>JAEEGK010000873.1_pt1 | contig 75871 bp, 58 predicted proteins | sample 8958771 | NCBI WGS metagenome assembly JAEEGK01 (sample SAMN16246547, study PRJNA631951) | gut metagenome | biome: gut microbiome; feature: rumen; material: SC-attached | host: Bos | place: Iran: Karaj | collected 2018-10
ATTGATAGCACTACCTTTTATTAAGTATTGTTTTAGAACGGAGTTAGCCCATTGTCTAAATAAAATACCTCTTTTTGAATTGATTCTATATCCTATTGCAAGTACCATGTCTAAATTATAATGATCTACATAATATGTTTTACCATCTGATGCAGTATGGGCAAAATTTGCCCTAACTGAGTTTTCATTCAATTCTGAACTACTTATAATGTTTTTGATATGTTTTCCAATCACAGACCTATCTCTTTCAAATAATAGTCCAATTTCGTCTAGCGTTAACCATACAGTATCTTCTTCAGGTGACACATTAACATCTAGACTAAATGCTCCATCTTCAAATTTGATTAATTCATATTTCTTTTCTTGATTATCCATATTATTACCTCCTTGTTTTCTCAAAAAAGAAAAGCCTTACTGCATTTAAGCAATAAGGCTTGAATTTACATTAAGTTGAATTAACAGTTTTTTACTAATAGTTTTACCAACTTTCATAATTAAGATAATACTACAAATATTACAAAAAAACTATAAGTATTAATAAATGATTAGTGTTTTTTATGTTGGATACTATTAGATAGGATAATTAATAATTAGCTTATATTATATTTATATAGATATATATCCCATTTTTTTATACAATATAATATATAAAGGTATTACATGAATAAATTTGAAATAAGAGAAATAAAATATGATGAATATGAAACTTTGCTTGATGTGATGAACACATCTTTTGGCTTTGTGGATGATGAGGTAAAGTTTGAACATATTCTTCCAAAACTATATTATAAAGATAATCCTAATATGATTCATATAGGTGCGTTTGTTGAAGGAAAGCTTGTCACATCAATAGGTCTATATCTATTTAATATGATTAATAATGATAAAAGAATTAGTATTGCTTGCGTGGGTGCTGTCTCAACTTTACCTGAATACAGAAATAAAGGATACTTTACTAAAGTATTAAATAGAGTGATAGAAAAAGCTAAAGAGTTAAATCTAGATCTACTCTATCTTGGAGGAGACAGAACTAGATATAACCATTTTGGTTTTGAAACCGCAGGAAGATGTATCTACTTTAATTTAAATAAGAGAAATTTAGGTCAACTCAAAGAAGAATCATATGAATTATATAAGTTAGAAGAAAGTGATACTGAAGTAATTAAAGAACTTCTAGACTTATATAATAAAGAACCTATGAGAATAGAAAGAACTATAGATAATTTCTATAAAACATTAATTAGTTGGAACTGTACTCCTTATTATGTAAAACAAGAAGGAAAGGTAGTTGGATACTTTACATACAAAGAAGGAGAAGTTGATGAACTAATCTTTAATACATCAATAGACACAATGTTTAGAGCTATTTTAGATGTTTCTGATTATGCAATGATGACTCTTCCAATGTCTTATTACAAAGATGTTATAGATAGAGCGGATTGGTATGTTATTAGATTCGCAGATATGTTTAAAATATTAAACTTACACAATGTAATAAATTTCTTAGGCGGAAATGCTTATCAATTAGATCATTTAAAGAATAAAGATGAATTAGAAGTAATAAGACTTGTCCTTGGTGATGCAGCTTATGATAGTGTTATTGGAGATAATATGTTTATAAGCCGTACTAATGGCGGATGATTTATATAGAAATATAATAAAGGGACGGATTCAATAATGAAAGTTAATGTTATATGTGAAAAACAAATAAGAGATGGATTAGTTGAACTATCTAAAGAGTTCGATTTTGAGCTCGCTGAATCAATTAATGAAGTATTTTTCATTAAAAGTAATAGAAACTTTGTTTCATTTGCTGAAGGTAATATGTATAAAATTGAATATACTGAATTAGTATATGCATTTAGATTATTTGTTCACGTATTAGCTCGTTTTAAGATTAATCGTTTCTTTGATTATAACTTTGAATTCAATTCTAAAATTGAATATTTAACTTATATGCTTGACTGCTCTCGTAACGCAGTTATGAAGAATGATAGTATAAAGAAACTAATTAGATATTTAGCTTCAATGGGTTATAACCGTTTAATGTTATACACAGAAGATACTTATGAAGTTAAAAAGTATCCATATTTTGGATACTTAAGAAATAGATTCACTAAAGATGAAATTAAAGATATTGAAGAATACTGTGATTTGTTTGGTATAGAATTAATCCCTTGTATTCAAACTCTAGCTCACTTTAACGCTATTACTAGATATCCATCTATGAGTGAACTATTTGATTGTGATGATATTCTTTTAATTGATGAAGAAAAGACATATGAATTTATTGAAGAATTAATAAAGACATGTAGAGAATACTTTAAAACCAATATAATTCATATTGGAATGGATGAAGCTCACAATGTAGGACGTGGTAAATACCTAGATAAAAACGGTTATCACGATAGATTAGAATTAATGAATTATCACGTTAAAAGAGTTCTTGATATTTGTAAGAAATATGATTTTAACGCAATGATTTGGAGTGATATGTACGCGTCCCTCCTCGATGAACATCTAAACGTAAACGTTGAAAAACTAAATGATATGCCTAAAGATGTAGAACTCACTTATTGGGATTACTATAGTACTGATGTAAATCATTTTGAGATGTTTTTAAATATTCATAAAATGATAGGCAATAAATATAGTTTTGCAGGTGGTGCCTGGAAGTGGATTGGATTTACTCCAGATAATAGATATTCACTTAAAGAAATAGAAGCTTCAATGCGTGCTTGTATGAATACTAATACTTACCACTATATTCTTACAGGCTGGGGAGATAATGGTGGGGAAACATCACCATTTGATACACTACCATCTCTATACTTCGCATCTTTAATGAGATTTGATTTATTAAAGCTTAATCAAGACATTAATAACTTAATGTTTAATGATGAATTTAAACTATTAAGTGATGGCCTTAACTTTAATGAGTTTATGGCTTTAGACTTAAATAATCGTCTCACAAATAGTAGTAATGTTCAAGAAAGAAATACTTCAAATAGATATTTACTCTATAATGATCCACTCCTTGGAGTAATGGATTCAACTATTGATGAAAACTGTGGAAAGATCTTTAGTGAACACGTTAAAGAATTTGAATCAATTAATTATAAGAATACTAAGTTCTCATATCTATTTGATACTCAATATAGATTAGCTAAAGTACTTTCTATCAAATCACGAATCGGAATAGAATTAAGATGCCATTATAAGAATAATGATAAAGAAGCTCTTAAGAGTGATTTAGATAAACTTAAAACATTATTAATTCTTTTAGATGATTTCTATAATTCATTTGATACTAAATGGAATAAAGAAAATAGAAGTAATGGTATAGATGTATTTGATTTAAGAGAAGGTGCACTAGAAAGACGAGTTAAAAGAGCTATTAATCTAGTTGAGTCATATCTAGATAAGAAAATAGATTCTATCCCTGAACTTGAAGAAGAAATTCTAGATTATTTTGGAAACGATAAAGACCTTAAAAAAGAATATGATATCTATGAAAATAGATGGAGAAGAATATCTTCGGTTAATGTAAATGACTAATAATAAAAGTCATCCCTCAATAGCGAAGAGACTAAACACAGTGGACTGTAAATCTGCTCTCTACGAGTTTGGTGGTTAAAATCCACTTCATCCACCACGATAGAATATAATTGTGATTGATAAATCAACCACAATTTTTCTTTTTTACACAATGTTTTCACAACTGTCCTATAGTTAGCACATATCTTTTTCCCCTATTGTTGACATACAACGTAAAAAGAAATTACAATTGAACTGTATTATTAATAATAATTAAATACTAAACAATAGTAAATATTAGTTACGGGGGTGTTCTTGCTGTGAAAAACATTATTAAGACTAAACATTTATCTAGATTATGGTTAGTAATTCTTGCAGCTGCACTTTGTTTATGTGCGGCTATTTTTGTTAACTCAAAACTAAAAGCACATGCAGATGGTGCTATATCATATGTATCTAAATCGTGGGATGCTGTAAAAAAAGAAGTTGTTAGTTCACAAGAATCTTGTTCAACATATGAGGTTCTGACTGATTCTAAAACGACGTGGTCAGATGGAAAATGGTACGTTGTTAATAGCAATCTTACAATTTCAGGAAATGTATACACTTATGGAACAGTTAATTTGATTATTTGTGATGGTTGCACTTTATCAACAAAAACAATTAATGCCAATGATAATAAAACATTAAATATTTATGGACAATCGTTGGGAACTGGTACCTTAAATATAACTTCAGGTTATGATTTTACTCCTGGTATTTATAATTCAGGAAGTAATCTAAATATACATGGATGTAATATTAATGCAAAGTCAAAAACAGCTGCCGGAATTGGCGGACGTGATTCTTATGCTGGTGGTACATTAACTATATATGGTGGAAACATTAATGCATCTTCAACTAGCGGTGCTGGAATTGGCGGAGGTTATAACCAATCTGGTGGTACTATTACCATTTATGGCGGTAATATTAATGCGACTTCTGCAAACGGTGCTGGAATTGGTGGTGGCCAAAACGGTGCTGGTGCCAATTTATCAATTTTCGGTGGTGTTGTAAGAGCATCAAGCACTGTAGGTGCTGTTGGTATTGGTGCTGGTGCTGGAAGCAGTGATAATGGTACTTTAACTGTTTTAGATGGTGCGAAAGTATATGGTGGTGATGTTGAAAACCCTGGTACTGAAATAATAAAAGATGAATTAAATAATTATACTCGTCATAAGTATATGCTTGTTAATACAGGTGATAATAAAATAGAACCTGTCTATACAGTTCCAGAAGCCGTTGCTGGTGCAGCAAATCAAAAATTATCTGATGTCACTTTCCAAGATGATCACTGGCATTTTGCAGAACCGAATTCATTAGTTGGAGATGGCATCAGTAAAGAAATTGTCTACATTTCAGACAATCCTGATGTTTATCAAGAAATACATAAAACAATTGATGTTATAGTAAATGATTATGTTACCTATATATCTAAAGAATGGAATGGTAAAGAAGTTGTTGATACTGAAGTTACAACAGCTAACTATTTTACAATTACCGATACAACACTTGAAATGCATAATTATACCTATGTACTTAAGAGTGATGTAACAATTAATACTCGTGTTAATGCTACAGGCATAGTAAATATCATACTTTCTAATAATTGTACATTGACTTTAGTTAAAGGTCTGACTGTTTCTTCACCAAATACTTTGAATATATATAGCCAGGGTGATGGTGAAAACGAGGGTAAGATTGTTGCCGAATTAACCTCTAGTGACTATTATGCAGCTATCGGTGGAGGTCTTTATTTTAATCCTGGAGAAGGAGATTCAGGTACAATTAATATTTATGGTGGAAATATAACAGCAAGCACTTGCATTAGAAACAGTCTTGCTGGAGCTGGTATTGGAGGTTCTGCTAATTCAAATAGTGGTCCAATTAATATTTTTGGTGGAACTATAAACGCGACTGGTGGATATATGTCACCTGGTATAGGCGGTGGCTATAAAGGATATGGTGGCTATAAAGATATAAATATCGGGCCTATAACAATTTATGGAGGCAATATTACATCAACCGGTGGAGATGGTGGACCAGGAATCGGTGGACCAGGTCATACTAGTAGTACTACTGAAAAACCATACTATGCTGGAGTTTTAACTGTTGAGGATATAACAATATATGGTGGAAATATTAATGCATATGGTGGAGCAGTAAATACTTCTTACAGTGGAGGAGCGGGTATTGGATTTGGCTATGCTGGTTGTACTACACATTCTGGAGAACCAAATGTCGACAATGTTACTCGTGCTGGAAAAATAATAATAAATGGCGGAACAATTAATGCATATGGCGGCAATCGTTCAGCTGGTATTGGTACAAGTACAATCCTTGGTGATATATCGGTTGAAGCAATTATTATTAACGGTGGTACTATTACAGCAACAGCCTATACTTATGATGGTTCTAAAGGCGGCGCTGGTATCGGTAGTGGATATGGAGACATTGATTCTGGTTATACTTCTAAAATAATTATTTCTAAAATAGAAATTAATGGTGGAAATGTTACAGCAACTGGAGATGCTGGCCCTGGTATTGGATTACCTATCCATGGCACTGATTCATGCATAGAAAATATGATTTTTAATGGTGGAGTAGTTACTGCAATCGGTGATGATGATTACGATGGTATCGGTTGTACAAGCACTTCTGATAGTAAATATAGAGGAACAATTACTTTAGGAAATGCAAGCATGGGCGTCATTGGTAATGCAACAGGAACTCCTGCTGATACTGATTTAATAAGCGACTATGCAACAAATCGTCCTAAGTATATGATTATAAAATCATTCCACGAACATAGTTGGTCATATGAAGCAAATGAAGGAACATTAACAGCAACTTGTCAAAACGATAGTTGTTATATAACTGATGGTCTAACTTTAACAATGATTGCACCTTCAGAATTAACATATGATGGAACAACTAAAGAAGTTACGTTACAAGCCGGGTATAATGAAGAAGCATTCCCTAATCCTGTTATTAAATACTATAAAGATAACGCTGAAGTAACTGAATGTATTAATGCTGGAGTATATATTGCAAAAGTAACATTTGGAGATGCTATTGCAACTCTTACATTTGAAATTGCTAAAGAGAACAGTGTTTTATCATCAGCTCCAACTTCAATATTGAATTTAGAATATACAGGCAATGAACAAGAATTAGTAAATTCTGGCACAGCATCAGGCGGTACAATTCAATATAAGATTGGATTAGATGGTACATATGATGATAATATTCCTGTTGCTTTAAATGCAGGAAATTATAATATCTATTATAAAGTTGTCGGCGATTCTAACCATAATGATATTGATGAAGCTGGCCCAATTCAAGTTTCAATTGCTAAAATAAACCCAAGTTATACCGTTCCAACTGGCGTTGAAGCATCTTACGGAGATAAACTAATAGATGTTGAATTACCAGAAGGTTGGTCTTGGAAAAATGAAACTACAGAAGTAGGTAATGTTGGAAGTAGAGAACATACTGCAATCTTTACTCCTACTGATACTGTTAACTATAATGAAATAGAAGAAACAGTAGAAATTAGTGTTCAAAAGGGAACTCCAACATATACAAAACCAACTAATTTAGAAGCTACTTTCGGTAATACCTTAAAGGATATTGAATTACCTAATAACTGGACATGGAAAGAAGAAGATAATTTAGTTGGTAATGCTGGTATTCAAGAACATATCGCAATCTTTACCCCTACTGATACTGTTAACTATAATGAAATAGAAGTAACATTAACTATTAGTGTTTTAAAAGCTAACCCTATTTATACAAAACCTACTAATTTAGAAGCTACATATGGTGATATGTTATCAACTGTAGAATTACCTGAAAAATGGACTTGGAAAGATCCTAAAGAAAAGGTTGGTAATGCTGGTATTCAACAACATATCGCAATCTATACTCCAACTGATGTAAACAACTATAATGTAGTAGAAGATACTTTAAATATAAGTATAGCTAAGGCTAATCCAACATATACAGTTCCGACTGATATTGAAGCTCCATATGATGTTAAATTATCTAAAGTTGCATTACCAGAAGGATTCTCTTGGATGAATGGAGAACAAGTTGTAAATCAGTGGGGAGATAGCACATATAAAGCTAAATTCATTCCATTTGATACTGCTAATTATAATGTTGTTGAAAATATTAACATCAATGTAAATGTTAAATGGATTTTAATAGATCCTTCACAAGGTGATGTTTCTGTTACCATTAATAATGGTGATACACAATTTGATGTAAACATTAAAGTTCAAATTGAAGTAAAAACAGAAATTTCAACTGAAGAAAAACAAAAAGATTATCGTAAACTGGGTAAAGAATATATTAATCCAAATGAAGATATTGCTGCAATTTATGATGTTAGATTAATTAGAACTATAAATGGTGTTGAAGAAGAAATCCAACCATCTGATATTACTCCTGGAACAACTATTTTTGTTCAAATGGCTATTCCTGAAGAACTAGTTGGTAAAGAATTCCGTTTGCTTCATATTCATACTGATTCTGATATTTCTGAAATATCTAATTACTCTATTTCTAAAGACGGTAAAACTTTAACAGTAGAAATAGATAAATTAAGTGAATTTGTATTTGTAGGAGCATCTCAAACAGAAGATAATGGCTTTATCTATAAACATAGTCTTCCTGTTTGGGCAATTATTTTAATTATTGTTGGTTCAATATTAGTACTATTCTCAATTTGTTATGTACTAGTGTTCTTTGTATTTAATAAATGGATTAATGTTGATGATAAACAAGTAAGAGTATTCAAATTAGGCCAAAATAATGGCAAGGTAAGAGTCATTTTAATGAATATAAAATTTGAATATCTTGATGCATCATTAGTATTTAACACTAAAGAACAGGCCAAAAATAATCTTTCAAAAGTAGAAGAATAATTAACTAACTACGATAAAATTAAAGGCACTCGTAAGTGAACTGAACCCCGTTTAGTTCACTTTAATGGTGCCTTCTTAATTTTTTATTTATTTTTTATTAATAATAAGTATAATTATGGTAAGGAGAAATATAGAATGAAAAAAAGAATTATTACATTTTTAATGCTTATAGCTATTCTTGTTTTAACTGGCTGCAATAAGAAAGTAAACTTTACAGATAGTTTAAAATTTAAAGATAAATTATCTACAAATGAAAAACTTGTTGTAATTGTAAACGTTGAACATGCTATGGTTAATCTTGTTCAAGTTGAGGGTAATATTAATCAAAAGACTTACAATGAAATTGAAGAAAATAATATTGTTGCAAACGTAACAGAAAAACTTCATTCAGGATTCCAAGTTCGTTTTACTGGATCTCTAACTAATACTAATATAAAAAGCGGATTAACAACTGTTCAAGAAGGCAAAATAGAAGTAGATGATTTCTATGATGAAATGTATGATACTCATGTACATCGTGCAATATATGGCGATGAATCAGACTTAGAATTCGAAGAATATACAATTGAAGAATATCAAGCTTTAAATGAATCATATTATAGAGATTTAGTATATGGTGAAGAACTAAGTATACTTAAAGATCTTGATGCTTATAAAGATGGCAGCGGATATGTATTTATATCATCATCTATTAATAAGAATGTAGAGGGTGTTGCATGGGGTAATACTGTAAAAGAACACACTACAGTTACTAAAACTCAAACTATCGCAAAAGTTAATAGTAACTATCAACTTACAAGCATCCAAAAAGTAACTGAGACTCTTACAAATAGAGATACTCAAACTAATGCATGGTACAACAAAGAAACTCAAACTTCATATGAAAGCTCAAGTTTTAAGTATAAGTATGGCACTAGAAAAGGCGATACTAAGAGAATGGCTGACGTGAGAAAAGAACTAAGTGCTATGATAGTTGGTGAAGTTGGATTAGAACTTACTGGAGTAAATAATGATGATAGCTTCGTAGTAAACTTAACTCATAAACGTGATAGTTTACAAAAAGTTCATGTTGTTGGTAGATACACTTTAAACTATGATGTTGATAAAGAATTTGAATATAAACCAACTGTATTTGTAACTGTATATAATAAATACAAAGAAACAAGAGATGAATATCCAGTAATATTTGGTATATATTCAGAAAAAGATAATCAATACATTGAATCAGAAAATGTTAAGTTCACATATGTAAAAGGTACACAAGTAATATTTGAATTTGATGTAGAAATTATTAACGGCCAAGTAAACATTACTGGCGCAAAAGTAGATTTTGTAAAATAATTAATAATCAAAAAGCCAGCGAAATAATTAATCGCTGGCTTTTTTATTTTTATTAAAGAATTCAACTATTTTATTTGTGGTAATAGTAGTTTGTTCCATATAAGATATTAAAGCTATACCATCACCTTTTTGAAGTGAATAATATGCATATTGAGTATGGTTGCCACCCTCAATAATAAATTCTTCAAATGTCTTAGGGAAGTTCTTATAATTTTGATTATATAAGTCTTTATTAAGACATAAATCATTTGAACCATAAATAGATAAAGTTGGAATAGAATCATCTATTTTCTCAGTTGAATAAGAACCAAGAAGAACAAGTCCTGATACTATATCAGTATGTTTTGCGGCGTAGCACGCTGCCATAGCTCCACCGAGTGAATGACCCATAATAATATAATTCTTATAATTATTATGTACCTTCACAACTTTATTCATTCTATTTACTCCGAAGAATGCCATATTGAAAGGCATTCTAACAATATGAGTATCATATCCAGCCTCGGCTAACTTATACATAAGTGGAGCGTAAGCTATCATTTCAACCTTAGCTCCAGGATAGAATACAATTAATGTATCTTCTCCAGGACCATCAAATAGATAATCACGGTTGTGTTCTGTTACTTCCACAGTAGAAGAAGAATTTAAGTATTCTTTAGCTTCAGGAAGTGCTTTGTTATAAGCTGCTAAATAAACATATACGGTAATTAAGAACAACAAAATAGATAATACTGTTCTTTGTAAATGTTTATTCTTTATTTTGATTTTTTTAATTTTTTCAACCGCAAAAATGAAAAGGAATGGAAGTCCTATACATACAATTATTGCGGCTGCTACTATTAATAAGTGGTCCATTTTACTATTACTTTCTACTCTCTTTCCACGCTTTTTAAAGCGTTATAACTATTTTATCATTAAATAGTAATTTGTCTATCTTGGATTATATAGTTTCTTTGCGAAGGCTACTGGTTCTTCGGTAACTTCTATTCCAAGTCTTTTAAATGTATTTAAGTCAACTTCATCCATTAAACAAGAAGAATGAGCTTGAGTTCCTTTTAGTTTTGGAAGTTGTTTAAGCGCAAGTTCAGATAATGTATTAGTTGATGCTTGAATTGCGAGGGCAATTAATATTTCACCCGCATGAATTCTTGGATTATGGTTGTTTAGATCATTTACTTTTAAATCAATAATAGGTTCAATTACTTTTCTTGAAATTAAAGTTAAAGAATCATCAATATGTGCGAGTGATTTAAGTGAATTAAGAAGAAGAGCTGCAGGCGCACTTAATAGGCTTGATCTTTTACCTGTGACAATCTTTTTAGAATTTAATTCTAAAGACATTACAGGAACTAGTTCCTTTTGATATTTCTTAAGACAAACTTTAACGCACTTTCTATCATCTGTAGATACGCCGGCTTTATTCATTAATACTTCAGCTTTATCTACACAATCATCTGAGAATTTGCCTAGGAAGTTGTTTTTAAGGGTTTGATAGTATCTTCTTACTATTTCATTTTTAGATGCCTGACAAGCCGCCTCATCGTCTACAATCGCATATCCACACATATTAACTCCCATATCAGTAGGAGAATAATATGGTGATTCACCATAAATATGTTCAAAGATTGTTTTGAGTACTGGGAATGTTTCAACGTCTCTATTATAGTTAACTGCGAGTGTGCCATATTTTTCTAAATGGAATGGATCAATCATATTAACATCCATTAAATCTACTGTCGCAGCTTCATATGCCATATTAACTGGATGGTTTAGTGGGAGATTCCAAATAGGGAATGTTTCATATTTAGCGTATCCAGCTCTAATACCTCTTAAGTTATCATGATATAGTTGAGAAAGACATGTTGCCATCTTACCTGAACCAGGACCAGGTGCGGTAACAACTACAAGTGGTCTTGTGGTTTCGATATATTCATTCTTTCCAAGACCTTCCTCAGATACAACAAGAGGAATGTTTTGAGGATAACCATTAATTTTATAGTGTTTATAGACTTTAATATTATTCTTTTCAAGTTTATTTACGAATTCATTAATAATAGGTGATTCAGTATAGAATGAAAGAACTACACTTGATACATAAAGACCTGATTCTTTAAACGCATCAATTAGTCTTTCAACTTCGTCTTGGTAAGTGATTCCAATATCGTTTCTAACCTTAAGTGAATTGATATCTTGAGAGTTAACAGCGATGATAATTTCCGCTTTATCTTTAAGTTTTAATAATACTTTAAGTTTTGAATCGGGTTCAAAACCAGGGAGAACTCTTGATGCATGATAGTCATCAAACAATTTTCCTCCAAATTCTAGATAAAGTTTGTCTCCGAACATTTTGATTCTTTCATTGATTTTATCTGATTGAATCTTTAAATATTTCTTATTATCAAAAGCTTTTTTCATAATAGAACCCACCTATATTATATAAAGTCTAAATACAACATAATTTAATTATATAATATAAGAGCTCTATCTTACACATAAAAATAAAATAAATTTTTATTTGTAAATCATAATTATTTAGATGTGTTACAATCTAATTACAACACACATATTTAAGGAGATAATTATGGCAGGTTTTAAAGAATTAAATCCTAAAGACAACTTTTATCAGACATCGCTTTTCTATCCGATGCCTTTAGTGCTTATCACAACACTAACTGACGATGGTAAAACTAACATTGGCCCATACTCATTAGTTTTCCCATACTATATCGCAGGTAAAGAATATTATGCGTTTTTACTTTTATGCAGAAACTCATCTAATACTGCACAAAATATTTTAAGAAGTAAGAAATGCGCATTAAACTTTATTCCTGATGATAAGAAATATTTTAAAGAAGCAGTAAGAATGGGCTGGCCAGGAGATTCAACTGATGAAAAGATGAAGGGATGTATCTTCACACTAGTTGATGGCTTAAGACAAGAAAAGAATAAAGAAGAAAAATATCCTAAAGTAGTAAAAGAAGCATTCCAAGTAGTTGAATGTACTTGGGATGACTCACTAGATAACGCAGAAGGTGATAAACCTGGAGAACTTTCAGGTTATAAAGGACCATTCCATAACTTTAATGGAATCACATCACCTTATGGAGCTCATTTCATCTTAAAAATTGATGATATTATGATGGATGAAAAATACTGGAACTCTATCGTAAATGGAGTAAAGAAGAATAACTTTCCAAGAGTTCCTGTGGATTATGGTTATAGAGATAGTAAGAATTTCTGGTGTTCAAGTCATAAGGCACCAAACCCAGAATTACTTCCTGTAAGAGAAACCACAGTAGATTCAGTAAGATACGCAGCTAAAAGACTTCAAACTGACGTTGAGTTTACTGATGAAGCACTAGCTATGCTTGTGAATGTTCCACGTATCTTTTTACCTTTAGTATTAAAAGGATGCGTTAAGTGGGCAGAAGAAAATGGCTGTAAGTTAATTACTCCAGTTGAGATGAAAGAAATAAACGATAAGAGATCAAAAGAAAAGAAGAATAAATAAAAGAAAGGCCTATAGTAAGCTATAGGTCTTTTTCTTTATATTCTATATTACATTCAAATATCTTTTTATCATCTTTCATGAATGTAAAATATGTATAATCATTAGATGCATAAATATCTAATTTCTCATTTTCTTTCATTTCTTCTTTAAATACCATATTGATTTTAGTGATATCTTTATTTTTATAGAAATCACTATTATTTAAATCTAAGATGAAATCTAAATACTTCACATTATTAAGATGATTATTTAAATCTAGGTCAGTATATTTAATAATTCTACTGTCCTTTAATTCTGTCTCTTTAGTTTCAATTGACGAGATCCTTTCCATTTTAACTGATGGTGGAGTAACTATTCCTGAATCACTAGAAAGAAGTACTTTTCTAGTCTTGTAATTTAAAAGACACCACAACGATTTAGCTTCAACTAATGTTTCACCATTTAAGTCAGTAATTAAGAAAGTTCTAGGATAAATATAGTGAATCATATTATTTGGATAAGTATATAGTAATACTTCCTCAGTATATTTAGGCATTCTCTTAATGTTTATCTCAAGATTAGTATAAACCCAGATCATTCCTTTATATGTGGTTTTATCAGCCCCTAAATTGATGTATGAGGCACCATTTACTGAAAGGTCTTGAATTATCTTAAGTAAAGATGAAATAGTAAGCTCAAGCTTATTATTTACCTCGGTTGATTTAATTTGATATTTTTCTTTATAAGTAATTTGTTCATTCATAAAATACATTATAGCAAAAAAGAAGAATGTTATATAATAAATCTTGAGTGAATAAAGGAGAGTTTATGAAAAAGATTATAACTTTAATAGTTTGTGTATTAAGTTTGATTCTTACACTTGGCTGTACTAAGAAAACAAACTCTAATACAACAACAAAGAAACCTGTAGAAAGTAGTTCTATAACTATTAAACCTACAAATGGTAGTAGTTCTACCACTAAAAAGAATGAAACTACTAAAGCTTTAGTTGATACAACTAAAAAGGAAGAAACTACCACAACTAAAAAGAGTGAACCAGTATATAAGGTAATTGACGAAACACATTTACTATTTGGTTCTTATCCACAATCACTTGTGGAAGATGATAGTTTATTAAGTACGCTTAATAGTAAATATTCTAATAAGAATGAATGGACTTCATTTGAAGATTATTGGTATGGCGTAGAGGAAGTAGATACATATAAGTATATTGACGTTGTTGAAGGTGACAACAAATATAGAGGTTTCACATATGAATACGCACGTCCTTACTGCGTTGGTGATGATTCATCATACCTTAAGGATTATGGTTATGCTGAAGAAAATGGAACTTATTGGTTTAAATGGGAACCTATTAAATGGATTATTTTAAATAATAGTGGAAATAATAAAGATGACTATTTATTAGTATCTGAACTTATTATTGACGCACAAAACTATGAATTAAATGATGGCAAAAATACATATGCACATGGCGGTGATACTGGTTATGCATCAGATTACGCTTTATCATATATAAGAAATTGGTTAATCACTAGCTTCTATAATACTGCGTTTACTGAAGCAGAAAAAGAAATCATTTTAGCTAAGACAGTTAATTTAACTAAACTAACATTAAATAATCCAGACACAAACCAATTTGGATCAAATGAAGTAATTAAAGATAAAGTATTCTTATTATCATACGCAGATATTAATAATACGCACTATTTTGAAACATCAGATGATTTATTCGATGAGGCAACTGATTACACCTTAGTTAATGGTGGATCTTATTATAGCGAAGGATCATATCACTGCTACTGGCTTAGAAGTCCTGAGTCAGAAGACACAGTAACTATAGTTGATGCATATTCATATGCTTATGGTGTAAATACTCTTTTAATTAATGGTGTTAGACCTGCAATCTATATCGATATTACGAATAATTAACAAACTAATTAACAAAACAAATATTTTATAGTAAAATATTAAAGGTTAAATAAAAAAATACTAAACGGAGGAAAATATTAGTATGTCAGTAAGAGTAGCTATTAATGGTTTTGGTAGAATTGGACGTTTAGCATTCAGACAAATGTTTGGTGCTGAAGGTTATGAAGTTGTTGCAATCAATGACTTAACATCTCCAAAAATGTTAGCACATTTATTAAAGTATGATTCTGCACAAGGAAGATATGAATTTGCAGATCAAGTTGAATGCTCAGAAGAAGGAGCAGCTGAAGGTTGGATTTCAGTAAAAGGAAAGAAGATTAGAATCTATTCAGAAAAAGACGCAGTTAACTGCCCTTGGAAAGAACTCAATGTAGACGTAGTTCTTGAATGTACAGGTTTCTATGTAACTAAAGAAAAATCTATGGCTCACATCCAAGCAGGTGCTAAGAAGGTTGTTATCTCTGCTCCAGCTGGAAAAGATTTAAAGACTATCGTATATAATGTTAACCATAAGACATTAACTAAGGATGATCAAATTATCAGTGCTGCATCATGCACTACTAACTGCTTAGCTCCTATGGCCAAAGCATTAAATGATTTCGCAGCTATCCAATCTGGTATTATGCTTACAGTTCACGCATATACTGGTGACCAAATGGTACTTGATGGACCACACAGAAAGGGCGATTTAAGAAGAGCTAGAGCAGCTGCAGTTAACATTGTACCTAACTCAACAGGTGCTGCTAAAGCTATCGGTTTAGTTATTCCTGAACTCGATGGTAAACTTATTGGTTCAGCTCAAAGAGTTCCAGTACCTACAGGTTCAACTACATTACTCTTCGCAGTAGTTAAGAGTGATAAAGAAGTTACTAAAGACGCTATCAACGCTTATATGAAGAGTGTTGCTAATGAATCTTATGGATACACAGAAGAACAACTCGTTTCATCTGACGTTATCGGTATGAGATTTGGTTCTTTATTCGACGCTACACAAACTATGGTTTCTAAAGTTGCTGAAGGAACATATGAAGTTCAAGTTGTTGCTTGGTATGACAATGAAAATTCATATACTTCACAAATGGTTAGAACTATTAAGTACTTCGCTGAATTAAAGTAATTAAACTAACTAATTAAAAATCAATATATAGCCTCTCCCGAAAGAGAGGCTATATTTCTATTAAAGGACATGGCTAATTTATTAATTATTGTAAACTTTCAAGTTGATTATGTAAGTGGCGCAATTGGTCACCCAAAAGCATTAGAACTTGAAAGTAAAATCTTAAACGCATTAACTGAATACACAGACTTTATTTTCACAAAAGAAATCCAAGATGATAACTATTCAAATACTATTGAAGGTAAATATTTAGTCACACCTCATTGCCTAAAAGGCACTGAAGGCGCAGAAATCTATGGAAAACTAAAAGAAAAAGAAAAGGATGCCTTAAAGATTTTTGAATCTAATACTTTTGCGTGTCTTGATTTAGCTAATTATCTAAAAGATAAAACTTATGATGAGATAGATATTTGTGGACTCAATTCACACGTAAATGTGGCCTCAACCGCCCTTTTAATTAAAGCCGCACTCCCAAATACAAAGATTAAAGTTAAAAGAGATTTAACTGTATCATATGACTTAACTTTAGAAGAAGAAGCATATGACACACTTCGCGCAAATCATATTGAGGTATTCTAATGTTTAAAAGAAGAGATTTACTATTAACTAAGTCTCAAATAGAAAAATTAGAAAACGCTAAAGTAGCGCTTTTTGTCTTGGGCGGTGTTGGAGGATATACTCTTGAAGCTATCACTAGAATGGGCATTAAGAATTTATTCTTATGTGATGGAGACGCATTTGATGAATCAAATCTTAATAGACAAATTCTATCAACTCAAAATGTACTTGGAATAAAAAAGGCCTTAGTCGCAAAAGAAAGAGTCTTATCAATTAACCCTCAAGCTAACGTTATAGTATTTGATAAGTTTATTGATGAATCAACTATTAATGAAATTAACTTTGATTTCGATTACATAATTGATGCGATAGATGATACTAAAGCTAAAGTACTACTAATAAAGAAAGCTAATGAATTAAATATCCCTATCATATCTATGATGGGCGCAGGTAATAGACTTAGCGCAAACTTTATTGTCTCAGATATTAATAAGACTGAATATGACCCACTTGCAAAAAAGATGAGATATCTTTTAAAGAATGAAGGTATTAAACATTTAAAAGTAGTATATACAAAAGACTTACCTTTGAGACAATCTTCTCCAGTTGGTTCTATTTCATATGTAGTAGGTCAAGCTGGGCTTAAACTCGCAGAAGAAATAATCAAAGATATAATTAGTTAATGTTATAATTGTATCTATAAACGCTCTCTTAGTTAAATGGATATAACGGATCTCTCCTAAGGATTTGTTGCTGGTTCGATTCCGGCAGAGAGCGCCATTAATATAATAAATAAAGAATATGGATAATAAAGAACTATATTTAAGTATTAAAAATGATTTAGACAATTATATAAATGAGAATTATGTCTTTGAAGAGATTGTTTTAAATGTTGCTGAAACTAAAAAAAGAGTTGTTTCAAAGTGTGTTCCCCCTAAAGGAACGTCTAAACCTAGGCTTTCAAAACCAAAGATGCCTTATGGAAAGGTATTAAGGGAAGTTAAGCCAAGAAGTTTAGATGATTTAATTAATCACGTTAATGATACTTTCCAAGAAGCTGTATTCTATCATATTGATACAAAAGGTCTTGATGAAGTAGAAGTATATACCAATGCTCACTTAGATAGAAGATTATTTTCTAAGCTTAGATCAAATAGAGATTTTAAACCAAGTAAGAAGACGGCTATATCAATTTGTCTTGGATTAAAACTTAATTTAGATGAGACAAAGGATTTACTTGAAAAAGCTGGATATACTTTATCTCATTCATCTATAGCTGATTTAATTATTGAATACTTTATTAAAAATAAAGAATATGATTTAAATGTTATTAATAGTATTCTATTTGAGTATCACCAAGAATTATTATATGTATAAAAATGTCGCATTCAATGCGACCTTTTTTATTTTAAAAACTTATATAATCCTCATGTAAATAAATTAAACACGGAGGATTATATTTATGAAAAAAGGTTTAACTGAATTAGTATTTGTATTAGATATGAGTGGATCAATGAGTGGTCTAACTCAAGACACTATTGGAGGATTTAATTCTTTAATAGAGAAACAAAAGAAAGAAGAGGGTGATGCTATTGTTACTCTCGCAGTATTTAATAATGAGGTATATTCAATCTTTGATAGAATTCCAATCAAAGACGTGAAGAAACTCACAGAAAAAGATTACTGCCCACAAGGTTGTACTGCCTTACTCGATGCGGTAGGATTTACTATCAATCATATTGATGCGAAACATCTAGAATTAAAAGATGAATTCTTACCTGAAAAAGTAATGATGGTTATTACCACAGACGGTATGGAAAACTCAAGTGAAGAATATACTTATACAAGCATAAGAAGAATGATTGATAAGAAAAAAGAACTTGGTTGGGAATTTATTTTCTTAGGCGCAAATATTGATGTTCAAACTGAAGCACGTAAGTTTGGCATTAATGAAGCAAATGCTGCTGAATATAACTGTGATAAAGAAGGCCTAAAAATTAGTTATGATGTCTTAAGTAAGGCAGTATGCCAAGTTAGAGCGACTGGCTCAGTAGATAAGAAGTGGCGTGCAAAAATTGATAAAGACGTAAAAGAGCGTAAAACTAAATAGATTTCATTTCATCTCCTTTCTCTTACTATAAAAGCTTGCCCCCTCGCAAGCTTTTATAGTTTTTTATTTATAAATAAAATATTAAAAATTAAAGGTATGCAACAGACAGTTGCTTGTGTATATAATATAATTAAAGTATCATTGTATTAGGAAGGTGATTTATATGGAAACAAAAGAAATATTATTACAACTTAGAACTCAAAAAGGATTGTCGCAAGATGAACTTGCAGAAAAGATGTTTGTTACAAGACAAGCTGTCTCAAGATGGGAAACTGGCGAAACAATTCCTAATACAGAGACTTTAAAGTTATTATCTAATTTCTATCAAGTATCTATTAATACTCTTCTTGGTTCACCAAGAAAGTTAATATGTCAATGCTGTGGCATGCCACTTGAAGATGATTCAATAATTTCAAAAGATGCTAATGGTGATTTTAATGAAGATTATTGTAAGTGGTGCTATGCAGATGGTGAATATACCTATGATAATATGGACAATCTTATTAATGTATGCGTTAAGCATATGGTTAGTCCGGGCTTTAGTGAAGAACAAGTTCGTTCATATATGAAAAACGTTCTTCCAAATTTAAAGTATTGGAAGAATAGAGTTAATTAGCATTGACTAACAAATTATTTAAGTGGTACACTTAAAAATGATCAGACACCATTTAGGGTTAGTCGGGCTAATGCAACAGTAAAACCTGTGGGACAATCCACAGGTTTTTATCTATATAGAGGTGACTTATGAATAACTATAAAAACACAGTTAAAAAAGTAGGAATAGTAACGATTACTTTAAATATATTATTAGCTATTTCTAAAGTAGTATCAGGTGTATTTGCATCATCTAGTTCTTTAATTTCAGATGGTATACACAGTATGTCTGATATCTTATCAACAATAGTAGTAATGATTGGGGCTAAGATGGCCGCAAAAGATGCGGATAAGGAGCATCCTTTTGGCCATGAAAGAATGGAATCTATTGCGACACTAATTCTCGCATTGCTTTTAGTGTTTACCGCAGCGTTTTTGGGATACAATGCAGTTACTTCATTTATTAGTTGTTTAAATGGTACAAAAGAAGTATCTGAAGGACTAGTGTTATATATTGCATTAGTATTCGCAGTAGTATCTATAGTCACCAAAGGATGGATGTATTTCTATACTAAGAAAGAGGCAAAAAAGATTAAATCAGAAGCTTTAGCCGCAGATGCGATTCATCATCTCACAGATTCTATCTCATCAGTCGCATCACTTCTTGGTGTAATAGGTTTAATTATTGGAAAAGGATTTGCGATTGCTGACCCTATCGCATCATTTATTATTGCGTTCTTTATTTTAAAAGTTGCGATAGATATTGGAAGAAAAGCAATCTCAGAAGTTCTTGATACATCTGCGAGTGATGAATTTAATAATAGTATTAGAAAAGAAATAGAATCTAATCCACAAGTTAAAAAGATTAATTCGTTAAAGACAAGATTATTCGCAAATAAAATATATGTAGAAGTTGAAATCGCAGTAGACGATAACTTAACTGTAAAAGAAGGACATGATATCGCTTTATCTATTCATGATTCACTAGAAGAAAAATATGAAGAGATAAAACATTGTATGATACACGTTGATCCTGCATCTATAGAAGTAAAAGAATAAGTGGAGCATTTTGCCCCACTTATTTTATAATTTTAAGTATTTTTTTCTTTACTAGAGTCTTCAATTTGAACTACCGAGGATTCCTCGGTTGTTGAGTCATCTAATTCTTCCCCCCCAAAAAAATTAGTTCTACATTTTTGCCAAATACTATTTCTTCAACATTTGCCCATTTTCTAAATTGAGTGCCGCGATTCGAATAGACCCTATATCCTATAGCAATAATCATATCGAGATTATAGCATTTTACATTGAATGTTTTTTTCATCAGAAGCAGTAGTTCGGAAATTCCGAACAACTGAATCGTCTAACTCATTTTCTGCAAAAATATGGTTAATATGTTCACTTATATTTACTTTAGATGATTCAAATAAAGAACATATTTGCTTTAGGCTTAACCATACAGTGTCTTACTCAGGTTCTATCCTCACATCTAGACAAACTTCCCATATTAAATTTGATTAAATCGTATTTCTTTTCTTCATTTTGCATGTTTATGTACTCTTTTTAATATTTCGTTTTTATTAAAGCTTTCGACTTTTATAATACTAAATCTTTTCTTGCCTATACTATTTATAGAAGTTCCAAGTATGTAAACTAAATCATCCACAATAATATATCTATCGTGAAAAATGTTAGTGTGTATTATTGTAATATTGCTTGGAACTTCTTTATTATTTAAATAAGAAGAAGGAGAAGTAATGATAGTCGTCTTTACTTCTACGTCTTTAAGCATAGTCAACAAAAAGTCATCTGCATAATTATCGATAATTATTAATTCTTGTTTGGCTAAGAAGAATAACTTTCTTATAAGTGTATAAGGTTCAAAAATTTCTCCCTCAAATATGATTTCTGCGTTTTTACCAAATATAATTTCTTCTGCGTTGTTCATTCTTGATTCTAAAGCATTATATTTATTCTCTAAACTAATTAGATTAGTTGAACAAGATAAGCATCTTTCTTCGTTGATAACGTGACCTTTAAGCAAGAACTCTTTTAATATGGAGTTTGCCCATTGCCTGAATTTAACTGCAATTTTTGAGTTTATTCTATATCCAACTGATATAATCATATCGAGATTAAAATATTTAACATTACGTTTGATAACACGATTTCCTTCAACTTGAACTTTTTCCAAAACGGAAATAGTTGAAGTATTTAGTTCACCATCATTAAGTATATTTGAAATATGCTTACTAATAGCAGGCACATTAACACCAAACAATTGTGCAATTTCATCTTGTGTTAACCATACAGTGTCATCATTTGGTTCGACTCTTACATCTAGGCTAAACTCCCCATCTTCAAATTTGATTAAATCGTATTTCCTTTCCTCTTTTTGCATATTTATTTCCTCCTTTTTTAGCAAAATAAAAGCCCTATCGAGTATTTCTCAATAGGGCTTGAGTTAATTAGATTTAGTTGTAGCAATTTAATCTTTTTCTTTTTCATAATTACCACCACTTTGATTATAACATATTATTTATCTTCCGAACACTTCGTTAAATAATTCTGGGTCATCAGTCATTATGCAGTCAGCGCCAAGTTTAGCCAAATGTTCCATTTCATCTCTATCATTAATAGTCCAGAATTGAACGGCTATTCCTCTTTGATGTGCTCTTTTGATGATGGTTTTTCTATCTAATTTTAGTTTAGTAACTTTAATATTAAAAGAAGTAGGAATTTGAAGACATGCGAAGTCAGCTTTACATAATAGATTAACTCCAAATAATTGAGTTAGAATAAATCCGGCTGCATCTCCAACTGAGGCACCACGAAGTAGTGTTGGATGTGTTTCTTTTAAGTATTTTGATATTTCATCGTGGAATGTTCCAATAACTACTCTAGATTTATATTTAGGGAAATAACTAGTTAAAAGATTATTTAGAATGTCAGCGGCTTTCATTCCTTCTTCGCCACCATTCTTAATTTCAACTATAAACATTAATGTAGGATTTGTTTCATAGAATTCGTTAAATAATTCTTCAACTTCAAGAATTTGAAGATCATTAGCTTTTAAAACTTCTTGTCTATTAGCTTGATCAACGGATACAAGATTCTCGTATGGTCGATTTCCGTTTTTGTCTTCAAAATTATAACCAAAGTTAAAGTTTTTAAGTTCTTCTAAAGTGTAATCAGCGATATAGTGTTTATTTGTTGAATCATCAAATAGTTGAACATCACTCATTCTATCGATATATCCATCATGTGAATATACTAAATATCCATCTTTAGTCATCCATAAATCTGATTCAATAATATCGATATGATAATTGTTTACTGCGGCCTTATACGCTTTAAGCGTATTCTCAGGATTATTTAGTGAGCCTCCTCTGTGAGCCGCCAGCATGGGTATATCACTATTCTCATTAATAAATAGATTATCTTTGAATGCTTTTCTTGGTGGAATAATATTCACTAAAAAGAAGAATAGTGCGAGTACTCCAACTATTGACGCTAATATTATTAGTCCTTTTTTATATTTCTTTCTTTTACTCATAAAATTATTATATCACAATGTGATACAATAAACTTGCGAGGTATAGAATGACTGAATTTGAAAAGATGATTAATAATGTAATCTATGACCCTATGGATAAAGAGTTAGTTGATTTAAGAACTAAAGCTCATAGATTATCAAAGGATTATAGTGATACATATGATGATGAATTTGCTAAGAGAAAAGTGATATTAAAAGAGTTACTACCTAATGCATCAGATGATGTGAATATAGAAGGACCAGTATACTTTGATTATGGAGTAAACACATATATTGGAAAAAGATTCTTTGCGAACTATAATTTTACTGTATTAGATTGTGCGAAAGTAATAATTGGGGATGATGTCTTTATCGCACCTAATGTATCTATCTATACTGCCTATCATCCAATTAAATATAAAGATAGAAATGGATATGAAAGAGAAGATGGAGTAATCACTGATAAAGAATATGCGAAAGAAATAGTGATTGGATCTAACGTATGGATTGGTGGAAGTGTAACTATTTTACCTGGTGTACATATTGGTGATGGATGTGTGATTGGAGCTGGTTCTGTGGTCACAAAAGATACTGAACCTAACTCAATTTATGTTGGAAATCCCGCAAAAATGCTTAAAAGAATAGATAATGATTAAGAAAAAGACATATTTGTTGTCTTTTTTCTTTTATGTAAGTGTTTTCTATATTGTTAAAAACAATATAATTTGATAAAATACTAAAGGTTAAATATATAAAAAATATGGAGAGTTTTATGGGAAAGTTAAACAAGACTGCAGAATCTCATATCCTAGAGATTATAAGTAGGTACAAAAACGAAAAAACACCATTAATGCTTATTCTAAGTGACATCCAAAATGAATATGGATACATCCCACTAGAAGTACAAGAAATTGTATCAGCTGAAACTGGTATTCCTGTAGCAGAAATTTATGGTGTAGTAACATTCTATTCATATTTTTCTTTAAAACCAAAAGGAAAGTATGTAATTGGTGTTTGCTTAGGAACTGCTTGCTATGTTAAAGGATCACAAAACATTATCGACAAGTTCCAAGAATTACTTAACATTAAACCTGGTGAAACTACTGAAGACGGTTTATTCACACTTGATGCATTAAGATGCATTGGTGCATGTGGTATCGCTCCAGCAGTATCTATTAATGGTAAAGTTTATTCTAAGATGACAGTAAGCCAAGTTTCTGAAGTAATTGAATCTTATAGAAAGGAGGCTCAAAATGTTTAAGAGTTTTGAAGAATTCGACAAGAAGTCTAATGCTTGTGTTGAATGCATTGAAAAGAAATTCAATGGCCAAGATGGTAAAAGACACATTTTAGTATGTGGTGGTACAGGCTGTCTTTCTTCTAGATCTGAAGAAATCATTGAAAGCTTTGAAGCATTAATTGCTGAAAACCATTATGAAGATAAAGTAACAGTAAACAAAGTAGGTTGCTTTGGTTTCTGTTCACAAGGTCCATTCGTTAAAATCTTCCCAGAAGATACATTATATAGAATGGTTAAAGTAGAAGATACAAAAGAAATCTTCGAAAAAGATATCATGGGTGGAGAAATTGTTGAAAGATTACTTTACGTTGATCCACAAACTAAAGAAAAAGTTACTAAACAAGATGATATCAACTTCTATAAGAAACAAATAAGAATCGCTCTTCACGGATGTGGAGCTATCAATCCTGAACAAATTGAAGAAACACTTGGTGTTGGTTCATTTAAGGGTTTAGAAAGAGCTCTTAAGATGGATAGAGCTGATGTAATTAAAGAAATCTTAGATTCTGGTTTAAGAGGAAGAGGCGGAGGAGGATTCCCTACAGGCCGTAAATGGCAATTCGCTTATGCTCAACAATCAGATGAAAAATATGTAGTATGTAACGGTGATGAAGGCGATCCAGGAGCATTCATGGATAGATCTATCCTTGAAGGTAACCCAATCGCAGTTATTGAAGGTATGATGATTGCTGGTTATGCAATCGGTGCTAAGAACGGTTATTTCTATGTTCGTGCTGAATACCCAATCGCTGTTAACAGACTTAGAATCGCTATTAAACAAGCTGAAGAACTTGGTTTAATCGGTGATAACATCATGGGAACTGACTTCTCATTTAGAGTACACTTAAGACTTGGTGCTGGTGCATTCGTTTGTGGTGAAGAAACAGCTCTTTTAAATTCAATCGAAGGTCAACGTGGTATGCCACGTCCTCGTCCACCATTCCCAGCTGTAAAGGGACTTTGGGGTCAACCAACTATTATCAATAACGTTGAAACACTCGCAACTGTTCCATACATCTTAAGAGAAGGTGCTGCTAAGTTTGCATCACTTGGTACTGAAAAATCTAAAGGTACTAAAGTATTCGCGCTTGGTGGAAAAGTAAATAACGTAGGACTTGTAGAAGTTCCTATGGGTACAACTTTAAGAGAATTAATCTATGATATCGGTGGTGGTATCCCTAATGGTAAGAAGTTTAAAGCTATTCAAACTGGTGGACCATCTGGAGGATGTTTAACTGTTGATGATCTAGATGCTGAAATCGACTATGATAACTTAATCGCTAGAGGCTCAATGATGGGTTCTGGTGGAGCTATCGTTATGGATGAAGATAACTGTATGGTTGACGTAGCTAAGTTCTATATGGAATTTATCTGTGATGAATCATGCGGTAAGTGTTCTCCTTGTAGAATTGGTACTAAGAGAATGCTTGAAATATTAACAAGAATTACTGAAGGCAAAGGCACTATGCAAGATCTTGAAGACTTAGAAGAACTTGCAGTAGCAGTTAAGGCTAACTCACTTTGTGGTTTAGGACAAACTGCCGCTAACCCTATCGTATCTACTATGAGTAAATTCAGAAATGAATATCTTGCTCATATTCAAGATAAGAAGTGTCCAGCTCATGTATGTAAGAACTTAATGGAATATGTAATTGACAAAGAAAAATGTATCGGTTGTGGTATGTGTGCTAGAAACTGCCCTGTTTCAACTATTACTAGAACTGATTACATCGCTCAAGGTCATAAACTTGCATCTATGGAAATTGATCCATCTAAATGTATTAAATGTGGTATGTGCCAATCTGTATGTAAATTTGGCGCTGTATCAAAGAGATAATGGAGGATATATAAATGGCTAAAATCAATATTAAAATTGAAGGTCAACCATATCAAGTAGAAGAAGGATTAACAATCCTTGAAGCTGCGAGAGAGTGTGGTTATGAAATCCCTACATTATGTAATTTCAATCATGGTGAATGCTCACTCGCATCTTGCCGTGTTTGTTTAGTTGAAGCAACAGGTGCTAGAGGCCTCGTTGCATCTTGCGTATATCCAGTAGCTGAAGGAATGGAAATTAAAATCTCATCTCCTAAAGCAACTCAAGCAAGAAGAGTTTCTGTAGAACTTTTACTCTCTAACCATTCATTCCATTGTCAACAATGTGATAAGAATGGTCACTGCGAATTACTTCACGTTGCCCAACTCGTTGGCGCAAGAGAAGGTAAATTCTTTGGTTCTAAGAGTGAAACATTCTTAGATCAAAACAACTCATCAATCGTTCGTGATACTTCTAAATGTATCCTTTGCGGAAGATGCGTTAATAGATGCGTAAGCATTCATGGAACTGGTATCCTTGGATTTGAAAGAAGAGGATTCAAAACATTTATCGCTCCAGCTGGAAACAGAGGTTTCGATGAATCTCCATGTTTACTCTGTGGACAATGCGTTAACGTATGTCCAACAGGCGCTTTAATGGAAAAGAGTGAAATTGATAAGCTTGATGCAGCTATGGCAGCTGGTAAATATGTTATCGTTCAAACCGCTCCTGCAGTTAGAGCTGCTCTTGGTGAAGAATTCGGTCTTCCAGTAGGTACTCCTGTAACTGGTAAGATGGTTGCTGCATTAAGAAGACTTGGTTTCTATAGAGTTTATGATACTAACTTCGGTGCTGACCTCACTATTATGGAAGAAGCTACTGAATTATTATCTAGAATTAAAAATGGTGGAACTCTCCCTATGATTACATCTTGTAGTCCAGGTTGGGTAAACTACGCTGAATATTATTATCCAGAAGTACTTGATAACTTATCAACTTGTAAATCTCCACACCAAATGCAAGGTGCTGTAATCAAATCTTACTTCGCTAAAGAAAAAGGTATTGATCCTAAAGATATCGTTACTGTATCTATCATGCCTTGTACAGCTAAGAAGTTTGAAAAAGACAGAAAAGAAATGGAAGTTGATGGCATAAGAGATGTTGATATCGTATTAACTACAAGAGAACTCGCAAGACTCATCAAGAGAAGTGGTATGAACTTCACTAAACTTCCTGATGAAGAATACGATCAAGATATCATGGGTGAATATACTGGTGCTGGTGTTATCTTCGGTGTTACTGGTGGTGTTATGGAAGCTGCACTCCGTACAGCTTACAAAGTACTTACAGGTAAAGAAAGACAACCAATTGAATTCCATGAAGTTAGAGGACTTGAAGGAATCAAAGAAGCTGAAATTGATCTTGGCGCAGCTAAGATTAAAGTTGCAGTTGCATCTGGTATGAAGAACGCATCTAAACTCTTAGATCAAATCAAAGCTGGAACTAGCCCATATACATTTATTGAAATTATGTGCTGTCCAGGTGGATGTATCAACGGTGGTGGTCAACCATTTGTTAAACCAATGCTTATGCCTAACGAAGACGCTGATATCTATGAAACTTATCGTGCTAAACGTGCTCAAGCATTATACAGTGAAGATGAAAGACAATTATTACGTCAATCTCACAACAATCCACAAATCCAAGAACTATATAAGAAGTATTTAGGTGAACCTAACTCTCATATAGCTCATGAATTACTACATACTCACTACAATAAAAACAGAGAAAAATACCCTGTTAAAAAGTAAGTAATATAAAAAGTGGTGCAATCGTGTACCACTTTTTTTCATTTAAGCACATTTACTTATAAATATATAAATGTATTATATGATATAAGTAATGGAGGTTATTATGAAAAATACTACCCAAAAAGTTATACTTATTACTGGTGCATCTTCAGGATTTGGATTTGATGCGGCTAAACTCCTAAAAGATAAAGGCGCTATTGTTTATGGTGTCGCAAGAAGAGAAGATAAACTCAAAGAATTATCTGAATATGGAATTAATACTTATAAATTAGATGTTACTGATTATATTGAATCAGAAAGAGTTGTTAATGAAATCATTAAGAAAGAAGGCAGAATTGATGTTCTTATTAATAATGCTGGATATGGTGAATTAGGCCCAATAGAAGTTGTCTCAATTGAGAATGCGAAGAAACAAATGGAAGTAAATGTATTTGCTCTAGCTAATATGTGTAAACTTGTAATTCCATCAATGAGAGAAAATAGAAGCGGAAGAATCATTAATATCTCAAGCGTAGCTGGAAGAGTATCTACATATTATGGTGGTTGGTATAACGTATCTAAGTTTTCTGTAGAAGCTTTAACTGATTCACTGCGTTTAGACTTAAAGAGATTTGGAATATCAGTAACCGCCATTGAACCAGGCCCATTTAAAACTAACTGGGGAAACATTGCCTATAAGAATATACTTGAATCTACTAAAGGAACTATCTATGAAGAAGATGGCATTCAAGTAGCTAACTTCTATAAAAAAGGATATTCAAAAAAGAATCTAATTATTCAAGATCCTACTAAAGTATCTAAGAAAATAGTTAAAGTATCACTTAAGAAGCATATTAGAGCGAGATACTTAGTTGGTAACTTTACCGGATTCATGGTATATGGTTCTAAACTAATACCTACTAAACTTCTAGATAATATTAAGAGATCTACAAGACTAAAATAAAAGAAAACACATATCGAATAAGCTGATATGTGTTTTTAATTTAAAGTGATTATATTATCTTCCTTTTTAATATATCCATCCTTCACAAGTTTAGTTAGTATTCGTGAAACATTTTCTCTTGGAAGGTTAACAATTTTAGCGAGATTAGTAACTGATTTAATATCAATCTTTCCATCAACATTATTATTCTTTAGATAATAAATAATTCTATCAATATTCTTTTTGTGAGATAACATTTTAACCTGTTGTTTTATTCTAAATGCTTCAATAGAAATATCACATAAATATGCATTTAAGAATACTTTATTAGCCATTAGAATATTATCAAGCGTGTTCTTATTTATTAGCGCAATTTCGCTATTTTTTATAGCTATTACATCACCTAAATATGTACTATTACTCTCATTGAATATCAGAAACTGACCAAAGAATTCTCCTTCATTAATAGTGCTTATTATTTCTTCTTTATCTTTAAAAGATAGAGTAGAAATATTTAGTTTACCTTTAAGTAAATAGCCTAAATATTCACAGGTTTCGCCCTCATTAAAAAGGACGCCTCCACTTTGAGTTTTAGTGGTTATTATTTTCTTTTCATTTATTAATTTTTGTATTTCATGTTTAATAATTTCTTTATTTGTCATAATTCACCTATTGTGTGATAAACATCACAGTATTTAAATTATAACTGAGTTATAATTATTACGCAAGAGAGGTATTAAAAATGAAGAAATTAATTTTATTTGTATTATCACTAGTAACAGTTTTCACACTTGCATCATGCAAGGTTAAAACTCAAGAAGTGAATATTATTTGTCCAAGTGGTACACCACTTTTAAGTATTGTGAACTATATGGATGAACATAAAGAAGCAAATGTTGAAGTAGCTCAAGGTAGTGATCCACTAGTAGCTGCATTCGCAAAAGATTATTATGATGTTATTGTTGCTCCAGTTAATCTAGGTGCTAAATTCTATAACACTAATGGAAACTATGTTTTAGCTAAGACAATCGTTTGGGGTAACTTATATATCGCATCTAAAAACGATATGACAAGTTTTGATGATTTAAATGGTAAAAAGTTAGTAGTATTTGGAAAGAACTCTACTCCAGATATTATCGTTAAAGCTATTTTAAATTCTAAAACAAATTTAAATGTTGAAATTGAATATGTAGCTGATGTTGCTGAAGCTAATACACTTTTAGTATCAGGTAAGGCTGAATACATTGTAACTGCTGAACCAAGTATTTCTAAGATTAAAGATGCTAAAGGATTAAAGACTTTAGATCTTCAAGAAGAATACAGTAAGATTAGTGGAACTAGAAGCTATCCACAAGCTGGTATCTTCGTACTTAAATCAAAGAAGAACGACAGACTTATAAGAAGCGTTGTTTCATCTTTAATTGAATCTGTAGATTTAACTAACAAAGAACCAAATGTTACTGCAGTTAAGGCAGTAGAATTAAATGATACATTTAAGACACTTGGTGCTGATGCACTCACAAAAGCTATTCCTAACTGTCACTTTAATGTATTAAATAAAAAAGAAGAAAAAGAAGCTGTAAATAAATATCTTCAATTAATGATTGATTTAGGCTTCTCAAAACAAGTAGGAGATAAACTCCCTGATGAAGAGTTCTTCTTATAAGCATTTCATCGTATCATTCACAGTAATTATAGGTTTAATTGTAATCTACGAGATTATATCTTTAACTAGTAAAAATAATTTATTTATTCCTGATTTTCTAGATATTTTAAAGAATATATTTAATATCTTTAAGAGTGGTAAAGATGTTTTAATCTTACTTAAAACCATTCTTAAAATATTAATAGTTATTATTTCAAGTTTCTTAATTAGTATTCTCATTCACTATATCTCACATATCTTTAAATACAATAAAGATATAGTGAATCCATTAATCTTTATTATTAAGGCATCGCCATTTGCGATAGTATCTGTCTATCTTTATATTTTATTATTCAATAATAAAGAGATAATCCCATATATTGTTTCATTTATGGTTATATTCCCTTTAGTATATGATGGAGTAGGTGGAGCATTAAAGATTGATAAGAATATCATTGAAGAAGTTAAAATGCTTAAAGGTTCTACTTTAGAAAAGTATAAAGAAGTATACCTGCCTTTAGCTCTTCCTCCAATGTTAATCACATTCCTTCAATCAATTTCACTTGGTGTAAAGGTTATGGTTATGAGTGAATATATTGCGTCAGTAAATAATTCGATTGGTCAAATTATTAATGATGCGAAGCTTAATCTAGACTTCGGTGTAATACTTGCGTGGTTAATATTATTAGTGTTAATAATAGTGATGTTTGATGTTTTAGTAAGTATTCTTAAAAAGAAATTAAATAAGATTTATTAGTAAAAGGTAGTTTTATAGAATTTAAACCTGGAGGAGTTAAACATGGAAGATAATAAATATTTGTGCCCAGAATGTAATGGTGAAATGGTTGCCGAGTACAACAAGCCTGCTTTAACGTTGACTTGCCCTAAATGTGGATGTAAAATAGCAACAACAAAGTGGGATGATATTGATGTTGATCCAAACATTTATAAGATTATTGTTATGCCTAATAATGATGAAAGTATTGAATCTATTAAAATAATATCAAAATTAACTGGTAAGAATTTTAAAGAATCTAAGGAATTATTGAAAAATGGATTTGTGATATTTGAGGGCTATGCTAATTTTATTAAAGAAAAAATAAGTTTAATTTCAAATACACTTGTTAAGTATGAAATTACTCCGCATTTCCCTTATTAATTAAATTGTTCAGAGTGAATATTATTAATATAGTGGTATATTATATATGCCACTTATTTTTATTTTAAGGAGTTAAATATGAAAAAGAATATTTGGGTATATCCAATTAAATCTATGATGAGTTATGGAGATTTAATTAATAAAGATTCAGCTAAATTATTAGAATCTTTAACTAATAAGTTAAATAACGAATATGAATTTAATATTATTGAAGATTTATCTAAAGTTAAAAAAGATGATTTTTTATTAATCTTAGTTCAATCAGGCGGATCTGAGGCTATCTTTAAAAATGAAATATATAACACTTATCCAGGACCTTATTATCTTTTAACTTATGGTGCATCTAATTCACTAGCTGCATCACTTGAAATACTCACATTCTTAAAAGATAATTCTAAAAAGTGCGAAGTATTACACGGAAACGATGATTATATCGTAGATAGAATTAAAGCATTATATGAAAATAGAATAAATTCTAAAGTCGTAAGACTTGGAGTAATTGGAAAACCTAGTGATTGGTTAATCTCATCAGAAGTTAATTATAATAGAGCTCTTGATGTGTTTAATATTGAACTCATAGATATTGATGATAAAGAAGTAATAGAAGAGATTAATAAAATTAATGAGAAAGGTTTATCTAATTCTTATGACTTCAAATACGACAATAAAGAATTAGATAAAGCCTTAAGAATCCATGAAGCTTTAAAAGTAATAGTTAAGAAATATGATTTAGATGGATTCACTATTAGATGTTTCGATATTATTAAGGCAGTTAAATCTTCAACTTGCTTGTCTTTAGCTTTATTTAATAAAGAAGGAATAATCGCATCATGTGAAGGAGATATTCCTGCGATGATTAGCGCTTATGTTGCACTTAAAGTATTAAACGCTAAAGCATTCCAAGCTAATCCACAATGGATTGATCCAGTAAATAATATAGTTGAATTTGCTCACTGTACACTTCCTCTTGATATGTCTATAAATACTACACTTGATACGCACTTTGAATCAGGTATTGGAATTGGACTACATGGAGAACTTAAAACTGGAGATATCACTATTTTAAAGATTAATTCTAGATTAGATGAATTCTATGTAGAAGAAGGAAATCTATTCACTAATGAATATAGAAAAGATAGATGTAGAACTCAAGTTAAGATTAAACTTAACTTAGATGCTTCATATTTCTTAAGAAGTTCTTTAGGTAACCATCATCAAATAATATATGGTCACCATAAGAAGGAATTAAAAGAATTCTTAGAATCAAATGGCTTAAGAGAAGTAATATAAAATACACAGTATTTTCACATTTTTACATCTTTTTCACAAAAACAATGGTTTCTATAACCATTTTTTTGTATTGTTTTGACTTAGTATAGATTAAGTAATAATATCAAAATGTAGATTTAAAAAGGAGGGAATTATTATGAAAAGAAAATTAATTAATATATTCTCAATTATCGCGCTTGTAGCAGTAACTTTATCACTCGTATCTTGCTACGCATCTAAACCTGGTACTTTAAAACAATTAGTTGGTACATATGAATTAACTAAATATACACTAAGTAATTCAAATGATAATTCAGATCCTGAAGCTAATGATCAAATAAAGAAAGAAGGAATCGTTGCGTATTTAGTTATAAAAGATGATGGCACAGGTTTTTATGCTTATAAATCAAGTAGTGAAGCATTAAGAGTTGAAGCTATCAAAGTTAAATATGTATATGATGAAGAAGAAACAAATAAAGTAAAAGAAATTAGTTTTACTAATGGCCAAGAAACATCTGGTAAAGATGTTCCTGGATGTGGATATGAAACATTAGGTTTATACTTCAAACTATTTAAGAAGACTTTAAACCAATCTCATCCTGCAGTATTCGGAAAGAAGACATCTACATCAGTTACTTATACTAAAGTATCTTCTAAGTCAGACTTATCATATGTTGAAAAGAAGATGGGTAAATTACCTGAAGTATTACCATTCATCCTTAATGGACTTACTGGTAACTATGTATTAACTTATGATAACCAAAATCTTTATGAATACTATATCGTATCATTAGATACTGCTACTATGAAAGCTACAGCTAACTATCGTTTAAAATCATCTACTCAAAATGTTAAAGTAGAAAATCAAGTTTTCACTGTAGAATATAAGACAGGCGAAACTGAGAATTATCTCGAAATCAAGGTTGGAGATTACACACTAATTAGAAGACAAGGTGCTAATGGTCAATTCGTTAACGTTCTTGACTTAAAAGTTGATGAGTTCACTAATTATTACAACAAAGATTCTAGAAGTGTAAACGAGATTATTAATACTTATAACTAGACTTAAAAATCTATAATATAAGCGAGCAAAATTGCTCGCTTTTATTTTCCTTTTTTTCTACCCTTTACATTTATGTAAAGGAGGAGTAAACTAGTGTTAGTGAAATATTTTAATTTTATTAAAAAAGGGAGAAAAAACATGAAAAACAAATTATTATCAGTGATGTTTGTTTTACTTGCTTTAGTTCTACTTGTTGGTTGTGAAAAGAAGACTCAACCTCAAACAAAGAAACAAGGAAATGAATCATCACAAGTAGTTAATGGTGGAAGCCAAACACAAAAGGGTGATGCTACTACTAAACCAGTAGCAAAACAAGAAGTAGTTATTACTTTAAGTGCTTCAGATTTCGGTGATGCAGCAACTGAAGAAATTACCGACTATGTTCAAAAGAACATTGAAAAGAATGGCGTTGGATTCTACGCACACAGTATTATCCGTAGCAGTTACTTACAAGTAGGTGTTGCAAAAGTAAAGAAAGGAGTAATTACAAGACAACCTTCTGTAATTATGAATACAACTGCTAAGAAAGTTGTAAAGATTGAAATTACTGTTGATGCTGCAAATCAAAACTTTGACGGTAAGATTTTAGTATTTGGTTTCAATGAAGCTATTGCTGATTTTGAAGCATTTGCTGCTAAAGGATTAACACCTGTTGAAACTATTCAACTCGCTTCAGGAACAACTACTTATACATATACATTTACTGCAGACTATAATTTCTTTGCAATTAGTCCATCTGACAGATTCTTAGCATTAGCTCAACTCAAAGTAACATTTGAATAAAAATGAAAACAAAGTAAGGATAACAATAAATTGTTAATCCTTACTTTTTTCTTTACTTTTTATACTTGTGGGTATATAATAAACTCACGTTTAAAATGTAATTTTAAAAGAAATTAATAAAAGGAGTTATATATGTTAAAGAAGTTATTAAGCGTGTTTCTTTGCTTAACAGCAGTTTTCTTTTTAGCATCATGCGATAAGAAAACTAAGCCTACAAAGAATAATGGCAACGAAACAACAACAACACAAAATGGCAGTGGCTCACAAACTCAAGGTTATGGTTCTGAAACTCAAACTAAAGAACAAACTGTTGAGCACACATTTGCTGCCTCAGACTTTAGAACAACTGGATCTACATACACAGATCTTACAGTTACTAAAGATGGAGTTGAATATTATGCACATATTATCGTTGATGGTGGTAAACTTCAATTCCGTGCACCAAAACCTGATCAAAACAAAGAAGGTGCTGTATTAATGAATAAAACTGCTGGAAAAGCAGTTAAGTCTATCACAGTAGTAACAAGTGATAAACCATATGGAGAAAGAACTCTAGATTTCTATGGTTTTGATGAAGCATTTGATGGTATTGATTCATTTGAGGGCGCAGGACTTGAACCACTTGGTTCAATTACTATCACAGCTGCTGGTACTTATACATACGAATTTGAAAGTTCACATTTATTCTTTGCTTTCGCAGTATCAGGCGGAGCTCAAAAGTTCGATAGTATTAAAGTTGTATATGGCGGTGAAGTTAAACCTGTTGAAGTTAAGCCAGCTGATGAAGCTTTAAACACAGCTCTTCAAGCTCTTCAATCATTAACTAATTATAAACTTCACTATGCTTATAAAGGTACTGGAGATTTTGCTGATTATCCACTAGATGTTACTCTTTATTTCAAAGGCGATGAAAATGATTCAATTATGGTTGAAACTACAGAAGAAGACTGGCTCTCTGGTGAAACTTATCCAGTAACTTATTATTACTTCATTAAAGACCTTATTGAATATGTTGAGTTTGAATATGTAGAATCAGATGAAGAATTTGATTATGGTGATATTGATTGGAGTGATTTCTTAACAAGAAGAAATGCTAATGATGATACTGAAGAATCAAATTGGGTATATGTTACTAGTGAAAATGCAGATTTTGATCAATATTACTATGCGTTAAATATTCCAGAGATTGATTTTGATGTTTTAACTTATACTGATTTTGAAAAGATTGGTGATAATAAATATAGATTAAGCTCAACTAAGATTGATACTGTTTCTGATGATTTCTTCTGTGGAAACGGTAATCTTGAAGGTGATGATACTGACGCTTATGGTGATTCATATCACTATGTAACTACTGAAACTTATAAGAGTTTTGAAGTTACTATTGCTGATGGCAATGTATCTAAGATTATCGTTAAATCTAATTATACAGAAGTAGATACATATAGTGATGGTGATGAAACATATACTGGTTCATTCACTTATACAATTGAGTTCTCTGAAATTGGTAAAGTTAACTTCACTATTCCAGAAGCTACAGAATACGTAGGACCAGCTGAAGAAGCTAAAGTTGCTAATGTTTATGAACTCGAAGATGGCGCAAGTGTATCTTTAGCTGCATATGTAAATGGTGTTAACACAGCTGAAAAAGTACTTTATGTATGTGATGAAACTGGTTCAATCGCACTTCATTATGATACTCTTGAAACAGTTCCAGCAGTTGGAAAGATTGTTGAATTCACAGCTACAGTTAAAGTAACTGGTAAACTCTATGAACTCGTATTAACTGAACTTACAATTGATGAAGAAGAAGCAACTTCAATGATCGGTTATGAAGTTGAAACACTCGAAGATAAAGATGAAACTTACGCTGGTGAAATTATTAACCTCAACTTCGCTATAGTTAAGGAATATGATTTAACAAATAAACAAATTGTATTTACTACAATCGGTGGTAAAGATATCTCATTAGTATTTGGTGAAGAAGATATGAGCCAAATTGCAACTATCTTCAGAACAGATGACCCAGTTGGTAAGGCTGTTAGTCTTAAGAATGTTGCTGTTTCATTATCTGGCGATGATTTCATTTTAAGACTTACAGATATAACTTCATACGAATATTCTAATGGTCTTAAGACAAATGCTAAAGATATCACAGTTGAATATGATACAGCTATTAAAGATGCACTTGCTGATTTAGTTGTAACATTCTATCAAGATGGTGTTAAGACAGTCCTTGATGCTGGAGACTATGCAATTGATGATACAGAATATAGAAGAACAAAACCTGGAACATACACAATCATTCTTTCTAAGGGTGATCAAACTGCTAAAGTATACGTTCAAGTTAAACTTCCAGAAGGTAAAGTTGATGAATTTACTGAAGATCAAGGTAAGGGTGTTAAATACGCTACTGAAAGATATGGTGTAAACGTAGGTCTTCCATCTGAAGGTAATGTAAATGTGCTTGTTATTCCAGTTATGTTCACAAATTCACCAGAAAATCTTAAGACTGGTTATAAAGAACTCCTTGAAAAAGGATTCAATGGAACTAGTGAAGCTACTGGTTGGGAATCTTTAAGATCATATTATCAAAAAGTATCTTATGGTAAATTAAACTTCACTGCTACAGTTCTTGATGCATTCATTACTGGTGAAGCTTACCACTTATCTGAAAAAGATTATGAAGAAGGTTATCTTGAAGGATTTGATGCTTTAGATTATAAATATTTAGCTAGAGCTATCGCATACTACGATACAACTATTGATTACACTCAATATGATGCTAATAATGATGGTTATATTGATTGCGTATATATGATTTATCTTGCTCCATATTCAACAAGCGAAGACGCAATGGATTTATGGTGGGCATATACATATGAATACTATGAATCAGGCGAAGAATCTAAATTTGATGGTAAAGCAATTGATGTATATATGTGGTTAAGTATTGGTTTCTTCACTGAAGAATTAACTGATGATTATGGCCAAGTTCTTGAAAAACAACCAATAGTAAACGCTGAAACTGTTATTCATGAAACTGGTCACGCTTTAGGTCTTGATGACTACTATGACTATAATGGTGAAGATAACATTGAAACAGGTGGATTTGGTGGTGGTATCATGATGGATACAAACGTTGGTGATCATGATGCATTCTCTAAAGCATTACTTGGCTGGATTAACCCAACTATCGTAATCAATAAAGACGCTGAATTAACTATTGAATCATTAGCTAAAGTTGATGAAGCTGATATCAACAAGAAAGCAATCTTTATCGCTAAAGACTTTAATGGTATATACTATAATGAATTCTATATTATCTACCTTTACCCTACAACAGGTGTAAATGAAATGATGAAAGGTAATAGTGGCCTTCCAACTGAAACTGGTGTAATGATTCTTCATGTTGTTGCTAATCCTAAATCTGATAATTCATCAATTACTTCAATTTGGGATGTTACAGAAGCTCATAATGGTAACCCAAGCAATATGCTTATTACAGTAGTAGAAGCTGATGGTGATGGTTCTATTGCTAAGAATCAATATTTAGATAATAGTGATTTATGGAAAGCAAACGGCAAACTTGAAGGTATTAAGTGGGCTGATGGATCTAACGCTGGATTCACAGTTGAAGTTAAAACTTTAACTAATGGTGAAGCTACAGTCGTTATCGATTTTGCTGAATAATTAATAAATTAATTATAAAGGCTCTAGACAATCTAGAGCCTTTTCTTTTTGAGCATATTTCTTGGCTAAAATCTATTATTTGCTATAATTAGAATAAAATTAGGGGGACATATGAAATATAATAATTCTATTCTAGAGTTGGTGGGTAATACTCCACTCGTTAAATTAAATAACATTATAGAAGCATTTAACCTAAAAGCGAATCTTTACGCAAAAGTAGAAGCTTTTAATCCAGCTGGTTCAGTTAAAGATAGAGCTGCCCTTCAAATGATTGAAGATTTAGAAAAAGAAGGAATTATAAATCAAGATACATTATTAATAGAACCAACCTCAGGAAACACCGGAATTGGCCTTGCGTTTATTTCAAACTATAAAGGATATAACTTAACAGTTGTTATGCCTGATAGTATGAGTAAAGAACGTATTGATTTTATGAGATCATATGGTGCAAATGTAGTATTAACTCCTGGAATTAATGGTATGCCTGGTGCTATTAGAAAAGCTAAAGAGATTAATGAGGCAAATCCTAATTCAATAATTGTTGGTCAATTCGTTAATGAATCAAATCCTAAAGCACACTACCTTCATACAGCTCCAGAAATCTATGAAGCCCTTGATGGAAAAGTAGATGCTTTAGTTGCTGGTATTGGAACTGGTGGAACTATTACTGGTATTGGTCACTTCTTAAAAGAAAAAGATGAAAATATCAGAGTAATTGGTGTTGAACCAGAAGCATCTCCAGTTCTTACTAAAGGATATTCAGGAAAACATGTAATTCAAGGAATTGGTGCTGGATTTATTCCAGAAATACTTGATAAAGATGTAATTGATGAAGTTATTGATGTCCCAAATGAAAGTGCACTCAAAACTACTCTCTTACTTTCAAGAGCCGAATCAATTCTTGCGGGTATTTCATCTGGTGCTGCATTATATGCCGCAATTCAAGTTGCTAAAAGAGATGAATTTAAGGGAAAGAATGTTGTAGTTATATTACCTGATAATGGAGATAGATATATGTCTAGTGGCGTATATCTAGATAAAGAAGAGGAAGAATCTTAATTGATTCTCCCTCTTTTTAATTATCTTTTATTTATTTGAAGTACATAGAATTTTAAGTATTGTGTTTCATCACTTAAAAGAAGTGAAGGATGATCTGGTGCTTGAGATTTAATTTCAATGCATCTAGCATTTACTTTAGCTTCTCTAGCTGAATCTATTAACATCTTACTAAATAATACTGGAGTAATGAAATGGCTACAAGAAGAAGATATTAATATTCCTCCTTCATTAAGTAATTTCATGGCGAGGATATTAATATCTTTATATCCTCTTAAGGCATCGCTAACTTCACTAACTGATTTAGTAAAGGCAGGTGGGTCTAAGACTATCACATCAAATTTAGTCCCATCTTTCTTAAAGTCTCTTAATACTTTAAATACATCTCCAGTAATAGTGTCTATATTATTGAATCCGTTTAGTTTAGCGTTTTCTTTAACGTTTTCTATGGCGCGTTCTGAGATATCTACCGCAGTAACTTTAAGCGCGTTTGTACAAGCGTTTAAAGAGAATCCTCCACTATTACTGAAACAATCAAGCACAGTTTTACCTTTAGTATATCTTCTTAAAGCTAATCTATTGTCTTTTTGATCTAAGAAGTAACCAGTCTTTTGACCTTCTTTAATATGAACTGAAAGTTTTAAACCATTCTCAGTAATAATAACGCTATCAGGTACTTCACCATATAAAGTTGACTCAATAGATTTAAGACCTTCTTTAGTTCTTAAATTCTCTTCACATCTCTCATATATTCCTTTAGGATTAAATAATTCTATAATTGATTCAACTATTATATCTTTCTTTAAATCCATTCCTAGCGAAGATATTTCAATCACATATACATCCTCATATTTATCAATGATAAGACCTGGAAGAGCGTCAGCTTCACTAAATACCATTCTATAGGCAGAACTTAAGCCTAAGCTAACTCTAAAGTCATTAGCTTTTTTAATTCTTTCTTTAAATAATTCTTTAGAATCATCTTCATCTTTATTTAAGAATAATCTAACTAAAACCTTTGATAAATGATTAATATAACCTTTACCTAGGAATTTATCGTCAAATGAATAAACTTCTGCGAGAGAGCCATTTTTATCTTTATTCTCAACTCGAAGTACTTCATTCGCATAGATAGTGTTAGATCCACTTATTATTCTTTTTTCTTCATTCTTTTTTAAGATTACTTTATACATAATATCACCTACTTTATTTTACCCTAAAATAAAGAGTTGAAACATATTATTTTCGATTATAATAATTAGTGAGGATTTAAAATGGCTCAATTAATAATTAATTTTTTGTTTCAATTGTTTTATTATGTAGTCTTAATATTACTTATGGGTTTCGTTATTGGCCTTTTAAATAAATTATTTTATTCATTACTTTATAATAATAGAGTGGTTTGTTTTATAACTGGTTTAATTGGTACACCTATTCACGAATTATCACATGCGTTAATGTGTATTATTTTTATGCATAAAATAGAAGAAATGAGACTATATAGAATAAGTAATGATGGAGTCCTTGGATACGTTGATCATACATATAATAAGAAGAATATATATGCCGCATCAGGCAACTATTTAATTGGTGCAGCACCAATTATAGTTGGAAGCGTTATTATATATTTACTTACTATCTTTCTTCTTAAAGATATGGGATTGGCTATTAATAATGAAGTTCATAATTTTGTATCATCTCCAATAAGTTTTAATAGTTTTTATATTCTAATAAAGACTACAACTATCAATCTTTTTACTTCATTTTCATTTTACTGGCAGTCACTTCTATATATATTTATAGTATTGTGTCTTGCCCTTCATATGAATTTATCTAATGCGGATATTAAATGCGCATTACTAGGGTTACCATTTTTAGTAGTTATATTAGCCCTAGTAAATGTCTTATTATATTATTTACTTGTGAACTGGTATGAACCATTCTTAAATATAATGTTTCTTGGAGGTTCATATCTCCTCGTTACTTTATTAATATCTTTATTATTCTCACTAGTATTAGTACTGTTTGCCTCATTAATTAGATTAATAATTGTGATACTTAAACCTAGAAATAAAAATAGTTAAGCATAACTAACCACTATATTTTTAATATATGTTAGAATACATTATAAAATAAAATATATACATCTATAGTTAAATGGATATAACGTATCATTCCGGATGATAAGTTGTGGGTTCGACTCCTGCTAGATGTATAATGGAGGAAAAACATGATTTATGATTTTGTAGTAAAACAAAAGGGTAGTGATGTATCATTAAGTGAATTTAAAGGCAAAGTATTATTAATCGTTAATACTGCGACTCGTTGTGGATTTACTCCTCAATACACAGGACTTGAAGCATTATATGAAAAATATAATGAAAAGGGATTTGAAATTTTAGATTTCCCATGCAATCAATTCTTATTCCAAGCACCTGGATCAGATGAAGAGATTAATGAGTTCTGTTCACTTAACTATAATACTAAATTCCCTAGATTCTCTAAGGTTAAAGTAAATGGTAAAGAAGAAGAACCACTATTTAGATTCTTAAAGGATAACGCTCCTGAAAATACAGGTAAGAATGTTAAATGGAACTTTACTAAATTCTTAGTAGATAGAAGTGGAAATGTTGTTCATAGATTTGAACCAACTGACACTCCTGAATCTATTGAAAAGAGTATCGAAGAATTATTATAAGAGATGGATTTAATCCATCTTTTATTTTTTTATTATCCTAATTGAAAAAAGAAAAAGAGAGATTTATAATTTATGTGGAGTAACAATTTGTAGAAATATATTAGGAGGAAAAATGATTAATTCATTGTTATTTGCAATTCAACCATTTGTTTATGTGCTTATTGGCATAGTTGTAGCTGCAATTATAATTGTGGCTGTTCTTCTTATTTTAAAATCTAAAAAAGCAAAACAAGAAGATGATGTTGTTGAACCTATCAAAGTAGAAGAATCTAAAGAAGAAGAATTTGTTCCTGTTGAAGAAGAGGCTGAAGAAGAAGATGATGAAGAAGATGAAGAAGAGGAATTAACTCTTAAAGAATCTATCGAGAAAGCGAGTCATTCTGAAACTAAAACTGAAATTCATAAACAATTCATTAGAGACTATCTAAGAAAAAGATTCAATGATGAAGTAATAGTAAATGAAAGAGAGAATTATACCTCAACTGGCCTCCCTCTAGCTGACACTCATTATGTAAATAAAGGTCATATTAAAAAATGCTTTGTTTATGTATATGAAACAGAAGGAACTACACTCCTTTTAATTAATGCAGATCACCATTTATCTCATGAACTTCACCAAGAAGGAAAACTTGTAAACAAGAGTTTATTCCCTAAATCAAAAGATCAATGGTATAGCTTACCTATTGATTCTAAATATACAAACGAAGATATTGAATATATTCTTGATTACTGTTATTTCTTACCACTTGGTGTAAGAGTTGTAAGAGATAGTGCTAAGAAAGCAAAAGGTGAAGTAACATTAAAAGAATCTCTAGCTATCGCTAAAGAATCTTCAGTAAATGATATCTTCAATAAGAAGTTCGTTGTAGACCACTTAGAAGAAAAATACGGTGAAGAAGTAATAGTTAACGAAAGAGCAAACTTCACTTCTACTGGTCTTCCTCTAGCTGATACTCACTATGTAAATAAAGGCGATGTAAAGAAATGCTTTATCTATGTATATGAAGTAGATGGAACATTACTCTTACTTGGAAATGCTGATAATAAGTTAATGAAAGAACTTAAAGATGAAGGCAAAGTAGTTAATAAGAGTTTATTCCCTAAATCAAAAGATACATGGCTCTCTATTCCAATTGATTCTAAATATACATCAAGAGACGTTAGATATATTGTAGATTACTGCTATGGTCTTCAACTTGGTGAAAAGACAGAAAAAGAAGTAGAACATACTCATCAAGCTCATCACCTAAAAGATGTAGAAGTTAAAGAAAAAGTAACTGTAGCTGAAGCTGAAGATTTAATCGGTGATGAAGTAGTAAAAGAAGCTATCCACGAAGAATTCGTTAAATCTATAGGTGGCAAGAAAACTATCATAAACATTGATATAATCTCAGAAAACTTTAATAGTGGTGATAAAGTAACTATTAAAGAAATGAAAGAAAAAGGATTAATTCAAAGTAAGTTTGATTCAGTTAAAGTTCTCGCAAGAGGAGTACTTGATAAGAAACTCACAATAGTAGCAGATGACTTCAGTGATGATGCAATAAAGATGATTGTTGCAACAGGCGGAGAAGTAATCGAACTTAAACAAAAGAAATAGTTAAATAAATAATAAAAGGATGGATTAATTTCCATCCTTTTTCTTGTAAAAAGGATTTCTTCATATTATAATCAAATCGAGGAATAAACCATGCTTGAATATAACCTTAAAATAGACTACTTATTTTCTAAAAAATATTTAAATATGAAAGTGGTTATGTTCAAGATGAAAGTTATTGTAGGAATGTAAAAAGTGATTGAAAATTTAGTGGAAAAGATTTCAAGAGCTTTGTTACTTTGAATGGAGATTTAAAATGAATATAAAAAAACTAAATATGTACGGCTATCATGATTCCGCTATATCATTTATTAAAATTGAGAAAGGATATGTTAATATTTTCTTTCATAAAGGCCTTTATGTATTAAATGATAATGGATCTGAAATAGAAAAAAGTGAACCGATAGTATTAAAGATTAAAGTAAATGACTGTTTGGTTGAGGAAACCTCTTTCTTAGTTAACATACTATCTTACAATAGAAAGAAAAAATATATAGATGTAAATAAATTTAATAACGAAGCACTTAAAAATTCAATTGATATTTCAAACTTATATTATTCTGATTTCAATGATGAAGTTTTAATTGTAGCTTCAAGTCGTAAACATGATTACTATTTAATTATTGAGGAGTGCATTGATATAGATTTTGTTTTGCTTGACAATTAAGCTTATAGGAAATAATGGTTGAGCAGTCTCGGTGAAATAAAAAAACAAAAATAGTTAGAAAGAAAAAAATGATAGGTTTTTAATATGAAAATTTATTTCGTTGAATATGTATTTTTTAAAAAAATAGATAAAACCGATGGTGAAAGAGTGGAACTGCGACTTGGAGCAGGGTTTTGGGTAAACGAAAAGAAAATGGCAGTTGATTTAATAGAAATGAAGAAAAATCTGAATAAAGGTTGGAGAGTAGAAAAAAAAGCGTTTGATGTGCTTGTTAAAAGAAGACAAAAGAACTTGTATGTTTTAAACTATGAATACGATATATCAGATGGCACTACTTTTTATTATCAATTTGAACCTCAAACAAGTTACAAAAAATGTTGGGAACAAATGAAAGAATTAGTCAATAATTCAAAATATAAAAATGATTCCACAAAGATTTGCACTAGAGGAAGAGACGGATGGTTTGTTGAAAAATATGAAATAGTATGGTAATTGTTTCTGAAAATTGTGCACTATATTTGCATTATTGTATAAAATGTTTCTGTTATATCAAACACGCTTGTTAAACATAAATAGTGAATTGATATAAAAACTTTAATATATGTAATTTATAATTCAATAATTTATGTTAAAGAATAAAATAAATTATATGTAATTGATATGTAATGCAATTAAAATGGTTGTTGCTACTGGCGGTGAAGTTATTGAATTAAAACAAAAGTAGTATTAAATAAAAAAGAAAAAGGATTTCATTATATTATAATCAAATCGAGGAATAAACCATACCTAATATCATAATTGATGATTTGCTAAAATATTGAGAGGAATTTAATATGTGGTTTGAAACAAAAGAGTATAACTATGAGGTAATTTCTACCCTTCTATTTATAGGTTTTTCTCCGATTATAGTCATTCATGTTTTTTGCCTTATCGGTATAACATTTTATACTAAAACATTTCAGTATCCATTAAAAATACTTTATGTTCTTTTGATATGGTTGGGCTTGTTTGTAGTAGGATGCATTTTATTATGTGCCTTTTCAAAAAAAATAAAAATTGTATCGAATAATGGTTGTATTTCATTTAATAGTGAAGTAATAAAGAAAAAAAATATCAAGAAAATAGAATATGTTAAGTTTAATATGTTATTGTTACCATTTTTATATTTTATTAATAAAGGAAATGGATTGATAATGGAAATATCATATATTGGAGAAAATTACGAGAACAAAGTGTTTTCGTTACGTGTTTCTAATGTTGTTTTTAATAGAATAAAACAAATAATCGATTTATAAAATATAAAAAGGGGAATAAGAAAGGATGGATTAATTTCCATCCTTTTTATATACGATTTTACCTTCTTTAAATGTCTCTAGTACATGTAGTGAATTATCTAATAATACAAGGTCTGCGAGTAGGCCTTCTTTAATGGCTCCTCTATCAGTTAATCCTAATGACTTAGATTGATTAAAACTACTAATTTTAGCCAAATCCATTAAATTGATATGGCACAATTCTTCCATATTTCGGAGGCCCTTATCCATAGATAGTACTGATCCAGCTAAAGGTCCTGTTTTTAGGTATAATGCATTACCTTTATTTACTACATCCATGCCTTCCATAACGAACTCTTTTTCTTTAGTATTTTTAGGAGATAAAGAGTCTGTGATAATCATGAATCTATTTGGACCAACTATTTTATAATAAGTTTCAAGAACGTCTTTTTCAACATGCACAAAGTCACATATTAGTTCTGAATATAGTGTATCAAAATACATTCCAGCCACAACCATTCCAGGACGCTTATGGCTATATGGACTCATCGCATTATGAACGTGAGTTAGATTAGTGAGTCCATGCTTAATAGCTTCTTCAATATCGTTGAATGTCGCATCGCTATGTCCTGCAGATACTACTATATTATTTCTTCTTAGAAGTTTAATAGCTTCTTTAGTGTTAGTTGAAGCTTCAGGTGCGATAGTAATGTATCTTACATAACCTTCGCCAGTAGTAATAAACTCATTTAGTTCATCTAAATCAATTGGTCTAATATATTTTGGATTTTGAGCTCCAGAATATTTTTTATTAATATATGGACCTTCAAGATGAATTCCATAAAGAGATGGATTTATTTTTGCGGCCTCTTTAATATTCTTAATTGCCTCTAATATCTTTTCTTTAGTAGAAGTTAGGGTAGTAGCGAGGAATGTGGTGACGCCTTCAGCGTATAATGCATCACAAGCTATTTTAAAGTCTTCAACCTTAGCGTTCATATAATCCACACCATTAGTACCATGAGTATGAAGATCAATAAAGCCAGGCATTAAGATTTGATTATGACAGTTAATAATTTCACTGTCACCTTCAGTAATAACTTCTTCATAGATTTCATCGATATATTTATCAACGATTTTTACTGAACCATGTTCGATGATTCTATAATCTAATACAATTTTTACATCACTTAAAATCATAATGAATTAGCCTCCTCATCTACGTATATAGTCACATTATTGTGTTTATTTAATATACTAGCTGGTAAATCATTACTGATTATACCTTTCTTAAGTTCACTAATTACTTTAGCTTTAGCCTTACCTGTTGCGATTAAGACAATTTCTCTTGCATTCATTATAGATTTAAGTCCCATAGTTATTGCATATCTTGGTACGTCATCAATAGACGCAAAGAATCTTGAATTATCTTTAATAGTTGATTCCTTTAAAGCTTCTATATGAGTTAGTGAATCAAAAGAAGCGCCAGGTTCATTGAATGCAATATGACCATCAGTACCAATACCTAATACTTGAATATCAATTCCTCCAGCTTCTTTAATCATCTTATCGTAATATAAAGGGTCTTCATCTTTAATCAGTCCATTTGGGACATATGTATTATTTAAATCAATATCTATATGACTAAATAGATTATGATTCATAAAATATCTATAGCTTTGGTCATTCAATTCATCAAGACCGATATATTCATCGAGGTTAAATGTTTTAACATTTTTAAAACTTACTTCACCTTCCTTATATCTCTTAATTAATTCCTCATATAAAGGAAGAGGAGTAGAACCAGTCGCAAGACCTAGGACAGGTTTTTCTTTGGTTTTAATTAATGAAACAATTCTATCTGCGATATCTTTTGCGATATCGTCTTTATTTAATACAACGTATTTCATTATCTATTACCTCCTATGAATGTGATAACTATAGTATTTTTATCTTTTAAATTATAATCATCAATAAATACTTTTCCATTATCAAGAGCTAAAGGTAAGCCGTTGAATGTAACTGATTCATTTTTACCTTCTTTAAGTGTTAGGTTAATTAATTTCCCTTTTACAATTACACTTAAAGATGCACTCTTAAATGGTATATGAGATAAAGGTCTAATAGTAATGCCTGATAGATTTGGAGTAAATCCAAATACATCAAATACCATCATTTTAATTAATACATTAGCTGAACCAGTAAACCAGTCATTCATTGATTCACCATCAATACCTAAATCTTGGTTGTATCCATATGAGTTAGACATAATAGAAGGAGTGGTTGAGATGTATCTATGAGTTATTGGAAGAACCTTATATAATTCATTGAATGCATAATCAGGTTCATTCATTCTAAATAAACTCCAAATACCAAATAAAGCTCCATGAACATATGTAGCTGCGTTTTCTGCGGTACCTTTTGGAAGATTTACAATTCTTCCTACGCCTTTAGTTCCTCTTTTAAAATATGGTTCAAATGTCTTAAATCCATATTTAGATGAAAGTCTTAAATAAGCACCTAGAATATGATCTCTCATTTCAGGTTTAACATTAATCATTCCGCTTAATACAAAGAATGCATTAACGGTAAGTGAATCACGAGATTCACCGTCAGGGTCATTAAAGCTTCCAACTTTATAACTTCTATTATCTCCCCAACCATGAAGAATTCGAAGTTGGTCTTCATTAGAATCTATAGCGTTTTTAAGTATTCCTTTTTCAATTGTTTTTCTAACTTTATTATATTTATTAATTAGCTTTTTGTCATTATTAAACTTGCCTATTATTTGAACTACTTGATCTAAGTTTTCATATAGTTGAAGTGTAGTCATTACTGATACACCATTTCCAAACTCTTTCTTAGGGTCACTAGTAACGCCAAGACCATCTAGTGCGTCATTCCAGTCACCATATAAAGCTTTAACACAAGAAGTAGTTTTATCAATATTATTTACTAAATAATCGGTAATTTTAATAAGATGCATATATACACTATCTTTAAGATCTGTATATTCAACTTTATTTCTTCCAACTATTTTAAAATAACCACAAGTCTCTTTAAGAATTGAATAATCACCAGTAAATGATAGATATCTATAAAGAGCATTAATTACCCAAACACCTTGATCAATAAAGGCACGAGTATCCATTTGAGGAATCTCTTTATCTCTTGGGATTGAATATTGTCTTGGAAGACGACCTGATGGGTCTGTGAAGTTTAATATTTCAAGTATCTTACTTCTAGCCTCGTCTGGTTTAAACATTAAACAAGCTTCAATCTGTTGAGCAACATCTCTTACTCCGAGTAAAGATACACCACTATTTTTAGCTAGTGCCGCAAATTCAACTTGACCTTCAACGCTTCTTAAAAACTTAGTTAAAAGTTTTGCGTTAATATAGTTTTTACCATCATCAAAAGTCATTTTTAGTGATGGTTCTTTGAATGTCTTTTTAAGTGATTCAAGTTGATTATCAGCATATCCAGTTAAGTCTCTATTAATAAGTGATAATGCTTCATCTTTATTAAATCTTAAACTAATTATGTAGTCTATTGATTCATCTTTAGAGCCTGATAGAGTAAATCCATAGATATCGCCTAAAATAGCGCTATCTGTGAATTGAGTAACTTTTCTTTCCCAACCAAATTTACCAACTTCTAAAGTGGTTGCGTTATATATACCTAAAGTAGTAGAACCAGTGTATTCACTCTTAGATGTAGTATGTGATTCAGACTTAATTTTATTAATGTTTAATACTCTATTTACTACTGCGAAATTATATAAAGATAAATTTCTATCAATATCCTCTACACTTTCAAATAATGCACCATCTTCAGTAAGAGATGCTTTTCTAAACCACTTAGTTTCAAAACATTCTTGTGGTGCATGCATAAGAATGAAGTTAAGATAAGTAGAAAAGTAAATATCTTTTTTAGCTCTGCCTGTATTAATTGCGATGACTGAGAAGATTGGTTCTTTCTTTTCGCTCATAAATACTCTTAATACAAATACTATTTTTTCAACAATAGTGAAATAATATGCGGCTTCTCTTTTAAATACTGTGAATCTTTCATATTCATCATGAGGACGTTTAGATACTTCAGTTAATGATATTACTTTAAATGTATTATCTTCATTTCTAATTCCAGCGAAGAATCCGGTATAAGGCTCTTTTCCTTCACCTGTCTCAGGAATGAAATGGAAAGAAGATTCATTAATGGAGAAATAACCATTTGCGTTTGCCCAAATGGTTAGTCCATCTTTTGAATATGGATATCTTGTATTTCCAAATTCTCTTGATTCTTGAAGAATGATATTATCATCAAGAATAAAACAATTTGAAGCTACTTTAGATTCTTCAATTTTGTCTTTGTTACTTCTAAATTCTTGTACGAGTTTAAGAAGATTTAATGCTTCATCTTTAAAACTCATTTTATTATAAACCTGCCTGTTGTTTCTTAGAATCCCATTGTGACTTAGCTGCTTGAGCTATATCACTAAATGCTTTATCAAGTGATGTTCCTTTTAACATGTTTTCATATGGACGGAGTCCACCAGTAAACCAAATATCAATTAATCCAGATAAATACATAAACTTAGTTGTCTTATCGTCGCCATCATTTAGTTTAGGATAATTAGTAAAGGCTTTTGTATATTGACTTCTGATGTTTAGAAGATTCTTTGTAAATGAGTTAGTTGCATCACTATCTTGATAGTTGCAGTCATAAGCAAGAAGACCATTGGCTTCCTTTAAGAATGTCTTACAACCAAAATCACTAACGATTAACTTGATTAACGCTTTAGCTTCAACTTGATGAGTTGATGTAGCTGGAATTGCAAAGTATTGATCTTCACCAATTGTATATAGAATGTTTTCTTCAACAGCATTTGGAGCTGTAGGAGTCTTCATTAATGCGAGTTCAAATTCTTCACTATTAATTTCATAACCTAAGATTTCATTATAAATCCAGTCAGAGTTAAACATCATAGCAGCTTCGCCTCTTGCGAACTTTCTTTGTGCATCGTGGTTATCAAGACCAGAACAATTCTCAAGAACGTAATCAGTATTTCCAATTAATGCTTGCCACATAGAAGTGGCTTCTTTAAGTTTTGCATATGTAGAATTTTGTGATGAATCAAAGTTAGAAGCAGAAGAGTAGTTTAAGAATTCTTTGATATTAGCTTCGCCAGCAAGTTGAGCCCACCAAGTATATACAGCATAATCGAAGTAGTCAGTGTTTTGACCAGTATATACAAATGGAGCAACAGTATAAGATTGGTTTTCTACTGGTAATGCTTCATTAACGATTGTTTCACATAAATCTAATAATTCTTGATAAGTTGTAGGAACTCTCCAACCATTGTTTTCAAACATTTTCTTATTATAGAAGATTCCACCTGTTGCTTTAATCCAAGGAAGTCTATATGTATGAAGTTTTCCTTGTGAATCTGGGTAATAGATACTATTTCTATATTCTTGTGATACTTTATCTTTTAACTTAACTCCATCAACTAAATCTTCCATGATGTCATCAAGTTCAGCAAATTTACCTTGAGCTGCATAAGTCATCCAGTCAACGCCAACAGAAATATATAAGTCATCATCATTCTTTTTAGAATTTATATTTTTATTAATAACTTGATCCTCATTAGCAGTAGCTTCTAAGTCCACTTTAATAGTAGGATTATCTAATTCAAATTTTTCAATAATTTTATTCATCCATGTAATACCATAACCTCTATTTAATACATGAACTTTAATGTGTGTTTTACCATCAACATTTGTCTTTTTACAGCCAATAAGAACAAACGCAAACAAAAGAAGTGCAATAAAACTAAAACACATCTTAAAAATATTTTTTCTCATAAAATTCTCCTATTTACCTATTTTTAGATATTTTTAACAAATTTAAAAAACTACTTTAATACTACTATATATCAAAGATATTGTCAATAGAAATGAATATAAAAAAAGATTAACTAATTAAAAATACCTATGTTTTTTAAGTTAATTAAATAATATGTTGAATTAAGCCATTTTATATGTTAAAATTTTAGTAGATTGAGGACTTGTTTATATGAATAAACTTTGGAAAAAACCAATTTTATTTCTATTTTTAGGCATTTTTTTGCTACTTATAGTAGGCTGTTCAAAGAAAAGTACAATTAATGTTGACAGTAGAAATAAATACATGAATGATTACTATAATAGATTATCTTCGCATAAAAAGAGCGATTCTCCTTTACTATATGAGGGAATTGAATTAGATTTAGATAATCTATTCTTTGACGACTTTATGGACGGAGTCAATAAAGATAATTGGTATATTGCTAATCAAGCATGGGGTACTGGAGGTAACGGTGGTGTTATCAAAGAGAATGTTGGATATACTGATGATGGAATCTTAGTCCTTAAAGGCAATGGAAAATATTATACAGAAGGAAAGGTAAAAGGAGTTGGTTCATATAAGGATGGATCACTTACTGGAGCTGCCTTAATTTCAAAGTTCACAACAAGACCTGGTAGATATCAAATTAAGATGAAAGTATTACCTAGACTAGGTGCGTGTACTGCCTTCTGGGTTTATTCATATGATCAATCAAATGGAAATAACCATGAAATAGATATAGAGCTTCCAGGTGGAGCTAATTCTACACATGTTATTTCATTTGAAAATGTATTAAATACTAACTACATTACAGTTCAAATGAGAGAATCACAAGATACAAAGTTAACTGAACTTGAAGGAATGGATGAAAACTTTGTAGCTTTAAATGACGGAAACTGGCATACCTTTGGATTTGATTGGTATACTGACCCTGAACTTGTAGTTTATTACATTGATGGTGTAGTAACCGCAGTATCAAATGTGTTTGTACCATTTGCGGATACTCGTCTTTGGCTTGGTTTATGGTTCCCTAATACATCGGGATTTGTAGGAGAAGCACTCTTTGAATCAGATGCAATGTATGTAGATTGGGTTGAGTATATTCCATTTAAGAATCAACCATGTGACACTCTTGAAACTACATTTGGAAGAGACCAAGTCGCAGCTGATGATGAATATCCTACTACTCCAATTTCAATTGAAACACCTAACAAAGTATCTAATGCAACATTTGAATACGCAAAAACTCATAGTGATTATGAAAATTATGGTTGGGACTTCAATAAGAGAAACTTAACTAGTGATGAAACTGCGTATTTAAAGAATAAATATAAAGAAGACTATCTAAGTAATAATCCGGACGCAACTGATGAAGAGATTAATGATTATATAAATGAAAAGTTAAAAGAACTAAGAAAAACGACATCTTTAAATAATTTCACAAGAATCCTTTCAAATTCAGGAATGAATGATTCTTATGGAATAGAAGTTAAAGATATAGGAAGAGTGAGACAAGTAATAGATTCTATCTATGATGGATATAATATTGATTTTAGTTTCTACGCAAAAGGAAAAGGAAAAGTAACTATTCAATTCCAAAATAATATAGATTCTAAGATTAGTGAAATTGTATTCGACATTGATGAATTAGATTATAAGAATTTTAAATATCAAGGTATAGCTCCAGAAGGAACTAAGAAAATCATGATTATGGTCGATACAACACTTAATAATGTTGTTTACGCTGATGACTTCAGTATGTATATCAATAGGTGATTATATGATAAAAGGTAAAAGGAGAATTACTAAATCCCAAAAGAAGGATTGGTTATTTGTATTAATAATGCTTTTATACCCAGTACTACAATTCGTTATAGTCTGGGCTTTTGTCAATATTGGATCTTTAGTTATTGCATTCCAACAAACAGATATTAGAGGAAATACTACTTGGTCACTAGTAAACTTTAAGTATGCATTTGACTCAATATTCCATTCAACACTAAATACGACAGGAATCAGTGGACTAACTGATGGAATAGTAATGATTATTAACTCATTAGGTTATGCGGTTATTACTATCTTTGTATCAATTCCTTTGTCTATGATATTTGCGTACTTTTTAAGTAAAGAAATGCCATTCGCAGGAGTATTTAGAGTAATATTCTTCCTCCCTAACGTTATTCCAGTAGTGGCACTTACTATGGCATATAATATGCCACTAAAACCTAATGGATATATTTATGAGTTCCTAAATTTATTTGGGAAAGCATTTGATATATATAATAGATGGCCGACATCACAACTAATGGTTTATGTATATTGTGTGTGGGCAGGCCTTGGATATAATATTATTCTTTTAAGTGCGGCAATCGGAAGAATTCCAAAAGAAATCTTTGAATCTGCGAAGATTGATGGAGTAACACATATCAAAGAATTCTTTATGATTGTAGTACCACTATCTTGGCCTACAATAGTAACTTTAATTGTTGTAGGACTAACTAATGTGCTTACACTATACTTACAACCTTACCTATTAACTAATGGTACGGGAAGAGGAAGCACATGGACAATTGCGATGGAGATATTCAGTAATACATCTCAATTTAACCCAATCAACTATAACTCAATGGCGGCGAAAGGCCTCATGTTATCACTTGTATGGGCACCAATTGTTCTTGGAGTAAGAAGACTCCTATCAAATGTCAACAAGGATGTTGATTTCTAGGAGGTTATATTATGGATAAGAAAAGAAGAATTCATCATAAAAGAAGAAAAATGTCTGCTCCAATGATAATAGTATTTATACTATTCATCATCTATTCAATCAGTATTCTTGCCCCATTTATTTGGATGTTTATTAACTCGTTTAAGAGTGTTCAAGAATATAATTCAGGTAATTATTTTGGATTACCTAAAGTAATTAAGTTTAGTAATATAGTTGAAGTACTAAAGTTTGAGATTCATTCTCAAAGTATCTTAAGTATGTTTATCACAAGTATCATTTTAACTGTCACAGGTACTGTCGTTAACGTATTCTTTAGTGCTGTCTCAGCTTATGTAATTGCGAAATATAAATTCCCTGGAAGAAAGATTATCTATTCAATCGCAATTATTACAATGATTATTCCTATCGTAGGAACTTTACCTGCGATGGTTAGAATGATGGAAACATTTGGTCTTGATGATTCAATACTTGGAGTATTATTCTTATATTCTGGATGTTTCGGATTTAACTTTGTACTACTTCATAGTTCATTTAAATCTATTAGTTGGCAATACGCAGAAGCTGCGATTATGGATGGAGCTAATAGATTCCAAATCATGTTCCTTGTAATGTTCCCTATAGCTAAAGGACCAATTGTTGCAGTATCCGTACTTGAAGCTATCGCTATTTGGAATGATTATTCTACACCATTCCTCTTCATGAAATCTAATACAACACTCGCAGTAGGACTTGAACAGCTTCAAACTGCCGCACAAGGAAAGTATCCACTTCAATTTGCGGCTACAATGATTGCGGTTATCCCAATCGTGATATTATTCGCTATATTCCAAAAAACTATTATAAGAAATACTGTCGCAGGAGGCTTAAAAGGATAATGAAAAAGATATTAATCTATTTAAGTTTACTTTTATCATTAGTATTCTTAACTTCATGCGCTAAATATACATATAAAATTGATCAAGAGAAGATCTACATTAGAGATGGAATGACTCTAGATATTTCAAACGATAAGAATATATCTTATAAAGTATTGAGTAAAATAGATGGAGTATCTATTAATGGGTCTACTATAACTATCTCTGATTCAGTTAAAAATGGTACACAAATCCTTATTGGACTTTTTAATAAGGATACTTTTATTGCGACTATGATTGGTGAAGTTAAAAAAGATATAGCTAATCCAGTCATTTCATTTACTAATTTAAGTAATAATGTAAAAGACGGAGATGATATTAAAGCTTCATCATCTCCAGTTATGTCTATAACTTATAGTTTAAAGAATAACCCAGTGGGTATTCTAATAAATTCTTCTAGTGGTACACTTCATTTCCTTGATAGTGTTATAGAAGGCACTAAATTTACTGTTATCGCTAGCGCTGGTGGCGCAACTATTGAAAAAGAATTTATCTACGCCAAAGAAAACCTAGTTACTATAAAAGAAGGAAAAGAAAAATTAATCGTTAGTTCAGATGATCCATTTGAACTTGAAGTATCTTTAGATTTTAAAGGCAATACTGAAGCGATTAATGAAGGAATACTCGCAGTAGAACTTAACGGAAAAAAACTTAATCAAAGTGAATATTCATTTATTTCTGATGATCAAACATTAGTTATTAGTGGTAATTCATTTAAGAATCTTCCACTAGGATTTAATAAATTAAATATTGTGACTTTAAGAAACTCTATCGAAGGAGAAGTTCTTGTCGCACACTTTATCTCAACCCCAGAAGATTTAGCTAATATTAATAATACTATTGAATCACTTAATTCATATTATGTCTTAAGCGCAGATATAGATCTTAAAGATTATTTAAGTAAAGGTTCTAAGGGTTATAACGCTGGAAAAGGATGGAATCCAATTGGTCTTTATAAAGACACAACTGATTCAAGCGCAACTGAATATGCATTTGGTGGTTATTTCGATGGAAATGGACACACTATATCTAATTTATATATTAATAGAAATGATGAAAGAGGATTTAACTCTGGACTTTTTGGTTATACCACAGTTAATTCTGTGATTATGAACTTAAATGTATCTTCAGATAAAGATCAAACTTATAAGGTTTGTAGTTATTCTGGAGGACTAGTTGGTGCAAATAACGGTACTATTTTAAATTGTAGTGCTGATGTAGATATCACAGCTGATGATGCACATAAAGTTTTAGGCGGATTTGTTGGACGTAATGAAGGCACCATTAGAAACTCATACTCTATAGGCGCTGTTTATTCATCTAATCAAGCTGGTGGCTTTGCTGGTCTTGATATGGGTTTAATTGAAAACTCATATTCAATTCATTCTGACCTACTCTTTGATTCAACTGGAGTAAGTGATAAAAATTATGTGTTTGAATCAAAAGAGTTATTACTTGCATCAGGATTTACTACACTTAATTATCCATGGATATTAAGAATAAATGATTATCCATATATTGAGTCAGTAATCGTAAATAACTCAATTAAAGATATAAAAGTATTAAATCAAGAGTTATATGTCACAAAAGGTGACACATTTAAAGTAGAAATAGAAGCTATCCCTAAAATAGTAGACACTATCTACACTAAAGAATTTGAAATAATTGAAGGTAATGGTGTAACTATTAATGATCAAGGAATAGTTTCTACAACTCAAGCCCAAGATGACTATTTTAAAGTAAAAGTTAAAATGGGTAATATTGAAAAAATAATAAAAGTAAATGTCTATCAAAAACCTAAATCAATCAATTTTAGGGATACTCAAGAATACACAGTGTCCGCAGGTGATTATATTAAACTTGATGGATATGTGCTACCAGAAAAAGCTCTTCAAGATATTAGATATCAAATAACGTCACCTCTTCCAGGAGTTAGAATGTATAGCGATGACGTTATTGAAATTAAAAGAGATGCCTCTTCAGGAACATTTGAAGTAACAGCTTATGCTAGAGATATCACAAAAACTATCACTATTAATGTAATTGGTTTTGAAACATTTATAGATTCTACTAAATATTTATTAAGTGATAGAGAAGAAAATGTAGTATTCACTCTTCCAAGTGGCGCGACAAGTGAATTAGTCACAGTTAAAGCTTACTCAAAAGTTGTTGAATACACAGTTGATGGTGATAACGTAACTATCACATCAACTTGGCTTAAAGAATTATATGGTGAGAGAATCCCTATTGATTTCGTTACTAAAACTAAAACTTATACGGGTGAGGTTAGAGTGTTAAAGAATCAATATGAATCATTCTATACAGTTTATCCAAGAAATACTTTTAAAACATTCCCTAATAATACCTATAGTATTGGCAGTGACTTTAGTGAAGATATCAAGTTTACTCTTCCTGATACCTTTGATACTTCAAAGATTAAGAGTATCAAGAGATACTATGATGAAATAGAAAGTTCTATAGAAGGATTTAATCTCACACTTAGATATAATGACTTTAAGGATTTCACAAATAGTGCTGTCCCTGTAGTTATTACACTTGATGATGATACTAAATATTTACTTGAAGTAAATGTATATAGTGATTCAATTAGTTCATTCTATTACTTATCAAGAAATAAAGATATTATCTTTAGTGGTCAATCACTAGTAAAAGAAACTGATGAATTGAATAATATTGAACTAGTAGTTGGTGGTGATATAAAAGATATCAAGTTATACTATGAATCAATTAACTATAGTAAAACTTCAAATAAAATAATAATCGATTTAAGCAATAAGAATTTAGATAAATTTAAAAAGATTCCTTTAGTAATTACTGCGTCAGATAATTCAAGAGTTGGATATTCTTTAATTATCGTAGATGATAAAGAAGAGGATATTATTATTTCTTCAAAAGAAGAATTTATTGAATTTAAGAATGACCACAGTAATTATTCAAAGAATATAGTACTTATTAATGATATAGATTTTGAAGGAATGTCTCTTTCGTCTATTGGGAGTAATAAAGATGGTGGAGAGTTCACTGGAAAATTCTTTGGAAATGGATACGCACTTAAAAACTTAAACATCACAAGAAATGATTTCTCTGGAGAATATATGTCTGAAGGAGAACTTAAAGGTGATGAGACAGTTAATAAATACCATTCATCATATTACGTTGTAGGATTATTCTCAGTACTTAAAGGAGAATTATATGATCTTACACTAGAAAATGTAAATGTATGTCCAACATTTAATTCAACTAAAACTGGAAACTATGTTGGTATAATTAGTGGAAAACTAGAAGGTAAAGCAATAAATATTAATTTAATAAACTGTAATTCTGACGCTGCGGCAGACGGTAGCCAAAGAGTAGTAGGAATTATATATGCTACATCATCAGCTGATGCAGTGTATGAAGTTATTTATAATGGACAACTCATACAAGGAGGAAAATAAAATGGTAGGAAAAAATCAATCATACGCAAGACAAGTAAATAATCAATTAGTAATGAGAGAACTAAGAAAGTCTAATCTATCCGCAACTCAATTAAGCGAAAGATTAAACTTATCTAATGCTGCATTAAGCGCAATTATCTCATCACTACTTGAAAGGGGATTAATTAAGGTAGTAAAAGATGAACCTAATAAGAATGTAGGACGTCATAGAGTTTACTATACAATCAATGAATCATTTGGAATTATCCTCGTTGTATCATTATCAAATCTTTATTCAACTGTGGTTATTTCAGATATGAAGAATAATATCCTTGAAAGAGTTGAATCAAGAATTAATAAATATGACATCAAGATGTTATATGAACTTGTTCTTCAAATTAAAAACATTCTCTCTGACCAAAAATATAGAGATGTCCCACTTTTAGGTATTGATATTTCTGTACCAGGCTTAGTTGATAAGAGTACTGGAAAACTCCAACTCTCAAATCAATTTGATAAAGACTTATTCAGCGAAAAAGAACCTATCGTATCACTTTTTGAACGTCAATTTGATGTCCCAGTTAAAATCACGAATGATATTAACCTTGCCTGTCTTGGTGAGATGCATCAAGGCTCACTCATTGACTCTCAAAACGGAATGCTTGTTCATATTGATGAAGGTATTGGTTCTGCATTCATTTTAAATGGTGAACTATATGAAGGCGAAGATGGATTTGCTGGAGAAATTGGTAGAATGCAAATTGGACTTAGAAATAAGATTGGCGTTTTAGATGATTTCGCATCTATCAGAGCTATTAAAAATATTGCAAAAGAAAAGTATGGAAAAGAGTTCCATACTAAAGAAATAATTGAATTATTTAATAGTGATAAAGAAATAAAAGAATATATCCTTGAAACAGCTTATGCACTCGGAATACTTCTTGGAAATATTGAACAATTATTAAATATTAAAAAGATTGTTCTTTCAGGCCGTGTAACATTATTCGGTAAAGAATACTTAGCTAAAGTTCAAGAAGGACTCAAAGAAAGAGGCACTAAGTCAACCATAGAATTTAGTACTTTAAATGATGCATCTATAATTGGTGCAATTTATAAAGCCACTATAGCTCTCACAGATAAAATATTAAGTTAAATATTACAAGGAGAATAGTTATGAAAAAGAAATCTTTATTATTATCCTTATTATTAATAGTATTTTTAGGTTTAACTCTTACTGCATGTAAGACTAAAACTAAATCAAACATAACAACTACTAAGAAAAATCCTAGTAGTAGTTTAACTGAGTCAACTAAAAATACATCTAGTAAAGATACTACTAAATCAAGTAGTAACACTACTAAACAAACTGAAAAACCTACAGAAAAACCTACAGAAACTACTAAGGTTCCAGCGAAGAAGCTTCAAGCTCCATTCCTTTCTCTTGAAAGAAGTATTGTGACCATCACTGGTAGTGAAGATGCTTTAAAGTTTAAGGTTTATATAAACGATCAAGTAGTTGAAGAAGAATTAGCTCAAAGAGCTTACGCAATTAATATAACTACACCAGGCACATATCTAATATACGTTATTGCGCTTGGTGATAATATAACTACACTTGATAGTGATAAATCAAACACTATCACTTATGTAGTAGAAGAACCTCCAATTGAAACAATAGAGTTAAGAGCTCCATCAATTGTGCTCAATGAACTATTAGGTAAGGTTACTTGGGAGGCTGTTAGTAACGCAACTGCTTATCAATTATATATTAATGATGAAATAGCAGGAACTCCAATGACTCAAACTGAGTTTGATCTATCAAATATCTTCATTGAAGGCACTTATAAAATTAAAGTTAAAGCATTAGGAGATGGTGCTTTCTATACAGATAGTAATTTCTCTAATGAAGTTACCTATGTATTACAAAATGTAACATATGATTCTTTAGTAGTGACTGGCACTTTAAAGAAATCTACATATATAGCAAATGTAGACACAGAAATTGACTTAACTGGTTTAGTATTTAAAGCAGTTTATAGCGATGGTGAACCAGCAGTATTAGATTATATGGACCTAACAGTGTCTGAGATTGACTTCACTACTGCAGGAGAAAAGACTGTGACTATTTCATACAGTGAAATGGGTGAAACTCATAGCACTGAGATAACTATTACAGTAGTAATTCAAAAAGCAGTTTCAAGCATTGAAATTTCTGTTGCTCCAACAGCTAAGACTGAGTACAGAGTTGGTGATGCGGCTTTAAAACTTGCTGGTATTACAATCACTGTAAAATACAATACTGGTACTCAAGATACTAATATCGCAGTTACAAAAGATATGATTGATGATTCATCATATGCATTAGATACAATCGGTCTTTATCATGTTAAAGTAACTTATGCTGATAAGAGTAATACATTTGATATTAGAGTTGTAGAAGGTGATCCAACACTAGATAGTCTTAAAGTTGAAGGAACACTTACTAAAAATACATTTAATGTAAATCATGTATTAGAACTTAATGACTTAAGTGGTATTTCACTTAGCGCTATTTATAGCGATAATTCTGAAGTTCCACTAACTTTATCACTTGAAATGGTTGAGTATGATTTTACTGAACTTGGCGAAAGAGATATTACTATCTCATATCAAACAGTCTCTACAAAAATAACTGTAACAATTATAGACTATGTTACAGGTATTCAAGTAGTATCTAAGAGTGGTAATACGTATAAATATGATGTGAGTTCAACAAATGGAAATTTCTTAATAGACAATACTATTTATAAGACTTGGGCAGTTGGAACTCCAACACAACTTGCATTTACTGAATGGGAGGATTTATCATTTACAAGTTTAACTCCAGGTCACAGAGAAATAACATTCACATTTGGTGAATTTGAAACAAAACAAACTTATGATTTAACATATATAATCACTCAAGCTTCTGAATGGAATATGTTAAACACATATCCTGATGGATATTTTGAACTTGGCAATGATATTGATTTTAAGTCAGATACATCAATATCTAAGATGATTGGTCTTGCACCAATGGTATTTAATTCATCTGCTGAAGACTATTATTTTGATGGTGAAGGAAATGGTGAAGCATCTGCTCAAATTGGTGTAGCTTTTACTGGTAAGTTTGATGGTAAAGGTTATAAACTATTAAACTTCAAATATAGACCAGAATCAACTCATGACGTTGATGCTTATGGAGTTGGTTTATTTGGCTTTATTGGAGCTGATGCTATAGTAACTAACTTCACACTTAAAGGTGCTGACATCAAGGGATGGCAAAGATTTAGCTTTATTGCTGGTATGCTTGAAGGAACATTAAGTGATGTATTAATTGATGAAGATTGTTCAATTAAATCGGATGGTGGCTCGTGGGCATCTATGAGTGTTGTTGCATTTAAGCGTGGTGCTGGCATTATGAATAATGTTATATGTCTTCAAATAGAAGCTACACATAATTCAGGCACAAAAGAAGTAACACTCACAGGTCAATCATATGGTGATGATAAGATTGTTGATTCATTCGTTGATTCAAAATATGTAACTGAAATAGTATCAGTACAAAATGTTAATATTGAAGTTGTTCAAAATCAAACAATTGATTTAAGCACAATTATTTTAAATGTTAAATACATTAATGGTACAACTGGCACTGTTAATCCTACTAGTTATACTGGACTTGATGCTGGTCTTCTTGGTACTCAAACCATAACATTTAGCTATACATCTTCACACGTTACTGACCCACTAACTATTGATGTAACTATAACAGTAATTTCAGGACAAAAGACTTTAAAAATAACTGCAAAAGACGAAAGCGCAATTGTGTATATACCTTATAATAACGGTTGGCCAATTGATAATATTGATTGGAGCGAGTATGTTACTGCGACAGTTGGTGGATCAAGCTATCAAGTATCAGAATTAAATGCTTACCCAGAATTGTCAACAATAGAACAAGGTGTAATTTCAGTAACATTTAGTGGGTCTGCAATGACTACCGACAAGATAAATTTGTTTGTAGCACTTGAAGTTGATTCAAAAGAAGCTTTTATGGCTATTTCTGGAAAACCATATACTCGTTTCGTATTAACTCAAGATATAGATTTTGAGGATGAAGAAATTACAAATATTTTTGGAGAAGAAGTTACATTCACTGGAGAACTTGATGGAAGAGGACACAAATTATTAAATCTTAATTTATCAGGAACAAATTGTGCCATTTTTAGAAATAATAGCGGAAAAATTATTAACCTTGAATTATATGGAAAAACATATAGTGAAGGTTATGGAGCAATGCTTGTTTTGGATAATAATGGTGAAATAAGAAATATATACTTTGAAGGTGAAAGTAATGTAACAAATGGTGGCCCACTTGTTGCAAACAATAATCGCGGTGGTATTGTCCAAAATGCAGTATTCTATGGAAACATTATTAATGGATGTGGAGTTGCTAAATATAATGAAGGTAATGTTTCAAATGTAGTAATCGTTTACGATAAAATACCTGGAGAGGATGTCTTTGCTTTTGTTGAAAATCAACCTGGTAATAGTAATTTTGTTGAAAGGGTTTCAATACTTGAAGTAGAAGATAATATTGCGGAAGTTAGCGAAGATCTTTGGAATAAGGTGTTAAGCAAATCGCGCATAGTTCTAAGAGGAATTCGTCAATATAATCAAGGTGATTATTCACAGGCTGATCCTCATCTTGACTTAAATTATATGATTGATAATGACAATGATACATTTACTTGGCTTCCTGGTTCATCAATGGATTTATTTGCCGTCATTCAAATTGACTTAGGCCAAGCCTATGATGCTAAAAATATTTTCATATCTATGGATGTGAATGATTATATTAAGAAATACGAAATACTCTATGCTGAACACGTTAATAACTGGATTTCAGTAGGAGAATTTGAAACAAATGAAGTAATAGTAGAAGTAAACACAAAAGTTAGATATATCAGAATTTATAAAACACTCCTAGAAATAGGAAATCTTAATTATGATGTTCGAATTCATTCTATTACTCTTAATAAAGAAACAACTAAATCATTAAGTTATGGAAATATAACTAAATATGAAGAAGGAGAAGTTGAAGGTATAGCTAATGGTCATACAGATATTAGTTATGCAATAGATGATGACCCATCAACATTCGTCTGGTTTAAAGCTCCAGTACCTAGTGATGAAAACAAACCATATGTTGTGCTTGATCTTGGTTCGATTAAAGAAGTTACTTCTGTAGTAATTGAAATGGCTCATGCTGACCATATGGCTGATTACTTCCATAATTCTTCACTCTATTATTCAAAAGATGGAAAAGCCTGGACAAAAGTTAAAGATTCAACAGATAATATTGTTTATCATTATTTTGATTCATTTATTAAAGCGAGATACTTTAAGATTGAATATACTGGCACAGAATCTAATGGTGGTGATTTAATCATTAGAGAATTTAAAGCTAATCTTGACTTATTACTTGTAGGCTCTAAACCATATAACACTGTAAGAGATACTGAACCATTAACATCTATCCTTTATGCGACAGATAATGATACTTCAACAAGCTTAGATCTTGATCTTGGTTCACTTTCTTTAAGCGAAAGAACAATCATCATAGATTTACATGAACTAAAAGATATAAGTGTTATTGATCTTAAGACTATCGCACCTTGGGGTAATGAAATAGATCATGGATTCTATGTAGAAGAATCGGCTGATGGTACTACATTTGAAGACGTATCTGGTTTTATTCCAGCTTATGAATCAGGAATATATCATCTTGATCTTGGTGAAACAATTAATACAAGATTTATCAAGATTATATTTGATACAGAACATTCTTTAGGATTAACTGAAGTTAGTGTATATAACGCAACTCTTAGTAATGATTAGTGAGATTAAACTCACACTAAATGGTACAAACAATATAATATATGAAAAAGAAAATATAAATAAAAGGAGAAAAAAATGAAGAAAGGATTAAAACAATTTGCATTTATAATCTTTTCGTTAGTTGTGGCTCTCACAATGGTAGGTTGTAAGAGAAAGACTACTAAAACAGAGCCGCAAAAAACAAATACTCCACAAAGTAGTACAACTACTACTAAGAAAGGAGGAGAGAGTCAAACACAGACTCAGCCAACTCAAAAGGTTTTAAAACAATTAAATTTAAAATCTGAACCATCAAAGGCATCTATCTTTATGGATGAACTTGATACTTCTGATCTTCTTCAAGGCGCAGTGTTTGAAGCTCAATATTCTGATGGTTCAAAGAAAACACTTAATCTTAGTGAATTAAGTGTGACTATGCCAGAAGATGGAGTTACTCTTGGCGATAATGAAATTACTGTTTCATATGAAGAAGCCGGAGTTAAGAAGTCTTTCGTTCTTAGTATCTTCTTAAAGCTTAAAGGAAAAGAAGATGTTGAAGAATACTTAGTCTTTGCGTTTGATCAAAAAGGCGATGAAACTTTATGTCCAGTCCCATCACTACCTGAAGGAACTAAACTATATGATATGCTTGGAGAAGAAATCGTTCCAGTTGATGGAAATATTGCATATAGTGGTGCTGGTGAATTATTCCTTAAAGCTGTTACAGGCGATGATGAAACATACGTTCTTGTTAAAGTAGGTCATTTAATCAAGACTGAAGAAGACTTTGCTAAAATCAACGAAGATTTAGATGGATATTACATTTTACATAATGATATTATATTTGATAATTTTAAGTTATCTCCAGTCATTGGCCAAATTGCTATGATTGAAGTAGAAGGTAGCGAGGATAAATTACCAGACTTTAATGATTCATCTAACAAACCATTTAATGGAACATTTGATGGTAATGGTTTTTCTTTAATTCAATATAATTTATATGTTCCTGAAGGTGTTGCGTATCATAGTAAAGAGGCTTGGGGACTTGGTATCTTCAACTATGTAGGCGAAGAAGGAATAGTTAAAGACTTATCTTTAAAATATTGCTCAGTTGACGGCGGACAAAACACTTCATTACTTTGTGGCGTTAATAAAGGCTATATTGAGAATATCGTAATCGAAGATTCTAACTATTTATATTCAAATTTTAATAGAGGCGCAGCTATTTCTGCATTTAATTATGGTGTTGTTCAAAATATCATTTGTAGATTAACTAAGTTTTATGCAAAAAATGAACATACATTAGATTTACCTATTACATTATTTGAAAATAAACCTCAAGAAATCACAAACGGCTTTATTGATAGACTTAATCATACTGAAGATTTACCTAATGGATTCAAATATTATGAAGGATTAGGTATGGCTCTTGTTAACCCATATTTCTTTGCTATAGTTAATGAATATGGATCTGAATTAAAGTTAGGCGAGAGATATGAGATTAAGATTGTTGCAAACGAGGGTATTAATCCAGTATTTGTTGTGCTTCTTAATGATGAAACAGATAGTGACTTAACTGTTGTAAAAGATGAAACTGATGGTAAGTATTACCTATCATTTGAACCTGGAGTATTAAAAGCAGATGATATGGTAACTATTCTTGCTGCTTATCCATCACTTGATTTTGAACATGGTGAAATAATAACTGTAGATATAAAAGATATTCTTGTTAAACCTGCAGATTTAGTAAGTGTTGAACTTAAATATCCTATTAATGTAATTGAAGGATTGGATATTGATATTACAGGCGCTAAGCTTGTATTTACATATTCTGATTCAACAACAAAAGAATTAGATGTATTACATCAAGTTGGATTCGATAAGACAAAAGGTGTTGGAGCTCAAACTATTAAATTATTCTATGGTGAAGCTCAAGATTTATTTGTAGAATGTGAAGTTAATATTGTAGCAAAAGAAGCTACTGGAATTGAAGTTAGAAAAACTGAAGCAGCTAAAGCTTCTTATCAAAAAGATGAAACATTATCTCTTGAAGGTTATACAGTAGTTGTTAAATATAACAATAATACTGAATCAGAACCAATTGCTTTAACATCTCAAATGATTGATCAAACATCGTATGATATGTCAGAGGCTGGAGAATATAATGTTAAGGTAACATATGAAGGTTTTGATGCAACATTCAAAATTGTAGTTACAGAAGTTAGTCTTACAGATATTAATATCACTGGTAACTTACTAAAAGATACATATAAATATGGTGATACATTAACTGCTGCTGATTTTACATCAGTAACAGTTGAAGCAATTTATTCTGATAACTCAGTTGTACCTTTATCATTTACTGATTATTCATTATCATATGATTTTAATAAAGTAGGCTCTGCAGATGTTAGAATTGCTTATAATGGTATTTCAAAAAATGTGTTCACAGTTACCGTAGAAGACTATGAAAAGAGCCTTTCAGTTGAATTTAATGAACTTGGTGAAAATGATAAATTTATCTATGATATCGCAAATAAAACTGATAACTTTAAAGACTTCTTTAAATCAGTTAAAGTTATCATGGCATCTGGCGCTTTAAATGAATTAACTGGTTCTGACTTAGATTTAGTAAAGCCAGTAGGATTAAAATCTGGTGCTTGCCAACTTGGATTCAAACTTGTAGATTCTGTAGCTCATGAAACAATAGTAGAAACTGAAAATAAGGTTGATGTAGAAGTATGGTATCAAGTTACAACTCAAGCACAATTCTTCGCAATTGCTGATAATATGGCAGGTTATTACTTATTAGGTAATGATATTGCATTTGAAGGTTGGAGACTTCCAATTGGTGTGGTACCATTAAGAGCAAAATCGGGTGATAATTATCCGTTTGATGGCGAAGGCTATGGTTCTGCTGAAGGACAAATTGGTATTCCATTTACTGGTAAATTTGATGGACAAAACCACACATTATCTAATGTAAAGATTAATGTTGATGGATATGCTGCTTATGGTGTTGCAATATTTGGTTGGATTGGTGAAACCGGTATTGTTCAAAATTTAAAGATAACTAATTCAATTGTTCAAGGTTGGCAAAATCTTGGATTCCTTGTTGGTAGACTTGATGGAACAATTAGAAATGTTACAATCTATAATTCTGCGATTGAATCTCGTGGTGGAACATGGGCTAAATTAAGCATCGTTGCATTCAAAGGCGGATCAGGTGTTGTTGATTATGTTGAAGCAATTAATGTTGCTGGTTCTTGCATTGTAGCCGAAGTTAAAACTCCGCTAGAAATTTTGGGTATAGTAAGAGATGAATCAGGCTATAATTATGGCGCAGAAAAAGTAACAAACACATATTGTGGTCCAGCTTATCCAGTTGAAATTAAATCAATTGACACAAATAATATTCAAGTTTCACAAGGTGAAACACTTGATCTATCTACAGTCTTTATTACAGTTAAATTAAGTGATGGAACAGAGATTCAAACTAATCCAACTTCAATTGAAGGAGAACTAGATACATCGACTCTTGGTGAAAAGAATGTTTCATTTAAATATGAAGCCAACGGACATGACGCGTCGTTAGTTGGAACAGTTACGGTAATTGAACATCTTGATACAATGGTTGCTCAACTTAAAGAAGGAAAAACTGGTGTAGTTATTCCTTATAACAATGGTTGGAATTTAGCTAATGTTACTAACTGGTTAGATATTATAACTATTGAGATTGAAGGTGAAACAGTAACTGATATGACAGGCATTACTGCAGTTGCAGATAAATTGTCTGGAGAATCAGTTAAAGTTTCCTTTAATAAAGAAGGATGCACATCTTCATCGGTAACAATGGTAATTGATTTAGAAATAAAAGACTATGAATCATTTATGGCAATCAACGATAATCCTGATGGAAGATTTATAGTAACAAAAGATGTTTTCTTCTCATCTACTCAAAAAACAACAAATCAATCTTATATTACTGCACCTTTCACTGGATATTTAGATGGTCAAGGACATTATTTATATGAATTCAATATTGATACAGCATTATCTAACGCTGGTTTATTTATGGGTACTGATAATAATAGAATGACTGGAACAATTAAGAATCTTAGACTAATTGGAAAAGTTAAATCAACTGCTAGTTATGTTGGTGCTATTTGTATGAGAAATGATGGTGTAATTGAAAATTGTTATATTAACGTCATTACTGAAGGTGATACAAATGTTGGCGGAATAGTAAATAATAACTATGGAACAATTAGTGGCTGTTTAGTTTTAGGAAATGTAATTGGAAATGAAAAAGTTGGTGGCATTGTTCGTAAAACACAAGCCGGTGGAACAACTATAAATTGTGTAGCTATAAATTATGGAAATACTGGTGCACACGCAAGTGAACCAGCTGGCACAGAAACAAACATTACTGCAGTACCAGTTATCGGAGTAATTGATTCTAATACCTTTGGTATAGCTGACGATTTATATAATGAATTAATTAAACTTACATTTAAAGAATGCAAAGTATTGTGGAAAGAAAATTCTAATATAATTACTGAATGTGCTGTTGGCCACGAATTTAATAAAGATGAAATTGAATTACATGTTTATCGCAATAATGAAGATCAACCATATGATTTTGAGATTACAAATATAGAAGTTGATACTTCGGTTGCTGGTGAAAATATTCCTCTTGTTCTTACAATTGAAGAAGGATATCAACAAACATTTGATCTTACTATTTATATAACAGTAAAAGCAACTGAATAATTAAACATTAAATAAGTCTATGTGTGGGGCTTTAAACCCCACACATAGATGGAGGTTTATATGAAAAAGAATCTATTTATAAAAGTAATACTTAGTCTAGTATTATGTTTATTTATCGGAATAAATGTTAGAGGTAAAGCAAAAGCTTCACCTTTTCCTGATCCAAATAAAACTCCAAGAATGGTTACTTTAACAATTTATAATGATAATGGTATACATATGGGTTTTAATTGGAATACCACTCACTATACTTCAAGTGATGTTGAAGTAGTTAGAGATGATGATTCAAATGCGTTTACGTCATCATCTGTGATTAGAAGTAGTGGTACGTTTAGAGTATCTCCTGCAAGCGAAGCTGATGGTATTATTCATAGTGCTACATCAGGTGAACTTGAATATAACACTAAATATAAATATAGAGTGGGTGATTCTGAACTTAATATATTTAGTGAAGTAGGTACTTTCACAACTGGTTCAAACACATATAAACCTTTTAATATCGTTCATGTTTCTGACCCACAAGCTTCAAGCGAAAACTATTATAATGTCTATGGTACTTTATTAAGTGAAGCTATCAAAACTAATCCTAGTTTTATTATTAATACTGGTGATATGGTTGAATCTAACTGGATAGGTCACATTCCAAATCTTGATCAATGGGAATGGGTACTCACAGATAGATTTAATATTATGAAGGATTATCCTTTAATGGCGGTCGCAGGAAACCATGAAGAGGCATCTTATGATTTTAGTTCAAGATTTAATGTGAATAATCCAGAATCTTGTGATGGAAGAAGTGGACTTTATTATTCATATGATTATAATGGCGTACACTTCTTAGCGATTAATACTAATGATACATTAGGAAGAGAATCAGCTACTGATGCTAGAGGATTATCAAGTACTCAACTTGAATGGATTGAAAATGATTTAAAGAATAATCAAAACGCTAAATGGATTATTGTTTATATGCATAAAGGAATCTTTGATAGCGGAGGTCACTCAGTAAACGCAGAAGGGAAAGATTATGATATAGAGAAAATTAGAGAAGAACTCGCTCCACTATTCTCTAAATATAATGTTTCACTAGTTCTTCAAGGTCATGACCATCTTTATAGTAAGACATATCCAGTAAACGCAAAAATAGTAAACAATAACCTTGAAGCTATAGGAAATAAAGATGCAATAAAAATATCTTATTCATATAATGATAAGAACTATCAAGTATATAATGGTTATGAAGGAACTATTTATTTAAATAGTGGTTCATCAACTGGTTCAAAATACTATTCACCAATTGAAGGAATGTATAGTAAAGATATAATTGAAGATACATCTAATCCATCAATGGTAATGTATTCAAATATTATATTTACTGAAGATGCACTACTTATTGATACTTATACTATGGATACTGAAGGTAAAACTACTCTTTATAAATCGTTTGGAATGCTAAATGAAAAAAGAGATATTCCAAACCCGGTTGATCCAGCAGACCCAGTAGACCCAGTTGATCCAACTAAACCTAAAAATAATATGGTATTATTAATACTTTCAATTGTAGGTCCAAGTATTTTAGTTCTAGGTGGCGCTATAGTATTTGTTTTAATTAGAAATAATAAAAGGAGAAATAAATAATGATTAAATTTGGTACTGGTGGTTTTAGAGGCATTATCGGTGATGATTTCACAAAAGAAAACGTACAAAGGATCGCTCAAGGTTTAGCGAATATTTCTAAAGAAGAAAAGAACCATAAAGCTATTCTAATCGGATATGATTATCGTTTTATGTCTGATGTTGCGGCTAAGTGGATCGCAGAAGTACTTGCAGCTAATAAGATTAAAGTACTTTTATATACTGAGGCTATGCCTACTCCAGCTATTTTATTCTCAACTGTAGATAGAGGTCTTAAATATGGAGTAATGATTACCGCAAGTCATAATCCATACTTTTATAATGGTGTAAAACTCTTCGCAGATAATCAAGACGCTGATGAAGTCTTCACTAAGAGAATGGAAGACATCATCAACAAAGATTTAGAAGTTAAAACTATGAGATATGAAGAAGCATTAAACCTTGGTTTAATCAAACTCTTTACTGATAAGAGAAAATATCTTAAGAAAATAGAATCATTCGTTACTTTAAATAATAATAGAAAAGATATTAGAATTCTTTATGACAATCTTCACGGTGTTGGCGCTAAATGTATCATGCCAATATATAAAAAGATGGGAGTAAGTCTAAAAACCCTCAATATTGAGCATGATCCACTCTTTGGAGGAATCGATCCTAATCCAAAGAAAGATACAATGCTTAAGTATAAAGATAGAGTAGTAAAAGAAGGATATAACTATTTGATTGGTACTGATAGTGATTCTGATAGACTCGCAATTATTGATGATAAAGGTGAATTTGTTTCAAGCAATGAAATTATGGCATCTTTATATTATTACCTAGTTAAATATCAAGGCGAAAAAGGAGATATAGTAAAGAACCTAGCCACATCACTCCTTCTTGATAAACTCGCTGAGAAATGTGGATTTAAATGCCACACAGTAGATGTTGGATTTAAAAATATCTCATTAGGTATTAAGGAGTACGATGCCCTTCTTGGTGGCGAATCATCAGGAGGTTTAACTATTAGAGGATATATCTTCGCAAAAGATAGTGTATTTAGTTCAACTCTATTCTTAGATATGGTTCTTAAAATGAATAAGAAAGTATCTGAAATAGTAAAAGAAGTAAAAGACTTCGCCGGATATGATGGTGAATTTATTGAAGGTGAAACTAGATTTATTGATCGAGAAAAAGTATATAACTATCTAGTAGAAAATACTCCTAAATTCTCAAAGAAAATTTTAAAGAAAGAAGTAATAGGTGCAAACATCAAATATATCTTTGAAGATGGATGGGCACTATATAGATTTAGCGGAACTGAAGCTGTATGTAGAGTATATGTAGAAACTCTAAAGAAAGAAGAAGCTAAACCATTAATGGAAGAAGTAATTAGTTACTTCAAATCAATATAAAAAAACAATAAGCGCTCGAACAGGGCGCTTATTATGCTATAATTAGAATAGAAGGCGGGTGGCCTGTCTCAAGTGCTTGAAATAATTCAAACATTTGAGGGTGGCCATCCCTCTTTTTTTATTGTTTATTATGATATTTATGGTAAACTAAAATTGTAAGGCAATCGTGACCCGGCTTGAGTATTTGTGTTCATTACGAATGTTGAAGGGGGGTCTATGATTGTCTATTTTTATTTTTCTGCCATTCTTTCTTTTTATTATATTTTTCTAAAGCTTTTAGTTTGATTATAACCTGTTTGCTAGATAATAATTCGTTGGGAATATATCTTAATATATCAGGGCTGTTGACGTGTTTTAATAATCGTGTTAAATTAATGGTAGGAAGCGGGTGCAGTGTTTCAAGAGCTTGATTCATATTGAACTTTTGAAGGACTGCATCCCCTTTCTTTCTTTTTATATTACATATGGTTTCAAAGTTGCTTACTGAATAAATGCTATTTGGTTGCAATTTTGAGACCATCTTTTTTATTGTTGCTTTGATTAACATATATTTTTTTTCTTATATTTAAGTAAACAAATAAACTCGTGGGTTGAATCAACATCTCTATCTTTCTTGTTGTCTAAATGTTCTTCAATTTTGAGTAAGTTTTTTGTGATTTGATTGATACTATATATAACATAAAACATTAAAGCGGGATTTGTGGATTTTTCAACACTTTCATACAAGTTTCTGATTGAGAATATCGCATTTATATTAGTATCACCTATTCTATATTCTCTAAATATATTGTTGACTTTTCCTATATCTCTTAATTCTTTTCTAATTATTAATCTTGATAGTTTTTTATATTTTCGGTATTTCTTTTTTAATAAATGTACATTTTTAGGATCGCTTTCTATTATTGATATTTTACTGTTTTTTAGATATTCAGCTCTTTCATGTTCGCTCATATCATGAGTTATTTTTGATGGTTCTTTCATATGCGCCTCCATATAAATAGAACTTAAAAACATATTATTTGTATCGTAATAAATTTGTGATATAATTAATTTGCGACCAAGTCGCAATTTGGAGGATATATGTATAAGACATATTCTAGAAATGCATTAAGTGAATTCTTTAAAGAAAACAAACATAACTCATATACTAGTCTAGATTTAATTGAAATATTCAAAGATTCTATTAATAAAGCTACTATTTATAGAAATTTGAAATATTTAGAAGTCAATGGTTTTATTCATAAAACCTATGATGATAAGAAACAAGTATATGAATATATGTACGCAGATGATTGTGATCACCACTTTCATTTAAAATGTGTTAAATGCGGAAAGATAATACACCTCCATTGTGATGACGCTGATGAATTTATTAGTCATATTAAAAATGAACACAATTTTAGTATTAGTGAAAATATCACAACTATTTATGGTGTTTGTGAGGAGTGTGAAAAATGCTAGAAGTATTTTTAGATGCGCTTAAAGATAGTGCGATAGTACTTGCTGTTGCTTTTGTAATTCATGTACTATTATCATTCTTTGAAGATAAAATCGTTCATATGTTTGAACATCATAAAAAAGTTTCGCCTCTAATTGGTGCAACTGCCGGACTAATTCCTCAATGTGGTATTTCAGTTGTCGCATCAGAACTATATTTAAAAGAAGAAATCACAATGGGTACTATCTTTGCGGTATTCTTTGCGTGTAGTGATGAAGCTCTTCCTATTTTACTCTCATCAGGAAAGAATGCTTTATATGCTATTCCATTAATTGGTATTAAGTTTATTGGTGGATTCTTAGTTGGTCTTTTAATAGATTTAATTGTAAAAAAGTCAGTAGAAAAGGAAAGTGTAACTGTTAGCCAAGAATTAACTGGATGCTGTGGACACCATATCCACGCAGAAGCTGAAAGCCCAATTCATGAACATTTAGTTCATCCACTACTTCATTCACTTAAGATATTTGCTTATGTCTTAGTAGTTAATATGGCGTTTGGTACATTAATCTATTTTATTACTGAAGAAAGAATTCTAAGTTTCCTTTCTCAAGCTAAATGGTTAACTCCACTTGTATCTGTTATTGTAGGACTTATTCCTAACTGTGCATCATCAGTACTTTTAACTGAGTTATTCTTACTTGGTGGACTTCCATTTGGCGCATTATTTACTGGACTCGCAGTAAATGCAGGTCTTGGTCTTGTATACCTTTTAAAGAATAAAAAGGCTATTAAAGATGTATTAATTTTAGAAAGTACACTAATTGTCACATCACTTTTGTTTGGATATAGTATAATGCTAGTGATGGAACTATTTTAAATGAATAAAATTACTTTTAGAAAAGAATTAGTAGAAATTAGAAAAAACATAAAGGATAAAAATAAAAAATCTCTTAAGATTTGTACAAAGCTACTTCAAAGAGAAGATGTTAAGACAGCTAATAATATAGCTTTATATTATCCTATGGAAGATGAAGTAAATATTGTTCCACTAATTAATGAATTAATTAAAAGTGGTTTAAATATCTATCTTCCAAAAATAGATAATAAAGGCCTAAAATTTTATTTATTCACATCATATGATGAATTAAGAGATAATAGGATTGGAATAAAAGAACCTATGCCAAATCCAAATCATGAATACAAAGGGAACTTTGATTTAATGATTATTCCGGGTATAGCTTTCGATAAAGATAACTATAGACTTGGATATGGTGGTGGATATTATGATAGATACTTAGAAAAACATCATCCAGGTCTTACAATAGGAATAACTTTTAAAGAATTAAAACTAAAAGAATCATTTGAGTTCATTGAATCATATGATCAAAAAGTAGATTTAGTAATAACTAATTAAGTCAAATAATTACTATATTTAAAACTATCCATATGGGTAGTTTTTTAATTTTATAAAATAAAGCATTGTTATAATGAAGCGATTTTTAATGTTTAAAACGTTTAAAAGCGCAAAAACTTGATAATTTTTACCATAACTTGATATTTTTGGTTATCAAAGAGGCAAAATAACTTTTCTTTTTATTATATTATGATAAAATTTTTAAGGATAATTAATTAAAAAAGACAGAAATTTTTCACACTTTTTAAAATTAATTAAAAAATAGTTAATAAATTTACTCTTAAATATATTTGATTAGATAGATATGAGCTATTAGTCTTTGAAATGTTGTCTTAAAAAATAGGTCATATTCTGTTGAACTTTGTCTATAGTGAGGTAGTTTATGAAGAAAGT
>JAEEGK010000875.1_pt1 | contig 75765 bp, 63 predicted proteins | sample 8958771 | NCBI WGS metagenome assembly JAEEGK01 (sample SAMN16246547, study PRJNA631951) | gut metagenome | biome: gut microbiome; feature: rumen; material: SC-attached | host: Bos | place: Iran: Karaj | collected 2018-10
GAAAGTGGCGAGGACGGAAGCGGCCTTGGCCGGGCCGACGCCGTCGACCTGCATCAGGCGCGCACAGCCCTGTTGCGAAAGCGAAGCCAGGGATCCGCCGCAGGCGGCGACGATTTCCCGGGCCAGGTCGACGGCCGTCTGGGTCCGGGTGCCCGATCCGATAAGGATGGCAAGCAGTTCCGTGTTCGACAGGGCGGCGGCCCCTTGTTGCATCAGCTTCTCCCGCGGCCGCTCTTCCTCATTCCAAGTTTTGATGCTCTTAGCTTTCATGGTGTCAGGATATAAAAAAACTTTCCAACAAAGGTTGGAAAGTTTTTTCAATTCCTGGCTGCAAAAAAGCAATTTATGCGAGCTTGTTCACATAAACGGCGATGCCGCTCTTCAGGTTGGCCGCCTTGTTCTTGTGGATGACGTTGATCTTGGCGAGCTTGTCGATCATGGCGAATACTTTCGGCATGGAGGCTTCGGCTGCTGCCTTGTCTGTGGTGTTGCGGATCGCCTTGATGGCGTTTCTTGTGGTACGTGCATAGTATTTGTTATGCACTCTGCGTTTCTCGCTTTGGCGATAACGCTTGTCTGCTGATGCGTGGTTTGCCATTACTTTATTTTTTATATTTTTTGGTAGCGGGTAGGAGAGTCGAACTCCTCTTTAGAGAATGAAAATCTCTCGTCCTAGCCGATAGACGAACCCGCCAAAGGCCCATACTTTTCAGAATGGGACCGCAAAGATAGAAAAACTTTTTCCGTTTACAAATTTTTTTTAATGCCAGGAGTAGATGAGCGCCTCAACCTGACGCAAATAATCCCGTTTGTCATACTTGGGCGCATAGACAAAACCCTCGATGACGATGACATCCTTGCCGTCCGAAGAGCGGAAAGCGTCGCTGATGAACGGGCCGCCCATATAGTCGTTCTGGGTTTCCCAGAGCGAGCGGATTTCCGTAAAATCGCGTCCCTTGTAGTTCTTCTGGTAGTAACCGGGCTTGATGACCGGGTTGGTGATCATATAGCTGCCGTCGAGCGAGCCGGGCACGTTCTCCTTCATCACTTCGTTGCGCTTGGCCACCAGGGCCTCGGCCGTGAACTGTTCGACGCCCTTGTAGGGGAAGCGGTAGATGAAGATGCCCTGGGTGGTGTAAGTGGTCTCGTAGGAGATCCAGACAAAGTCGTCGGTCCGCTTCTTCATGGTGTAGGACGAGGGGAAGAAGGGGCTGCCGCCGAACTGCGAGCGGACGGCGTCGGCCAGCGAGGCGTTCTCGAACTTGCGGGCGTTGTAGATGACCCGTTCGCGCTCGGCGTCTTCGAAGGTCTCGCAGATCTTGGCGTCCTGCTTGAGGATGAGTTCAGCCGCCGAAGCTTCATCGGGAGCGTAGACGGTGATCATCGTCTGCGGCTCAGCCCAGACGTTCTTGCTGATGGCCAGCTTCTGGGTACAAGTGTCGGCGATATGCAGGTAGAGGATGTTGCGGTGCAGCCGGAACACGTTCACGAAGCCCTCCGGCGGCACGTTATAGATACGGTACTTACTCTCTTTCTGGGGCGTATAGGGATACTCCGCCTGCAGGACGGTGCGGACGGCATTGCCGGCTTCCGATTCCCAGACGGCCTTGGAGGAGACGATCTCCACTTCACCGGCCTTTCCGCTGATGGCGGGGAGGATCTGCGACTTCTTTTCCTGGGTGCAGGAGGCTGCCAGCAGCAGGGCCGGCAGCAGGAGGGTCAGGATGATGGATCTGGTTTTCATATCTTTGGATTTCTAAATTGTCAGAAGAGGCTGCGGATGTCGTTGCCGAAGGCCAGGACCATGAGCATCAGCAGCAGGGCCATGCCGATCCACTGAGCGACTTCCATGAACTTGTCGGAAGGCCGCCGGCCTGTCAGCATTTCGAACAGGAGGAAAAGGATGTGACCGCCGTCTAGGGCGGGGATCGGCAGCAGGTTCATCACGCCCAGCATGATGGAGAGCAGGGCGCACAGGGTCCAGAACCGGTACCAGTCCCAGGTGTCGGGGAAGATGCGGCCGATGGCGATGAAACTGCCTACCGACTTGTAGGCCTTTGTCTTGGGCGAGAAGATCAGTCCGAGTTCCTGCACGTAGCCTTTGATGGTGGTCCAGGTCTTGCGGGCGCCGGCCGGGATGGCCGAGAGCAGGTTGTAGTCGCGGGTCGTTACGTTGAAGTAGCGGGAAGGGTCGGTGTCGAGCAGGACGCCGATGTGGCCTGCGGTATCGACCTGGAGCGGAAGCTCGAACGCATCCGCGTCGCGGCGGACCGAGGCCGTGACCTGCGTGTCCCGGTGCTGCCGGAGCTCTTTCTGGATCTGCTGGACGATGAACATCGGTTTCCCGTCGATTCCGACCAGGGCGTCTCCCGAGGCCAGCCCGGAACCGGCGTTGGGGGAATCGGGGGAGACTTCCTTCACCACGAAGGGGAAGGCCAGGTCGAACATACCCGGGGTGTTGAGCATGGCGGGCAGGTAGACCGGGTCGATAGGGATCGTAAGGGTGTCGCTTCCACGCAGGACGGTCGCCTCGCGGGCCTGCGAACGGAGCAGGTCGACCTGCAGGTTGGCGAAGTTCTCGACGGGCTCGCCGTCGAAGGCCAGGATGCGGTCGCCGTCGCGGAAACCGATTTCGTAGGAGAGGTCGTTGACGGCGATGCCGTAGGTGGCATCCTCGTTGCGCAGGTATTCCTCGCCCCAGGTGCCCAGCACCGCGGCGTAGAGGATGATGGCCAGGATGAAGTTGAACAGCACGCCGCCGAACATGATGAAGAAACGCTGCCAGGCTTTCTTGGTGCGGAACTCATAGGGCTGGGGCGGAAGCTTCATCGCCTCGGTGTCCATCGACTCGTCGATCATGCCGGCAATCTTGCAATAGCCGCCGAAGGGCAGCCAGCCGATGCCGTATTCCGTGTTTTCGGGATGCGCGTCCCAGGTCGGATCTTCATTGGGCGAGAAGAACTTGCAGTGCCACTTCCCGTCAAATCGCTTGAATTTGACCAGCGAGATGCGGGGATTGAAGAACAGGTAGAACTTCTCGACGCGGGTCTTGAAAAGTTTGGCAAAGGAGTAGTGCCCGAACTCATGGAAGAGCACGAGCAGGGAGAGGGCCAGGATGACCTGGATGATCTTGAGCAGTACAACCATCGGTTAGGGATTATCCGTTTACGATTTCGGATGCGATTCGTTTCGCTTCAAAATCCGTGCTATAAATCTGTTCGAGGTCGGGTTCAGCCACAAATTCGCAGCGTGCCGTTGTCCGGGCGATGAGTTCGGGGATGTCCGTGAAGCGGATTTTCCCTTCCAGGAAAGCCGCGACGGCCACTTCGTTGGCGCCGTTCATGGCACAGGTGGCATTGCCGCCCCTTTCGAGGGCTTCGTAAGCCAGGCGCAGGCAGGGGAAACGTTCCAGGTCGGGCTTTTCGAAATCCAGCCGGGCAAGGGTGGGGAAATCTATCCTGGTGGTATTCAGATCGATGCGATTCGGGTAGGAAAGGGCGTACTGGATCGGCAGGCGCATGTCGGGCTGACTGAGCTGGGCCATCACGCAGCCGTCGGAGAACTGCACCATCGAATGGATGATCGACTGGGGGTGGATCACCACCTCGATATCGCCGGGATCCACGTTGAAGAGCCAGCGGGCCTCGATCAGTTCCAGGCCCTTGTTCATCAGGCTGGCCGAATCGATGGTGACCTTGGCCCCCATCTTCCAGCGGGGATGGTTGAGCGCCTGTTCACGTGTGGCGGCAGCCATCTCCTCCCGCGTGCTGCGGAGGAAGGGACCGCCGGAGCCGGTGAGCAGGATCTTTTCCAGGCGGGCGTGTTCGCCCTGCAGGCACTGGAAGATGGCCGAGTGTTCCGAATCGACGGGCAGGATAGGCGCCCCCTTCCGCCGGGCAAGGGGCATGATCAGCCCGCCGGCGGCCACGAGGGTCTCCTTGTTGGCCAGGGCGATGGCTTTGCCGGCCTCGAGGGCGGCGATGGTGGGCTTCAGCCCGCTGAATCCGACCATGGCCGTGAGCACGATGTCGGTGTCGGGGTCGTGCAGCAGGTCGCAGATGGAGTCGATGCCGGTAAAGACCTTGATATCGAGCGGGTCGAGGGCATCGGAAACCTCGTCGTAGAGATCGGGGTTGCAGATGACCACGCTCTTGGGGTTGAACTTGCGCGCCTGTTCGATGAGCAGGCTGCTGTTGTTGTTGGCGGTTAGCAGGTCCACCTCGAAGAGGTCGGGGTGGCGGTCGATCACGTCGAGGGCCTGGGTGCCGATCGAGCCGGTCGAGCCGAGAATGGCGATGTGCCGGAGAGGAGTCTGTTCCATCAGAATTCGATATAGAGAGCGGGGTCCACGGGCTGGTTCTTGTAACGGAGCTCGATCAGGATATGGGCTTGCGAAAGTTCGCCGGTCTCACCGACCGTGGCGACGGCGGTGCCGGCCTTGACCTGCTCGCCGACGCTCTTGAGGAGCTTGCCGGCGTGCCGGTAGATGGCGGTTACGTCGTTGTCATGCTGGATCCGGACGGTACAGCCCTCGAGCTCGCTCCAGTCGGCCGAGACGATGCGGCCGTCGAGGACGGCTGCCACGCTGGTCCCGGAGGGGGCGCTGATTTCAACGTAGGAATGGCTGCCTGTGGGCTGGAACGACTCCTTGAGCGTCCCTTTCAACGGGCGTTTGAAGCCCAGTCCGGTGAGCGCCGCAATGCGTTCGGCGGGACGGACCTGTTGTTCTGCGTCGATCTGCTCCACCTGGATGCGGAGCAGCGAGTCACTGGCCCGGTAAGCGGCCAGATCCTGCTCGTCGAGGGCGGTGCCGGACTTGGCCAGGCGCATCGAATCCAGGGGCAGGGCCTCGCGGCCCGTAACGACCCGCTGGATGTTGGCTACCTGGAAGGCCCAGAGGTCGATCACCTTTTCGAGCGAGTCAACCTTGCGGTAGTTCTCGATGGCGGCCTGCTGCGTCTCGCGGGAAGGGTAGCCCGGGATGGTGCGTCGCAGGGATGTATGGGCGACGAGCAGGTAGGTCAGCAGCATCACCACCAGGCCGAAGGCCACGAAGGAGATGAGCCGGTGCCCGTCCAACTTTCTTTCTTGTTTTGCCATAGTTTTCCTTAACTTTGCAATATGGACAGAATCCTGGGTATCGATTACGGAAGGAAACGGGTGGGGGTCGCCGTCAGCGATCCGCTCCGGATTTTTGCTTCCGCCCTGGAAACGGTTCATTCTGCAAAGATAATAGATTATCTGAAAAAGTATGCCCAGGAGCAGCGCATCGAACGCTTCGTGGTCGGTTATCCGATGAATCTCAACGGAGTACCTTCCGAGGCGGCCGCCGACGTGGATGTCTTCCTCAAGCAGCTGAAAAAGCATTTCCCCGACATCCCAGTGACCCTGGAAGACGAGCGCTTCACCTCCGTGCTGGCGCACCGGGCGATGATCGACGGCGGCATGAAGAAGATGGACCGCCGCGACAAGGCGGCCGTCGACAAGGTGAGCGCCGCGCTGATCCTGCAGACCTACCTGGACCGAGAAAAACCTGCGACATGATACTACCCATCTATTTATACGGCTCCCAAGTCCTGCGCGCCGTCGCGCAGGAAGACGACCTCTCCGACCGCGAGGCCGTCGTCAAACTCATCGGCGACATGGTCGAGACCATGCACCACGCCGACGGCTGTGGCCTGGCCGCCCCGCAAGTGGGCGTGTCCAAGCGCATCCTGGTGGTCGACGGAAACGACCTGACCGACCGCTTCCCCGAACTCAAGGGCTTCCATCGCGAGATGGTCAATCCCCGCTTCACCTTCGAGAGCGAGGAGACCTCTTCTTACGAGGAAGGCTGCCTGAGCATTCCCAACATCGACGCCGAAATCTCCCGCCCGGCCCGCATCCGCGTACATTATCTGAACACGGACTTCGAAGAGGTGGAGGAAGATTTCGAGGGCTTTGCCGCCCGGATGATCCAGCACGAGATGGACCATCTCGACGGTATCCTTTTCGTGGACCACGCCTCTCCCATCCGGCGCAAGATGCTCTCGGGCAAACTGATGGGCATCACCAAGGGCAACGTCCGCACCCGCTATCGCGTAAAGACAGACAAAAAATAAAACCGCCATGAAACTCAAGGCATTCCACGCATACGACATCCGGGGTCACTTCGGAACCGACCTGACGGTCGAACTCGCATACAAAGTGGGCTATTTCGTGCCCGAACTGCTCGACACGCACCGCGTGCTGCTGGGCCGCGACATGCGGCTCTCGTCGCCCGCCCTGCACGAGGCCGTCCTCAACGGCCTGCTCGACGCCGGCGCCGAAGTCTGGGACCTCGGCCTGAGCACCACGCCCTTCGTCTACTACGTCACGGCGAAGCACGGCTTCAAGGCCTCCATCCAGATTACGGCTTCACACAACCCTAAGGATGACAACGGTTTGAAGGTGTCCCGCGCCCTGGCTCTCCCCGTAGGCTACGACTCCGGCCTGGGCACCATCGAGCGCTGGATCCTCGAAGACCGTCCTACGCCGCCCGCAGCCGAGCGCGGCACCGTCCGCGATTTCGATGTCCGCGACGAGTACGTGGCGTTCCTCAATGCCTTCAAGCAAGACTTCTCCAATCTGAAGATCGGTATGGACTGCTCCAACGGCATGGCTTCGATCTTCGTCCACCAGATCTTCGGCGACCAGCCCGACTATCTCTACGACACCCTCGACGGCAGTTTCCCGAACCACGAAGCCAATCCTTTCCAGCCCGAGAACGTGGTCGACCTGCAGAAACTGATCATCGCCAACCACTGCGACCTGGGCGTCATCTACGACGGCGATGCCGACCGCGTGATGTTCATCGACGAGACGGGCCGCTTCGTGGCGCCCGACCTGATCATCGCCCTGCTGGGTGAATACTTCATCAAGGAAAAGGGCCAGAACGGCATCGTGCTGCAGGACATCCGCAGCTCGAAGTCCGTAGCGGAGTATCTCGAGCCGCTCGGTTCCCAGATTGCCATGTGGAAAGTGGGGCGTGCCTTCGCAGCCCCGCGCCTCAGGGAACTCGGCGGCGTGTGGGGCGGCGAAGTGGCCGGCCACTATTATTTCCGTGACTTCTTCTATTGCGACAGCGGCCTGCTGGCCGGCATCCTGGTCCTGAACATCGTCGCCCGGCTCAAACGGGAAGGCGTCCTGTTCTCCCAGATGATCGACCGCATCCGCCACTACGAGAATTCCGGCGAGATCAATTTCCGCGTCGAGGACAAGAAAGGCGCGATGGATGCCGTGAAGGACCGCTTCATGGCCGAGGAAGAGAGCCTGGCTTTCTACGATTTCGACGGTTACCGTGTCGAATTCCGCGACTGGTGGTTCAACGTGCGCCCTTCCAACACCGAGCCGTACCTGCGCTTCCTGTGCGAGGCCACAACAAAAGAACTCCTCGATGAAAAGGTCGCTGAAGCGCGTGCCATCATCGGGGAGTTCGTCTGATTCTCAGCCGTAAAGCAGAAACCTACTCGACGAATTTCGTAACCAGGTAGAAGAGCCTGTCGAAGTTCGAATCCCGCGTATTCTCATACGAATCGCGCGGGGTGTGGTAGTATTGCAGGATCGATCCTTCCGTTTCGAAATAGATGCCCGGCACGCCTTTCTGTGCGAAAGAGAAGTGGTCGCTGTCGTCGTTCATCGGCTCCATGAAGAAGTCGAAGGGCGGGAACTTGGACGAGGCGTTGATCTGGCGGAAACGCTCCAGGCCGGCTTCGCCGCCCGGGGTGATCTGCGTGGACAGATGGTCGCTGTCGTCGGCCACCATGTCGAGGTCGATCATGTACTCGATCTTGTCGAGCGGCAGGCGGGGATTCTCGCAGTAGAAGAACGAACCCAGCAGATTCTCCTCCTCCGCGTCGAGCAGGATGAACTGGATGCCGTGGCGGGGCCGGTTCTTGCTGAAATACTTGGCCAGGGTCACGACCATGGCTGCTCCGGAGGCGTTGTCGTTCGCGCCCGGGAACATCGACTCGGATCCCATATAGCCCAGGTGGTCATAGTGTCCGAAAATCGTGTAATAGGTGTCGCACTTGGGATCGGTACCCGGCAGATAGGCGACGACGTTGTGGGCGTCGCGCATCGGGAGCATCTCGGCGTCGACGTGCAGTTCGATCTCGCGGGCGTCGTCAGGGAAGGAGCCGTTGACAAAGAGGACCGGCATCCGGGTCTGGTAGTACGAGCGGGCCTTGAAATAAGGGAACTGCTCTTCCTGGCGGAGGATGATGCCGCCGATGTCCTTCAATTCGGTCAGGTAAGGCTTGTATTTGTCGAAAGGATCGGGTTGGAGCGTCTCCAGATAGTGGTTCCAGTCGATGACCACGAACTGGTCGCGGTACAGACCGCTGCTCAGGTGCTCGATGAATCCTTCCCGGCGGTAGGCCTCCTCGTCGAGGTAAGTCACCTTGAAGAAACCGTGGCATGTGGGAGAGAATTCCTTGACCGTGAAGTCGAAGGTGGGTGCGTATGCTACGCCGTCGACCGACAGGGACATCGCACCGCGCATCACGTTCATCGGGAACTGGAAATGCTGGAGCCAGGGGAGATATTTCTCCTTGTTCTCCACCACGTTCCAACGACCTGCGTCGCTGGGCTCCACCACGCTCTTCAGATAGGGACGGGCCACGTTGTTCTCTTCTCCGGCAGCGGGGCAGGGCACCACGCCGTCGATTTCGGACAGGCGGTCGATCAGATACATGGCGGCATGCACGTCGCCGTCGCCGTAAACGCTGCGGCCGTTGTACCGGTCACTCGAGATCTCCTTGATCACCTCGTTGAAGCAGGCACGGTAGTCCGTGCAGCCGGCGAGCGTCAGGGCGCAGGTAAGAGCCATCAGAAAGCGTTTCATGGCGGTGATTATTTACCCAGTGCTTCGGCTACGGTCTTGTACATCGATTCGCCGCGGAGCACTTCACCACGCTTGTAGATGGTGCCGTCCGGAGCGAAGAGGATCATCGTCGGGATGCCGAGGATGCCGTAGCGGTCGGTCGGGGTGTGGTCGTCGCCCATGAAGATCTGGGTCCACTTCATGCCTTTCTCTTCCATACGCTTGGCGCTGGCGGTGTTGTCACCGTTGGTTTCCCAGACGGCGACACCCAGGACCATGAAATCCTTGCCTTCGAAGTCTTCGTACACTTTCTTGATGTTGGGGATCTCGGCCATGCAAGGGCCGCACCAGGAAGCCCAGAAGTCGGTGAGCACCCATTTGCCCTTGCCGACATAGTCGGAGAGCTTCACGTCGGCACCTTCGGGGGTCTTGCCGGCGAAGTCTACGAACGGCTTGCCTTCATCCGTGGCGTTTTCGGCTTCCTTGCCGGCGATGATGCTGCTGACGGACTCGTTCTCAGCCACGAACTTGCCGCATTTGCCGAGGATGCCCTTCAGCTCGTCGAGCGGCAGGTCGTAGATGACGTTCATCAGGGCGGAGAGGGCGATGTAGTTGTTCGGATTCTTCTTGATGGCGTCGAGGCTCAGTTCCTTCATCTTGCCCATCGTCTCTTCGTAGAGCGCTTCGGCCTCATCTTCGGCATCGTCGGCCAGGGCGGAAGCTTTCTGACGGTATTCGTCGGAGAGTTCGCCTACCTTTTCGTTGAACTGGTTGAAGGCATCGTTGAGGGCGGAACCCTCGATTTTGCAGGCTTCCATGTCGGGAGCGAAAGTCAGGTTGCAGCTGCCTTTCTCAGGGATGAGGCGGCAGATCCAGGAGCGGTCGCGCGGCGAACGTTCGCGGAAGTTGGCGACGACGGCGTAGGCGGTTTCGGGATTGGCCGGGGCCTTGAGGGTAAAGGTGCCGCCGGCAACGGCGGTGGAGTCGAGGACCGTGTTGTCGGTGCCGATCAGATAGACGAGCGTGTTCTCAGGGAAAGTCGCATCATCGGCGATCTTTCCTTTCACGGTGACGGTATCCTGGCCGCAGGAAGCGACAAGGGCCAGGACGAAGAGGGAAAAGAATAGTTTTTTCATATTAGATATAATTGATATTAAGCGAGGGATCCGCCGACGATGTCGAGCAGTTCGCTCGTGATGGCCTGCTGGCGACGTTTATTGTACTCGAGGGTGAGTTGTTCGAGCAGGTCGTCGGCGTTGTCGCTGGCCAGCTGCATGGCCACGGTGCGGGCGGCCTGTTCGGCCGCGTAGCTGTCCATCAGGATCGTATAGATCTTGAGCAGCAGGACTTTGGGAAGGAGTGCCTCGACCACTTCCTTCTTGCCGGGTTCCACGATGAACTCGTCTTCCGCAGGGCGTTCTTCAATCAAAGGCAGGCTCAGGGGAAGGAAGACCTCGCGGACGGGCGGCTGGGAAGCGTTCGATTTATAGTGGTTGTAGAGCAGGACGATGCGGCCGACCTCTCCCTTCTCGAAGCTCTCCATCAGTTTGGAAGCCAGTTCTGCAGCCGGTTCGTAGGCCGGTTTGTCGAGCAGGTGCGAGGCGTCCTCTTTGGGCGCGAAACCCACCTTTCGGCCGGCTTCGGCCACTTTCCGGCCTACCGGATAGAAGTCGATCTGTGCAGGTTTGAGACCTTCTTCCTCCAGTTGTTCGAATTCCGCAAGCAGCGATTTGACTGCAGTGGCGTTGAAGCCGCCGCAGAGCGAACTGTTGGAAGAGAATGCCACTACCGCCACACGCGGACTGCCGCTGTCCTGCAGCAGAGGTGACTCGATCGAAGCGCGTACGCCGCTGCCGCCGAGCAGGTCGAGCAGGAATCCGCTCAGCTTTTCCTGGTAAGGCACCATGTTTCCGATGGCCTGCTGGGCGCGGTGCAGTTTGGCGGCCGCAACCATCTTCATCGCAGAGGTGATCTGCAACGTGCTCTTGACAGAGGCGATCCGGGTCTTGGTCTCCTTGAGCGATGCCATGGCTATTGTTCGTTGAGCAGCTTGACGATTTCGGCGGCCACGCGCTCGATGGTGTCGGTAATCACGGAGTCGATCTTGCCCTTGGCGAGCGGGTCGATGACGTCGGCGCGGTGGTCGGCGCGCATCCGCTCCAGGAAGATCTTCTGGAATTCAGGGACTTTCGACAATGGAATGTCCCGCATCAGGGCTTTCGTGCCGCAGTAGAGGATCGCCACCTGTTCGCCTACGGGCATCGGGGCGTACTGCGGCTGGATGAGGAGCACGTTGTTCTTGCGGCCCTTGTCGATGGTCAGGCTGGTGACGGTGTCCATGTCGCTCGAGAACTTGCTGAACGACTCGAGCTCACGGTACTGGGCCTGGTCGATCTTCAGGGTACCGGCCACTTTTTTCATACTCTTGACCTGGGCGCTGCCGCCGACGCGCGACACGCTGATACCCACGTTGATGGCGGGGCGGAATCCCTGGTTGAAGAGGTCGGTTTCGAGGAAGATCTGGCCGTCGGTGATGGAGATCACATTGGTCGGAATGTAGGCCGACACGTCTCCGGCCTGCGTCTCGATAATCGGAAGCGCGGTCAGCGATCCGCCGCCCCGCACCTTGCCTTTCAGGCTTTTGGGCAGGTCGTTCATCTGCTCGGCCACTTCCTGCTGGTCGATGATCTTGGCGGCGCGCTCCAGCAGACGGCTGTGTAGGTAGAAGATGTCGCCCGGGTACGCCTCGCGGCCGGAAGGACGGCGCAGGATCAGCGACACCTCACGGTAGGCCACGGCCTGTTTCGACAAGTCGTCGTAGACCACCAGGGCATGGCGTCCCGTGTCGCGGAAGTACTCGCCGATAGCGGCGCCTGCGAACGGCGCATAGTACTGGAGGGCGGCCGGGTCGGCCGCGTTGGCGGCCACCACGATGGTGTAGTCCATCGCACCCTTTTCGCGGAGGACGTTGACGATGCTCGCCACGGTGGAGCCTTTCTGGCCGATGGCTACGTAGATGCAGTAAATCGGCTTGCCGGCTTCGAAGTTCGCCCGCTGGTTGATGATCGTATCGATGGCGATGGCGGTCTTGCCGGTCTGGCGGTCGCCGATGATCAGCTCGCGCTGGCCGCGGCCGATGGGGATCATCGCGTCGACGGCCTTCAGGCCGGTCTGGAGCGGCTCGTTCACCGGCTGGCGGTAGATCACGCCCGGCGCCTTGCGTTCAAGCGGCATTTCCGTCAGGTCTCCCGCGATGTCGCCGCGTCCGTCGATCGGCTGGCCGAGCGGATTGACCACGCGGCCGATCATCTTGTCGCCCACCTGGATGGAGGCGATGTGACCGGTCCGGCGGGCCGTCATCCCTTCCTTCACCTTTTCGGTGGAGCCCAGCAGCACGGCGCCGACATTGTCTTCCTCGAGGTTCATCACCACGGCCATCACGCCGCTGTCGAACTCGATGAGTTCGCCCGCCTCCGCGCTGCTCAGGCCGTAGAGCCTGACCACGCCGTCGTGGACCTGGAGCACCTGGCCCACTTCTTCGTACTTGGCGTCGACGTTGATGTCGTGGAGCTGCTTGAGCAGCAGCTCGGAGATTTCACTTGCTTTGAGATTATCAACCATTGTTGCGATTATTTCTGTTTTTCTCTTCCCATTCCTTGCGGATGTCCCGCAGCTGCGCGGCGATGGATGCGTCGAAGCGCTTGTCTTCCACCTGCACGATGAAGCCGCCGATCAGGTCGGGATTGACTTCGGTCTTGAAGTCCACTTCCGTGAACCCCTGCAGTTTCATCAGCTGCGCGAGTTTGTCGGCAAGCGCGGGATTCTCGGTGGCCGTGGTGAGCCAGGCGCGCGTGATTCCCTTTTTCTTGCGGTAGAGGACCCGGTAGTTGTGCATGATGGCGGGCAGGTACTCCACCCGCTTGTTGTGGATGACCAGGGCCAGGAAACGCTGCATCGGCTCGGAGAGCCGCTCGATGCATCCGGCCACGTCGTCTTTCGAGAGCACCGCTTTCTTGAGGGCGGCGGCGTCTTCGTACACGCGTCCCTCTTCCTTCGTTTCGCTGGCGAAAAGAAGGAGCGCTTGTGCGTAGCGGGAGGCGATCAATCCGGCATCCATAGGTTCCTGGGATTAATTGACGGTCGTGCGGCCTGCACGGGCCTCTTCGATCAGTTTGTCGATGAGCGCGTTCTGCTTTTCAGCGCTGTTGAGGTGCCCGCGGATGAGTTTCTCCGCCACCTCGATGGAGAGGTTCGTGACCTCGTTCGTGATTTCGCGGCGGGCCGTCTCCTGTTCGATGCGGATCTCTTCGCGCGCCTTCTCGATCATCGCCGTGGTCTGCTCGCGGGCCTGGTCGCGTGCTTCCTGGACGATCTTGTCGCCGGCGGCGGCCGCCTCATTCAGGATGCGCGCCTGTTCCTTGCGGGCTTCCTCGATGAGCTTCTTCTGCTCGGAGGCAAGCTCCTTCAGGGTTCTCCGGGCCTCTTCCGCCTCGCGCAGCGACTGTTCGATGCTGTCGGAGCGCTTCTTGACCATTCCCGTGATGAGCGGGAAACCGAACTTCGCCAGAATGAAGAACACGATGGCGAAGATCAGCGTCATCCAGAAAAGGAGTCCGAAGTCGGGTGTGATCAGTGACATGGACTAACCGGTGATGCCGAGCAGGCAGACGAGGATGGCGAACAGGCAGGCGCCTTCGATAAGGGCTGCGATGATGATAGCGGTGGTACGCATGCCGCTGGCTGCTTCGGGCTGACGGGCTGAGCTTTCCAGGGCGGATTTACCGATTTTGCCGATGCCGATGGCGGCAGCGATGGCTGCGATGCCGGCGCCGATGGCTGCGCCGAATTTTCCGAATGCCGCACCTGCGACGGCCTGTAAGATGATAGCTAACATAATTTTGGGTTTATTTAGTTGTTTCTATTCTGGTTTCGTGTTCGGGTTCCTGGCGGGAAAGGCCGATGAAGACGCTCGAAAGCATCGTGAAGACATAGGCCTGGATGAAGGCCACCAGCAGTTCGAGGATGTCCATGAAGACGCCGAAGAGCACGGCGATGACGCTCATCGAGCCGTTGATCGCCGGGCCGAGCTTGGCCGTGATGAAGACCACCGCCACCACACCCAGCAGCATGATGTGCCCGGCCAGGATGTTGGCGAAAAGTCGCACCATCAGGGAGAAAGGCTTGGTGAACATGCCGATGATCTCGATCAGGGGCATCAGCGGGAGCGGCACCTTGAGCCAGGTGGGCACTTCGGGCCAGAAGATATCCTTGTAGTAGTGTTTGTTTCCGAAGAGGTTGACGGCCAGGAAGGTGCATACGGCCAGGAAGAGCGTCACGGCAATGTTGCCCGTGAGATTCGCCCCGCCCGGGAAGAAGGGCACGATGCCCAGCAGGTTGTTCAGGAAGATGAAGAAGAAGGCCGTCAGCAGGTAAGGTGCGTATTTCTGCCAGTCCTTGCCCACGCCTTCCTTGATGATGTCGTCGGTGACCATCGTGATGAGCATTTCCATCAGGCCGGGGAAACCCCGCGGCGCCTCTTTCATCGCGTCGTGTTTCCGGTACCAGCTTGCGGTCCAGAGGATCAGCACGAGCAGCAGGACCGAGCTCATCATCAGGCTCAGGACGTTCTTGGTGATGGAGATGTCGATGGGCCGTTTTCCCGTGGCCGCATTGACGATCTTGCCGTTCTCGTTGAGGGTATAGCCGTTCTCCTGCATCTTGCGCGAGGAGAAGACGTGGAGTCCGCCGTCGATGACGATGCAGGGCAGGGGAATCGAGATGTGGTGCCCGTTGACGGTCGTGATGTGCCACTCGTACGCATCGCCGATGTGGCCGAAGATATAGTGGTTCAGGTCGAATTGCTCCGTTTCGGGTGCATCGGTCTCCGTTGCGGCGGCGGGAACCGGCGCAAACAGCAGCAGGGCCACTGCCAGGAACACGATTTCCTCTATCCGACGCATACCGTAATCACATTGTCCCGGACTTCCACGAAGCCCGGCTTGCATTCGATCTGATGGTCTTGTCCATCCTTGACGTAGCGGATGGTGCCTGCGTCGAGCGAGGAGATCAGGGGCGCGTGGTCCCTGAGGACCTCGAAGCGGCCCATCGAGCCCGGAAGCTCGACCAGTTCGGCCTCGGTGGAGAGCACTTCCCGCTCGGGAGAGAGTATCTTGAGAATCATCGTCATTTACCGGCCTGTGCAAGGAGTTTTTCGCCTTTTTCGATGGCTTCTTCGATGGTTCCCACGTTGAGGAAGGCCTGCTCCGGCAGGTGGTCCACCGCACCGTCCATGATCATGTTGAAGCCTTTGATGGTGTCTTCGATCGAGACCATCACGCCCGGAACGCCCGTGAACTGCTCGGCTACCTGGAAAGGCTGCGACAGGAAACGCTGGATGCGGCGTGCGCGGTTGACGGTGAGTTTGTCTTCGTCGGAGAGTTCGTCCATACCCAGGATGTTGATGATGTCCTGCAGCTCCTTGTTGCGCTGGAGCACCTGCTTGACACGCTGGGCGGTCTGGTAGTGCGCTTCGCCCACGATGTTCGGGTCGAGGATGCGCGAGGTGCTCTCCAGCGGATCGACGGCGGGGTAGATACCCAGCTCGGCGATCTTGCGGCTGAGCACCGTGGTGGCGTCCAGGTGCGAGAAGGTGGTGGCCGGGGCGGGGTCCGTCAAGTCGTCGGCCGGCACGTAGACGGCCTGGACCGAGGTGATGGACCCGTTGCGGGTGGAGGTGATGCGCTCCTGCATCCGTCCCATCTCCGTGGCAAGGGTGGGCTGGTAGCCCACGGCGGAAGGCATACGTCCCAGCAGGGCGGATACCTCGCTGCCGGCCTGGGTGAAACGGAAGATATTGTCGATGAACAGCAGGATGTCCTTCGGGTCTTCGGGATTGCCGCTGTCGCGGAAGGATTCGGCCAGGGTCAGACCCGAAAGCGCCACGGAGGAACGGGCTCCCGGCGGTTCGTTCATCTGGCCGAAGACCATGGCGACCTGCGACTTGGCAAGCTCTTTCTCATCGACCTTCGACAGATCCCAGTGCCCTTCTTCCATGGATTTGTCGAACGCTTCGCCGTAGCGGATGACGCCCGACTCGATCATTTCGCGCAGCAGGTCGTTGCCTTCGCGGGTACGTTCGCCCACGCCGGCGAAGACCGAGAAGCCGTTGTGCTTCTTGGCGATGTTGTTGATCAGTTCCTTGATGAGCACGGTCTTGCCCACGCCGGCGCCGCCGAACAGACCGATCTTGCCGCCCTTGAGGTAGGGCTCCAGCAGGTCGATGACCTTGATGCCGGTGAAGAGGACCTCCTGCGAGGTGGTCAGCTCCTCGAACTTGGGCGGTTCGCGGTGGATGGGGAGCGAGCCTTCCCGGTCGAGTTCGTGCATGCCGTCGATGGTGCCGCCCACCACGTTCATCACCCGGCCGCGGATCTGGGCACCGACGGGCATCGTGATGGTACCGCCCGTGGAACGGACCTCCATGCCGCGGCGGAGGCCGTCGGTCGAGTCCATTGCCACGGTGCGTACCGTGTCCTCGCCGATATGCTGCTGCACCTCGATGGTCAGGGAAGTGCCGTCCTTGCGGGTGACTTGCAGGGCTTCGTGGATGGAAGGGAGCTTGGCCTGCTCGTCTTCCTGCAGATTGAAATGTACGTCGATCACGGGCCCGATGATCTGGGAAATGTGTCCGGTTAAGCGTGCCATCGTATGCGGAAAAATCTTTTCAAAACAATCTACAAAGATACGCTTTTTCCATCAGCGATGCAAATTGGTTTCAATCGCATCTTTTTTGGAAAAAATTTTGTTAACTTAGTAGCCTGGTTTGAAAACAAATCCAAAAAACAAATAGTATTATGGCAATCAACCTTCTCGACCTTATTTCTTCGACGGTCGCCTCCAAGACGAGCGGCCTCGAGATTCCGGCCCAGTCCAAGAACACGGTTCTCAACGGATTAACCGACTCCATCTTCGGCAGCCTCACCCAGACGGTTACCAAACCGGGCGGAATCGACGCCATCAAGTCGCTGCTGACGGGTAAGACCGCCGCGGCATCCAGCCCCATCACGGCGCTGGCCGGCAACATTTTCAGCAACAACATCCTGAAGAAACTCAACCTGGGCAGCCTGCTCAACGGCAAACTCCTCGCGCTGGTCCCTGCCATAATGGGCAACCTCTCCGGCATCCTGAAAGACCAGGACGGCGACGGCGACGTCGACTTCCAGGACATCCTGATCACCCTCAAGGGCGGCAACAAGACCCAGGCCCAGAAGACGGGCGGCGGCCTGCTCGGCGGTATCCTCGGCAAGGTACTCGGTGGTTCCCGTTAAACGCATAAAACCGGCTTTATGACTAATACCGCAACCAAACAGCAGAATTTCACGGCGCCCATCATCGTGATGTTCGCCCTCTTCTTCATGATCGCCTTCGTCACGAACCTGGCCGGTTCGATGGGCGTGGTGGTCACCAACCAGTTCGGCGCCAGCAAGGCCCTCAGCCAGCTCGGCACCCTGGCCAACTTCATCGCCTACGCCTGCATGGGTATCCCCGCAGGTCTGATCCTCCGCCGCAAAGGCTATAAGTTCACGGCGCTCCTTGCCGTGATCATCGGCTTCATCGGCGTCGGCATCCAGTTCCTCTCCGGCTATGCCGAGAGCTTCTTCGTCTATGTGCTTGGCGCTTTCGTGGCCGGCTTCTCGATGTGTATGCTCAACATCGTGGTCAACCCGATGCTGAACACCCTGGGCGGCGGCGGCAACAAAGGCAACCAGCTCATCCAGTGGGGCGGCTCCTGCAACTCGATCGGTGGTACGATCGCCCCGATCCTCGTAGGCTGGCTCGTGGGTGGTTCGATCCAGGATGCGACGGTCGCCAAGGCGGCTCCCGTGATGATCATCGCCATGGTGATCTTCGCCATCGCCTTCGTGGTGATCCTCCTGACCAAGATTCCCGAACCGCACATGGAAACCGCTGAGGAGAAGGCAGCACGTCTGGCCGGCACTGCGAAGATAGACAAGCACAGCCCGCTGAGCTTCCGTCACTTCGTGCTGGGCGCCATTGCCATCTTCTTCTACGTGGGCATCGAGGTCGGTATCCCGAATACGGCCAATATCCACTTCTCCGGCCTGAGCAACGTGGGTCCGGCCATCGCCGGCACCTTCATCGGCGCCTACTGGTTCTGCATGCTGATCGGTCGTCTGATCGGCGGCTCGATCGGCGGTAAGGTTTCGAGCAAGAAGATGTTGCTCTTCACGTCTTCGGCTGCCATCCTTTTCATCCTGCTGGCGATGTTCATTCCCGAGAGCGCCACGATCACCCTCGGCAAGTACACCGTTCCTTGGAGCCTGGCCTTCCTGACGATCTGCGGTCTCTGCACTTCCGTCATGTGGGGCGCGATCTTCAACCTTTCGGCTGAAGGACTCGGCAAATACACGGCAGCTGCGTCCGGCATCTTCATGACGCTGGTCTGCGGCGGCGGTATCATCCCGTTCATCCAGAACGCGATCGCCGACAAGGTGGGCTCCATCCAGAGCTACTGGCTGCTGGTGGCCTGCCTGGCCTACCTGATCTACTATGCCGTCTCCGGCTCGAAGAACGTGAACAAAGACATCCCCGTCGACTAACAGCGTATGGAAAAAGAACTTGTAATCGGCATCGACGTCGGCGGTCAGAGCACCAAGCTCGGCGTTGTCAACAAGGACGGCGAAATCATCGCCCAGACCGTCATCTCCTCGCTGCAGGATGAGCTCATCGACTACATCAACGAGCTGACCAAGGCCATCAAGACCCTGATCACCGATACGGCCGAGGCCGGAAAGGTCAAGGGTATCGGCATCGGCGCCCCCAACGGCAACTATTACAAAGGGACGGTGGAGTACGCCCCCAACCTCAAATGGAGTTATGACAACGAAGGCAAGCCGACCGTGGTCGACCTGGCTTCCCTGGTCAAGAGTTTCACCGGCCTGCCGGTGACCGTCACCAACGACGCGAATGCGGCGGCGATGGGCGAAATGGCCTATGGCGTGGCACGCGGCATGAAGAACTTCATCATGATCACCCTCGGCACCGGTGTCGGCAGCGGCATCGTGGTCAACGGCGAGGTGGTTTACGGCCACGACGGCTTTGCCGGCGAGCTGGGCCACACGATCGCCATCCGTGACGGCCGCCAGTGCAACTGCGGCCTCAAAGGCTGCCTGGAAACGTACTGCAGCGCGATGGGCGTCCGCCGGACGACCCAGAAACTGCTCTTCATGCATCCGGAACGCCCCAGCAAGCTGCGGGAGCTCGATCCCGAGAAGATCAGTTCGAAAGACGTGTACGACGCCGCCGAGCAAGGCGACGAGACCGCCATCGAGATCTTCAAGACCACGGGCGAGATCCTGGGCCGTTCGCTGGCCGACTTCGTGAAGTTCAGCGCACCCGAGGCCATCGTCCTGTTCGGTGGCCTGGCCAAAGCCAAGAAGTACTTCCACGACGACCTGGTCGCCGCCATGGAAGAGAACCAGCTCCAGATCTGGAAGGGCCGCATCAAGGTCCTCTATTCCTCGCTCAAGGACTCCGACGCCGCCATCCTCGGTGCCAGCGCCCTGGCCTGGTAAGTGTCAGAGTTGTTTTTTGATCAAACGGGGAATCCCGTACAGGAAGCGCCGCCAGGGAGACCAGGCGGCGACTTCTTTTTGGGTCACCTCGTCCGATTCCTCCAGCAGGTCGAGGTACACCGCTTTCTGGGCGATGGCCGTTTCAGGATCGGAGATGCAGGCGCAGATTTCATAGTCGAGCAGGAAACTCCGATTGTCCAGGTTGACCGATCCGACCCAGAAGTATCGGTCGTCTGCCACGGCGACTTTGCTGTGGTTGAAACGGGGCAGGTATTCGTAGACGCGGATGCCGGCTTCCAGCAGTTCTTGGAAGAAAGACCGGTTGATTGCCGTCGTGGTGGGGTGGTCCGTTTTCTTGGGAACCACCAGCCGGACGTCGACGCCTCGTGCCGCTGCTTTTTTCAGCGCGTCCATCAAGTCGTCCGGCGGACAGAAATAGGGCGTCTGGAGGTAGACATAGTAACGGGCATCTTCCAGCAGCTGCACGTATTTTTTCAGAAATACCGGATAAAACGGACTGCCGGAGACGATTTCGAGTGGTCCATCAGCTTTTTCAACATCCTGTGGGGCAGGCATTGCGCCGTCCAGTTCCTCCCAGGTGGCATAGAAGACTTGCTTGAGATCGGCTACCGCCGGCCCTGTGAAGCGCAGATGCGTGTCGCGCCAATCCAGATGGTAGTGCCTGGCCAGGTTCATGCCTCCCACGTAGCCGATGTGGTCGTCGATGACGACAATTTTCCGGTGGTCGCGGTAGTTGATTTCCACAGGCCAGCCGCGGGGGTTGGTAAAATAACGGATTTCGACGCCGCTTGCCGCCATCCGGTCGTAGTAGTCCCTGGGCGTAAGGCCGCCGATGACATTTTCCATGATCAGTTTGACGGCAACGCCTTCCTCCGCCTTGCGCATCAGGAGGTCACCGATCAGACGGCCGGACGAATCCGGTGCGAAGCTGAAGTATTCCAGGCAGATAGATTCCGTTGCCCGCTCCAGGTCCTGCCGCAGCAGCTCCCATTTCCGCGTGCCTGACAGGATGACCTCCCACTCCGAAGCGGGAGCGCCGGAGGCCTGCAGGCAAAGCAGGAGCAACAGTAGGGTCGAGAGCCGGCGCACGGGTTCCGATTATTGCATCTGGCGGAGACGGACGTCGATGCCGGGAAGGCTTTCCGGGAGGGCGGACAGGTCGGTGTTGCTGAAATGATAGGGGATGAGGACTTTCGGCTGGATGAGCTTCGCCGCTTCCACGCACTGGTCCACGGTCATCGTGTAGGGTTGGTTCACGGGCAGGAAGGCTACGTCGATGTCTTTGATATCCGCCATTTCAGGAATGACTTCCGTATCGCCGGCAATGTAGATACGCAGACCGTCAAGAGTGAGCACATAGCCGTTTCCATTGCCTTTCGGATGGAAATTCTCTCTTCCTTCGGTGGAATTGTAGGCGGGGACGGCTTCCAGCTGGATGCCTTTGGCCAACTGCAGTTTCTGGCCGTTTCCGATGACCTCGCCGCTGCCGTACTGGTCGCGGCTGCGCTGGTTCATCAGCAGCCGTGTATCCTCTTTGGTGAGGGCGGCGATGGCGTCGGCATCGAGGTGGTCGCCGTGTTCATGGGTGATGAGGATAACGTCGGCCTTGGGGAAAACCGTCGCATAGTCGGTTTCCTTTCCGAGTTTGGTGACAGGGTCGATCTGGATGGAAACGCCGTCGAAGTCTACGGCCAGGCTTCCGTGCTTGATCAGCGTGATGTCCACGGGCTTTCCATGGTCGGTGACGAAACGTTCCACTTCATAGCCTGCTTCAGAGACGGTGGAAGAGGGTTGGACGGCGTTCTTGGCAGGTTTGCAGCCCAGCATCAGAACAGAGACGGCCACAGCGGCGGCCAGGTACACGAAGGATTTCATAAGGCGCTGAGGATTTGATGACAAGTTCAAATATAAGCAAAATATCGATTGCCCGTTGTTTTTCAGAAGACTATTGAAGGTACGCGGCTGTGACGGAGGCGGGGCAGCCGGCCAGGCCGGCGGGGGTGCCTGCGTAGAGCAGGGCGCCGCCTTCCTCGCCGGCGCCGGGACCGAGTTCCAGCAGGAAGTCGGCCGAGCGGATCACGTCGAGGTTGTGCTCGATCATATAGACGGTATTGCCTCGTTCAACCAGGGAGTCGAACAGGCGGATGATATGGCGGATGTCCTTCACGTGCAGGCCGTCGGTGGGTTCGTCAACGATAAAGATCCGGCCTTCCTCGCCTAGATGGGAGGCCAGCTTGAGCCGTTGCAGTTCGCCGCCCGAAAGGGTAGAGAGCGCCTGGTTCAGGTGGAGATATTGTAAACCCACATCGACCAGCGGGCGGAGTTTCTGCTCGATGAGGGTGCCGGCGAAGAAGCGGGAGGCCAGGCGGACCGAAAGGTCCATCGCCTGGGCGATGTCGAGGGTTTCGCCGGTGACAGGGCTCGTGAGCTTGTATTGCAGGGCTTCGGGGCGGTATCGCAGCCCGCCGCAGGCCTCGCAGGTGGTCTCGATGGCATCCATAAAGGCCATTTCCGACACGATGACGCCTTTGCCGCCGCATACGGGGCAGGCCCCTTCTCCGTTGAAGGTGAAGTAGGCCTCTTTCATCTTGTGCGCACGCGCGAAAGCCTTTCGGATGTCTCCGGCTACGTCCATGTAGGTGCCAGGAGTGGAGCGCAGGCTCACACCGATATTCTTCTGACTGATATAGACCACTTTGCCGGGATCGGGATACTGCTGACGGAAACATTCCATCAGCGAACTCTTGCCCGATCCGGCCACGCCGGCCACTACGCCGAAGACGCCCGTAGGGAAGTCGACCGTCAGCCCGCGCAGGTTGTTGAGCGTCGCATTTTCCACGCGGAATGAACCCGTGCCCGGTCGCGGAGCGGCTTTGAAGGGCAGCCGCTCTTCCAAGAGGTGCCCCGTCGCCGTGTCGCTCTGCAGCAGTTCATCCCAGGATCCTTCGAAGCAGATGTGTCCGCCGTCGATGCCCGGACCAGGTCCCAGATCGACGATATGGTCGGCGATGCGGATCATCTCGGGATGGTGCTCCACCAGCAGCACCGTATTGCCGGCGTCGCGCAGCCGGCGTACCGAGCGCTTGAGCCGTTCGATGTCGCGCGGATGCAGGCCGACGCTCGGCTCGTCGAGGATGTAGAGCACGTCGGAGAGCGAGGAGTTGATATACTTGGCAATCTTGCAGCGCTGTGCCTCGCCGCCGGAGAGTGTGCCGACAGGCCGGTTGAGCGACAGGTAGCCGAGGCCGATCTCTTCCAGCGCCGTCAGACGCGCGCCGATGGCGGCCTTCAGGTCGGCCGCCAGCGGGTCGGTGAGCCCGGCGACCCAGGCGTTGAGCCGGGTGATCGACAGGGCGCAGACCTCCGCGATGTTCAGGCCCTCGATGCGGCAGGTCAGCACTTTGGGATTGAGGCGCGTGCCGCCGCAGTCGGGGCAGGTGCCCATCGTCAGCATCGGATTCAGCACGGCGGCGTGCAGCAGCCCTTCCTCGGAGTTGATGATGCTGCGGTACATACGCGGGATCAGGCCTTCGTACTTAGCGGTCTTGGGCCAGTTCGAAGGCGGGTTTTTGAGGCGGATCTGCGGGCTGTTGAGGAAGAGGTCCAGTTCTTCGGGCGAGTAGTCCTTGATCTTCTTGTCGAGGTCGAACAGGCCGCTGTGCGCGTAGCGGATCCAGCGCCAGCCGCCCTTGCCGAAGGCGATGTAGTGGATGGTGTCCTCGTCGTTGAGGCTCTTGTCGAAATCCACGAGTTTGTGGATGTCGAGCTCCCGGATCTCGCCCAGACCGGCGCAGCGCGGACAGCTGCCCTGCGGATGGTTGAAGCTGAAACTGTCGGAATAGCCCACGAAAGGTTTGCCTACGCGCGAAAAGAGCAGACGCAGCAAAGCGTAGATATCCGTGTATGTGCCGACGGTAGAGCGGGAATTCTGCGCCGGCTTCTTCTGGTCGATGACGATGGCGATGGGAAGGCCCTCGATGGAGTCGACCTTCGGGCGTCCGTATTTCGGGAGATACTGCTGCACGAAGGTGGGGAAGGTGTCATTGAGCTCCCGGCGGCTCTTCGCCGCGATGGTGTCCATCACCAGGGAACTCTTCCCCGAGCCGGATACGCCGGTGAAAATGGTGATCTTGTATTTCGGTATGTCGAGCGAGATATTGCGCAGGTTGTTCTCCCGCGCCCCGCGGATCCTGATGGTGTCGAAACTGTTCATAGACAGAGGCCGTAACTGTGTTTGATCTCGTTCATCACGAAGGACGACTGGATGCTGCCGATGGTGTCGAGGGCACCGAGCGTGTTGATAATGAAATCGTTGTACTGCTTCATATTGCGGGCGCGGATCTTCAGCAGGTAGTCGTATTCGCCCGAGATGTTGTAACATTCAGCCACTTGGGGAATCTGGCGGATCATCCGGGTGAAGTCGCGGGCTACGTCGCGCGACATCTGTTTCAGCTTGACGGAGCAGTAGACCTCGAAGCCCAGGTCGAGTTTCTCGGCGTCGAGGATGGCCACGTACTGCCGGATGTAGCCTTCACGCTCCAGGCGCTTGAGCCGTTCAAACACCGGCGTCGTCGAAAGGTTGACCTTCGCTGCCAGCTCTTTCGTCGTCTGCCGCGCATCCTCCTGCAAAGCGCGAAGAATTTTTATATCAGTTTCATCAATCATTTAGAATAATTTTCTAATTAAATCAATATTTATGGCAAATATAGAAATATTTTCCAAATTTTTCCAGACTATTGCGCGGTTTTTTCCTTCCCTCTATCTTTGCAGCAAAACCTGAGAGAAAGATGAGCAAGCAAGGCATCGGCACGCGCTGCGTGCAGGCGGGCTACAAGCCCGGCAAAGGGGAACCCCGACAGATTCCGATCATCCAGAGCACGACCTTCAAATATGAGACTTCCGACCAGATGGGCCGGCTGTTCGACCTGGAGGAGAGCGGGTATTTCTATACCCGGCTCCAGAACCCGACCAACGACCACGTAGCCGCCAAGATCGCCGACCTGGAAGGAGGCGTGGGTGCGATGCTGACCGCATCGGGTCAGGCGGCCAATCTGTTCGCCTGCCTGAATATCTGCTGCGCCGGCGACCATATCGTCAGTGCAACCAATATCTATGGAGGCACTTTCAACCTGCTGGGCGTCACCCTTCAGAAGCTGGGCATCGGCGTGACTTTCGTCAATCCCGACGATCCGGAGGAAACCATCGCGGCAGCCTTCCGGCCGGAGACGAAGCTCCTCTTCGGCGAGACGCTGTCGAATCCCGGCGTGGAGGTGCTCGACATCGAGAAATTCGCCCGTATCGCCCATGCGCACGGCGTACCTCTGATCGTCGACAATACCTTCCCCACGCCAGTCAACTGCCGCCCGTTCGAATGGGGTGCCGACATCGTGACGCACTCTACGACCAAGTATATGGACGGGCACGGCGTAGCCGTCGGCGGTGCGCTGGTTGACAGCGGCCACTTTGATTGGGAGGCGCATGCCGACAAGTTCCCGGGGCTTTGCACCCCTGACGCCTCCTATCACGGACTTGTCTATACAAAAGCGTTCGGCAAGGCTGCTTACATTACCAAGGCTACTACGCACCTGATGCGGGACCTGGGTTCGATCCAGAGCCCGCAGAACGCCTTCTACCTGAATCTCGGCCTGCAGACGCTGCATTTGCGGGTGCCCCGCCACTGCGCGAGTGCGCTGGCCGTGGCCCAGTTCCTGGAACAGCATCCCGATGTGGCCTGGGTGAAATATCCCGGCCTGAAGGGAGACAAGGATTATGAAAGGGCCCGGAAATATCTTCCCGATGGCACCAGCGGCGTGCTCTGCCTTGGTCTCAAGGGAGGCCGGGACTTTGACAACCGCTTTATGGACGCCTTGCGGCTGGTCACGATCGAGACCCACGTGGCCGACTGCCACAGCTGCATCCTGCATCCCGCTTCGCATACGCACCGGCAGCTGAGCGATGCGCAACTGCGGGCTGCGGGCATCGACCCGGGCCTGATGCGGCTGAGCATCGGTCTGGAAGATGCCGACGACCTGATCGAGGACCTGAAACAGGCGCTGGAGGCTGCCCATCGCGGATGATCCGGCACGAACTCTTTCTCGACGACTTCGCTTTCGAAGCGGGAGGACGGCTCGACCGGGTGAAGGTCGTGTACCATACCTCACCGGTACGGCGTGGCCGTGTCATTTGGATCTGCCACGCCCTGACGGCCAACAGCGATCCGGAAGACTGGTGGCCCGAGATGGTGGGGCCGGGCCTGTTCTTCGATCCGGAACGCGATTTCATCGTCTGTGTCAATATGCTCGCCTCGCCCTACGGCTCTTCTTGCCCTGCTTCCGTTAATCCTGTTACGGGTCGGCCATATTACTTTGATTTCCCGGCTGTTACGGTTCGCGATATGGTCGCGGCAATGGCTGCGGTCCGGCGCGAACTTGAGATTGAACGGGTCGATTTGCTCGTTGGCAGTTCCATCGGCGGCTTTCAGGCAGTGGAGTGGGCGGTCACCGAGCCGGACCTGTTTGAACGGGCTGCGTTCATCGCAACTTCGCCGCGTGTGTCGCCCTATCTGTCGGCCGGCATCGAAACGCAGCGGATGGCCCTGGAAGCGGATCCTTCGTTCCGCGAAGCAGCCAGCCTGTCGGGAGGAGAGGCCGGCTTGCGCTGTGCCCGTGCGCAGGCCCTGATTTCCTATCGCAGTTTTATCGGTTACGGTCTCAGGCAGGCCGAGCCGGACGACGATACGCTTTTCGCGACCCGGGCTGCTTCCTATGAACGGTACCAAGGCGAGAAGCTGGTCCGTCGCGGGTTCGATGCGTATTCTTATTATTATCTTTGCAATGCCGTGGACAGCCACAATGTGGGTCGCGGCCGCGGCGGGGTAGCCGCGGCGCTGGGCCGCATCCGTGCCACCACCGTCGTTGCTTCGATCGATACCGACGGGATTTTCCCGCCTCAGGAGATCGAAAGCTGGGCTCCGTTCATTCACGGAGCCGTGTATAAACGTTTAATCTCGTCTTTCGGCCACGACGGCTTCCTGTTGGAGACGGGGCAATTGGAAGATCTGTTATGCAAGTTTTGAAATTCGGCGGCTCGTCCGTCGCTTCTCCCCAAAGAATCATCGATATCGTCCGCACTTCGATCGAGCGCGACCGTACGATCCTGGTCTGTTCGGCTGTCAGCGGCTGCACCGACGCGCTGATCCGCCTCGGCCACCTGGCCTCCGAGCGTGATGAAAGCTATCTGACCGAACTCGACCGCCTTTACGGACGGCATCTGGAAATGATCGAGCAACTGCTGCCCGCCGACCGGAAAGCCACTGTCCGGGAGACTATCGACGGTCTCTTCGATTCGCTCCGGGGCATCCTTCACGGGGTCTTCCTGCTGGGAGAACTCAGCCCCACGAGCCTGGATGCGGTACAGAGCTACGGCGAATTGTTTTCGACGAAGATCCTTGCCGCCAAGTTCACTTCGCTCGGCATTCCGTGCAACTGGCTCGATGCCCGGAAGCTGATTACGACCGTCGGCGGGGTAGTGGATACCGTCCGGACTTATGCCGATGTGGCCGCGGCGGTGGAAAGCCAACCGCATACCTCGCTTTTCATCGTTCCTGGTTTTATCGCTTCCGACCAGCAGGGGAGAGTCACGACGCTCGGCCGCGGAGGCTCCGACTACACAGCCTCGCTATTTGCCGTCGGCGTGCATGCGCGACTGGTAGAAATATGGACCGACGTGCCGGGCATCATGACGTCCAATCCGAAGACGGTGCCGTCGGCCCGTACCATTCGTAACATCTCCTATCGTGCGGCGCAGGAGCTGTCGCATTTCGGCGCGAAGGTCATCTTCCCGCCGACCATCCAGCCGGTCATCAACGAGGGCATCCCGATCTATGTTAAGGACACCTTCGACCCGGATGACCCCGGAACGCTCGTAGAGAAGAATCCGCCGCGACGGGAGGAGGCGTTGCTGGGCATAGCCAATTCCGACAAGATTGCCCTTATCTCGCTGGAAGGCAGCGGTATGGTCGGTATCCCCGGTTTCTCCTCGCGTCTGTTCGACGCGTTGACCCGTGCAGGCATCAACATCATCCTCATCACGCAGGCCTCTTCGGTCCATACGATGTGCATCGCCATCGCGGAAGCCGACGCACCGGCTGCCAAGCGGGCGGCCGACGGATGCTTCGCCTACGAGATTTCGCTGGGTAAACTCCAGCCGCTCAAGGTGGAGACCGGTTATTCGATCGTCTGCCTGGTGGGCGACGACATCCTGGGCCACAGCGGTGCGACGGGGCGGATGCTCGCAGCACTGGGCGGCCGCGGCATTCCCGTCCGCGCCACGGCGCAAGGTTCTTCCGAGCGGAATATCTCGGTCATCGTCGCTTCCGACAAGGCCGACGAGGCCATCCGAGCCATCCACGGCGAGTTCTTCGACCGCTCGCCGCTCGAAGCGGTCAATCTGTTCATCGCCGGCTACGGCAAGGTAGGGAAGGCCCTGGTGAAGATGCTGCTCGAAAACCACGACACCATCGCCGAACGGACCGGAAAGGACGTTCGGATCTGCGGCCTGGCCAACAGCCGCCGCTATCTGCTCGACACGGTGGGTATCAATCCCGCGTCGTTGGCCGAAGGATCGACCGGATCGTTCTTCAACGCCTTGGCCGACCTGTCGCTGTCGGGCTCTGTCTTCGTGGACTGCACGGCCAGTGAAGAGACGGGACTCCGTTATCCGCAATTGTTCAAGGCGGGCTACGATGTGGTGGCCTGCAACAAGATTCCGTTCGCCGGTCCCTTCGACCGCTATGCGGCGCTCAAGGCCGCAGCCGTCCGCGAAAAGGTCGCTCTCCGGCACGAGACGACTGTCGGGGCCGCGCTGCCCATCCTCTCGTCCCTCGAACGGATGGTTCTCTCGGGCGACGAACTGGTCGGCGTCGAAGCCGTCCTCTCAGGGACGCTTAATTATCTGTGCGACAAGTATGAAGGCCGTGATTTTGCGGCCCTCGTGGAAGAAGCCCGGCAGAAGGGCTACACCGAGCCTGACCCTTCGGTCGACCTAGGCGGGCGTGACGTCCTGCGCAAGACCTTGATCCTGGCCCGCGTGGCCGGCATTCCGTTGGAAGAAACCGACGTCCGTCTGGAACCGTTCCCCGAAGAGGAGGCCCTGGCTGTTGCCTACGCGGAGGCGGCCGCTTCCGGCCGGCGGCTCCGTTACGTCGCCGCCCTCCGCCGTGTCACTCCGGACGCTATCCCTTCGGCCGAGGAGGCCGGTGTGGTTGCCCGTTGGTGTGCTACCGTCGGTTTGCAGGCTGTCGGTTCCGACAGTCCGCTCTTCACACTGGAAGGCACCGACAACTGCGCCGTCATCACGACGGCCGACTACCCGTCGCCGTTGGTGATCCGCGGTGCCGGCGCCGGCCCCCGCCAAACCGCCGCCGGTCTCTTGCTCGACATCTTATCACGCTGATCGCCGTCCTCTTTTCCCAACGAACTCCAATCGATAACAAACCACCTAACCCAACCCAAGCCCTTTTGCGCTGCAATGTACACATCAGTCAATCAGCCATTTATGTAAGTCGATCCCCTCTCTGCGAAGGGGGATCGACTTGCGGAAGTCGCTGATTGTCAATTGCGTCCGTTGCAGCGGAAAAAGGAGGGCCGAAATAATTGACCCAATGATAGTAGCTGTAGTGGGGGCCACCGGACTGGTGGGAACCCGAATGATCCAAGTCCTCGAAGAGAGGCAGTTTCCCGTTGATGAACTGATTCCCGTCGCTTCGGAGCGGTCGGTCGGAAAGACCGTCGTTTTCCGTGGCAAACCCTACACTGTCGTCAGTGCCGACGAGGCCATCGCCCGCCGGCCGTCGCTGGCGATCTTCTCCGCCGGCGCCGCGGCTTCGCGGGAGCTGGCGCCCCGCTTCGCCGCCGCCGGCTGCCGCGTCGTCGACAACTCCTCCTGCTGGCGGATGGACCCGGACAAGAAACTCGTGGTTCCCGAGATCAACGCCGACGTGCTGACGGCCGACGACTGGATCATCGCCAACCCCAACTGTTCCACCATCCAGATGCTGCTCCCGCTGGCGCCGCTGCATCAGGCCTATACCCTCAAGCGCATCGTCGTTTCGACCTATCAGAGCATCACCGGCACAGGCCAGAAGGCTGTGGTCCAGATGGCGGCCGAGCGGGAAGGGAAGGTCTGGGGCGAATACCCCGCCGTGTATCCGTATCCCATCGACCGGAACATCCTGCCGCACATCGACAGTTTTCTCGACAACGGTTACACGAAAGAGGAGATGAAGATGGTCAACGAGACGCACAAGATCCTCCGCGATGACCGTATCGGCGTGAGTGCCACCACCGTGCGGGTGCCGGTGCGCGGCGGCCACAGCGAATCGGTGAACCTTGAATTTGAAAAGCCATTCGACCTGGCCGATGTCCGTCGTATCCTGGAAAACACGCCCGGCGTCGTCGTACAGGACGACCCGGCCCGCAATGTCTATCCGATGCCGCTCTACGCCGAAGGCCGCGACGAGGTCTTCGTCGGCCGACTCCGCCGCGACTTCTCCGTTCCCAATGGCTTGAACCTGTGGTGCGTGTCCGACAATCTGCGCAAGGGTGCGGCCACGAACGCTGTACAAATTGCTGAAATCCTGCTCCAGAAAGGTCTGCTGTAATCGGTTTTTTGTATCTTAGCAGATAAAACCGACAGTATGACCGATCCCGTTTATTCCGCCGCTCCAGACAGGTACGAACAGATGCCTTACCGCCGTTGCGGCCGCTCCGGCGTTCTCCTGCCCGCCCTCTCCCTCGGGCTATGGCACAATTTCGGCTCCCGCAAGCCGTTCTGCGAAGCGAAGGCGATGGCGCATTTCGCTTTCGATAAAGGAATCTGCCATTTCGACCTGGCTAACAATTACGGTCCTGAATATGGTACCGCAGAAGAGAATTTCGGCCGTCTGATGGCCGACTCGCTGCGTCCCTATCGCGACGAACTTTTCATCAGCACGAAGGCCGGCTGGGATATGTGGCCGGGCCCCTACGGCAACTGGGGCTCCCGCAAGTATCTGATGGCCAGTCTCGACCAAAGTCTCAAAAGGATGAATCTCGACTACGTCGACGTTTTCTATTCCCACCGCTGGGACCCGGAAACGCCGCTGGAAGAGACGATGCAGGCCTTGGTCGATATCGTGCGGCAAGGCAAGGCTTTGTATGTCGGTCTTTCGCGCTATCCGGCTCAGCAGGCCGCCGCAGCCTACCGTTATCTTGCTGCCCACGACGTGCCCTGCCTGCTCTATCAAGACAAGTACAATCTGATCGACCGGGCACCCGACCAGACGGGGCTGATTGACCTGGCCAAAGAAAACGGCGCGGGGTTCATCTCGTTCTCGCCGCTTCAGCAAGGCCTCCTCACCAACCGCTACCTGAACGGCATTCCCGAAGACTCCAGGATGGCGGCAGGAACAACCTCGCTGAAACCTTCGTTGCTGACCGAAGAGATGCTCGCCTCGCTGCGCGGCCTCGACGCCATCGCCCGCCGACGCGGGCAGAGCCTTGCCCAGATGGCGCTCGCCTGGCTGCTCCACGATGAAAGGGTAAGCTCCGTCATTGTTGGCGCAAGTTCCGTGGCGCAATTGAAAGACACGGTCAAGGCGACGGAAAATACGGCTTTCACCGACGAGGAACTGCTGGAAATCGAACGCATCGCCATTCATCCCGATAGAATCTGATCATGTCGGTCACGAAGGACAGCCTGCTGAACGACATTCGCTGCGGAGCGCCGCTGTCGCTCGAGCAGCGTGTCCGTCTGACGCTGTTGCTCAGCGGTCCAGCTATCCTTGCGCAACTGGCTTCCGTCCTGTTGCAGTTCATCGACGCTTCGATGGTGGGCAGTCTCGGAGCCGGCCCTTCGGCTTCGATCGGACTTGTCTCTACGAGCACCTGGCTCTGCAATGGTTTTTGTATCGCGCTTGCCCAGGGCTTTTCCGTGCAAGTCGCCCACCGCATCGGCGCCGGCGACATGACCGGAGCCCGGCAGGTGCTCCGCCAGGGGCTGGGTGTCGTCACGCTGTTCTCGATCTGCCTTTCCCTGATTGCCATCGGCATCTCCGGACCGTTGCCCCATTGGCTGGGCGGAGAGGAGGCCATCCGGGCGGACGGGTCGGCTTACTTCCGCATTTACGCGCTTTTCCTGCCGATGATGCAGCTGGGTTTCTTTGCCAGTACGATGCTGCAGTGCAGCGGTGAGATGAAACTGCCCAGCCTGCTGAACATCGGGATGTGCGTGCTCGACGTCATCTTCAACTTCCTGCTGATTTTCCCGACACGCGAGGTCCGGGTCTTCGGTTCATCGATGACCCTGCCGGGCGCGGGTATGGGTGTGCGCGGAGCCGCGCTGGGAACCGGTCTGGCGGAAACTGTCATGGCCTGTCTGATCCTGTATTTCCTGCTGGTCCGCAATAAGGATCTGGCAATTGCGCATGAAAGCGGGTCATTCCGGCCAACCCGCGAGTGCCTGCGAAGGGCGTTCGGCATTACCGGCCCGATGTGGCTGCAGAACCTCGTGATGCGGGGTGCTTACGTGATGAGTACGCTCATCGTTGCCCCGCTGGGTGCCGTTTCCATCGCCGCCAACTCTTTCGCCATCATTGCGGAAAGTTTCTGCTATATGCCGGGCTACGGTATGGGAGATGCGGCTACGACGCTGGTAGGGCAGAGTCTGGGCGCAGGGCGCAAGGATTTGGCAAAGGGGTTTGCCCGCGTGACGCTAGCGCTGGGCGTGGGGATGATGGTGGCGCTGGCCATCGCCATGTTCTTCCTGGCGGAGCCCATCATGCGCCTGCTGAGCGTCGATCCCGATGTCGTGGCGCTGGGCGCCCGCTGCCTGCGGCTGGAAGCCTTCGCTGAAGCGGGCTATGCCACGGCCATCGTTGCCAACGGCGCCTGCGTGGGTGCCGGCGACACGAAAGTCCCGGCCGCAATGAACCTGATCAGCGTCTGGATCGTCCGCATCGGCCTGGCGCTCGTGCTCACGCCGCGCCTGGGCCTGATGGGCTACTGGATCGCGATGTGCATCGAACTGAACGTGCGCGGCGCCTTCTACCTGATCCGCGTCAGCGGGCAGCGCTGGATGCTTCACAATTTGGTAAACAATACAGATACAGTATATGCAAACGATTAAGAATCAAGAATTCGGCGGCGAGCGGCCTCTGTTCGAGGTCCACGGCGCCCGCCTGGAAAACATCACCATCGTCGACGGCGAATCGGGGATCAAACATTGCAGCGACCTCGAAGCCGACGGCTGCCGCTTCTACGGCAAGTACCCCTGGTGGCACGTCGACCGCTGCCTGATTACGAACTGCTACTTTGCGCCGGGTTCGCGTTCGGCCATCTGGTACACGAACGACCTGGAGATGCGCGACTGCACGATCGACGGACCCAAATTCTTCCGCGAGATGCGGAATGTCCGGCTTGAACGCGTGGTGATCAATGATGCCGACGAGACCTTCTGGAAGGTCGACGGTTTGATAATCAAGGACGTGGAGCTGCACGGCGGAACCTATCCCTTCATGTTCTCGCGCAATATCGAGGTGGACGGACTGGTGAGCGACGCCAAGTATGTGTTCCAGTACTGCCAGAATGTAGTCGTCCGCAATGCGAAGATTACGACCAAGGATTCTTTCTGGGAGTGTGAGAACGTGACCATCTACGATTCCGAGCTGGACGGGGAATATCTTGCCTGGCATTCGAAGAACGTGCGGCTGGTGAACTGCCATCTCAAGGGTGAGCAGCTGCTCTGTTACGCGAAGGACCTGGTGCTGGAGAATTGTACGTTCGACGCCGCCTGCGACCGGATGTTCGAATACTCGACCGTCCAGGCTGACATCCGGGGCCACGTGGAGAATATCAAGAATCCGACGTCCGGTCATATCGTGGCCGACAGCATCGGCAGCGTGACGATCGACGAGAATATCCGCCAGCCCGCAGACTGCGTGATAGAGGTTCGCAAATGAAAGCCCGGTTCGACTTCGAAACGCCCGTCAACCGGCGCGACAGCGGCAGCTACAAGTGGGACGCCGACTTCCCGGAAGGCGTGGCCCTGACGCCGGCGCAGCGCGAGCGCGTCATCCCGCTCTGGGTGGCGGACATGGATTTCCAGGCTGCGCCCTGTATCCTCGACGCGCTGCGCCGCCGGGTAGAGCACGGTGTGTTCGGCTACACGCGCGTGCCCGATTCCTATTATGATGCAGTCATCCGCTGGTTCGGGCAGCGGCACGGCCTTGCCCTGAAGCGCGACTGGATCCAGTACACGACCGGCGTGGTGCCGGCGCTGTCGGCCGTCATCAAAGCGCTGGCCAGGCCCGGCGAGGGCGTCATCGTCCAGACACCCGTCTATAATTGTTTCTTCTCCTCCATCCGCAACAACGAATGCCGAATCGTGGCTTCACCGCTTCTTCGCCGCGACCTGCCTGACGGCGCTTTTACCTATGAGATGGATTATGAAGGACTGGAAGCGGCCTGTGCCGATTCCTCGAACCGCATCCTGCTGCTGTGCAACCCGCACAACCCGGCCGGCCGCCGCTGGCGGGCGGAAGAACTCCGCCGCGCCGGCGAGATTGCCTTCCGTCACGGCGTCGTCGTGGTCTCCGACGAAATCCACTGCGAGATTGTGCAGCCCGGAACGGCCTACGTGCCGTTCGCTGCGCTGGGTGAAGCCTTCCTGCACGGTTCGGTGACGCTTTGTTCTCCTTCCAAGAGTTTCAACACAGCGGGCCTGCAGATCGCCAACATCATCACCGACCGCCCCGACTGGCGGGAGAAGATCGACAAGGCCATCAATATCAACGAAATATGTGATGTCAATCCTTTCGGCCCCGTCGCGGCGGAAGCAGCGTACTCGGATGAAGGCGCCCGCTGGCTCGAAGCGCTGGACGAAGTCATCTGGCACAACTACGAAATGCTTCGCACCCGGTTCCAGAGTGCGCTGCCGGAGTTCCCGGTTGCCGTTCTGGAAGCAACCTATCTGGCCTGGATCGATACCTCGGTCCTGCCGCTTCCCTCGGAGCAGATAGAAGCCGAATTGCTTCAGGGTGAGCAGGTCTGGATCAATGCCGGCAGTATGTACGGCGCCGACGGCTTCATCCGCATCAATCTGGCTTGTCCTTCCGCCCGCCTGCAGGAAGGACTGGACCGCATCGTAACCGGTCTGCAGCGGCTGCTGCGGGCCTGATTTTGACTTGACTATGAAAAAGAAAACCATCCTTCGCATCTTATTGGCGGTCCTGCTGGCCGCCATCCTGGGCGGCTGCGTCTACCTGAACAGCCTGATGCCCATCATCACGGGCTACGCGGCCAAGAACCTGGCATCCGACGTTTTCGTCTCCGGCCGGGAACCGGCCGACGTGGAGGCGCTCGACCTGAACTTCTCCTTCATCAAGTTTACCCGCAACAAGGTGGATTTTGAGAACCATACGGTGACAAGCCGCTTCCTCTGGAGCAAGTCGCAGGCGCTTTACCGCGAGGGTTATGGCGTGACGCTGCTCCGCGGTAAGAATGCTCTGGCCAGGCTGCAGGCGCAAAAGTATCCGGATGTGGTCAATATCCCCGGGCCTGAGACGCTGCTTCCCGGCGATTCGGCGCTTACGGCCCGGCTGGCGCCCATCGCCAAGGCATTGGTCGACGACCACGCCTACAATGGTACCCCTTTCGCGTTCATCGTCGTCCATCAGGATGGCGTCGTGGCCGAGCGGTATCGCGAGGGCATCACCGCCGATACCCGGCTCCTGAGCTGGAGCATGGGCAAGAGTTTCACCAATGCACTGGTGGGTATCATGGCCGGCGACGGTCTGGTGGATATCCACGCCCCGATGGACATCCCCGAGTGGCAGGGTGACGGCAGGGCCGCGATCACGCTCAGCGACCTGATGCAGATGCAGAGCGGCCTGGAATGGAACGAAAACTACGGCACCCGTTCCGACGTGAACCTCATGCTGCACCGGGAGGAGGATATGGGCCTGTTCGCCCTGTCGAAGCCCCTGATGGCCAAGCCCGGCACCCACTGGTACTATTCGAGCGGCAGCACCAACATCATCGTGCGCTATCTTCGCGGCCGATTCGCCTCGGAAGAGGAATTCCTTCAATATATCCACGAGCGTCTCTTCGATCCGCTGGGTATCGACAATCCCTGCTTCGAACCCGATATGAGCGGAACGCCGGTTGGCTCGTCCTACCTGTACGCCACCGCGCGCGACTTCGCCCGTCTGGGGCATATGTACCTTCACGACGGTTGTGTCGGGGAAGAACGGCTCCTTCCGGAGCATTGGGTGGAATACACCACCACCCCTGCTTCCGACAGCAAGGGCGGTTACGGGGCCTGTTTCTGGCTGAACCGCGGCAAGACCTATCCCTCAGCCCCTGAAGACATGTATTCCTGCCAGGGGCACGACGGGCAGATGATTTTCATCATCCCCTCCAAGGAACTGGTAGTGGTCGTGCTGGGCTACTCTCCGAAACCCGACCGCGTGATCGAGTTCGACAGACTCCTCAGCGACATCATCGACCAGACCGGGAATCCGCAAAAATAAATAAGGGGAACGTCCGGATTCTTTGTATATTTATCAGAATCTCCTGAAAACAATAACAAATCGATAACAGATGAGATATTTCAGACTCCTGCTTCTTTTCCTGCTGATGGCGGTACCTGCATTCGCACAGATGCAGCCCGTCTCCTGGAAGGCCGAAGCCGTCCAGGTGGAAGGCAACACCTATGAGATCCGCGCAACCGGTACGATTGCCGGCAACTGGCACATCTACGACCTGACCGATTATGGCTCCAGCGGCCCCAACGGCACCATCTTTACCGTCGATGCCGGCGACAAGGTCAAACTCATCGGCGACCCGTACATTTCCTCGGAAGTGCACAAGGGCTTCGACGATGTGTTCGGCATCGAGATCGGCACGTGCGACGGTCCGGTGGTCATCTGCCAGAAGGTGGAACTGCTGCAAGGCAATGAAGTGTCTGTCCCCGTGACGGTGGAATGGCAGGCCTGCAACGACGAGAACTGCATCCCCCCGGACGATTTTTCGGTGAATGTGACCCTGCCGGGCGGTGAGGGCCTGCCTGTCCTCGCACCGGCTGAGCCTGAAGCCGACCCGAATGCGACCGCGCCCGGGGAAGGCAAATCCATCTGGGGCCTGATCCTCGAGGCGATCGCCTGGGGCTTCGTGGCGCTCCTGACGCCCTGCGTGTTCCCGATGATCCCGATGACGGTGAGCTTCTTCCTGAAGCAGAACCAGGCCGCGGAAGGGGAGGAGAAGAAGAAAGGACGCGGCAAATGGCTCGCGAGCATCTTCGGCCTTTCCATCGTAGCGCTCTATACGATTCCCATCGCCGTCATCATCCTGATCACGTACTTCGCCGGCGGCGAAGCCGTGACGGCCGACATCTTCAACTGGCTGGCTACGCACTGGCTCCCGAATATCATCTTCTTCCTGATTTTCATGATCTTCGCGGCATCGTTCTTCGGCGCTTTCGAAATCACCCTTCCGAGTTCCTGGCTCAACAAGTCGGACGCCAAGTCCAACAAGGGCGGCCTGGCCGGCGTGTTCTTCGTGGCGCTGACCCTCGTGCTGGTTTCGTTCTCCTGCACGGGCCCGATCGTGGGCTCGGTGCTCATCAAGAGTACGCAGGGCCAGTTCTGGGAGCCGATCATCACGATGCTGGCCTTCTCGGTCGCCTTCGCCCTGCCGTTCACGCTCCTGGCCTTCGCCCCCTCGCTCCTGGACAAACTCCCGAAGAGCGGCGGCTGGCTCAACAGCGTGAAAGTGGTGCTCGGCTTCGTCGAGGTAGCGCTCGGCTTCAAGTTCCTGAGCGTCGCCGACCAGACCTATCACTGGGGCCTGCTCGACCGCGAGGTCTATCTGGCCATCTGGATCGTGGTCTTCACCCTGCTCGGCCTTTACCTGCTGGGCAAGATCCGCTTTGCCTACGACTCGCCGGTACAGCACCTGAGCGTATTTCGCTTGATATTGGTCATCGTGGTTTTCACCTTTGTGGTCTATATGATCCCGGGTATGTGGGGTGCGCCGCTCAAGGCCCTCTCGGGCTATCTGCCGCCCATCACGACCCAGGATTTCGTGCTTGATCCGAATCAGCATACAGGCGGAGGGACAACCTATGTGGTCGGCCAGCCCCAGGAAGACGGGGACGGGATTCCGACCCATCGCAAGTACGCCGACTTCCTCCATATGCCTTACGATATCCCCGCCTTCTTCGACTATGAAGAAGCCCGCGCCTATGCCGCCAAGGTCGGCAAGCCCATGCTGCTCGACTTTACGGGCCACGGCTGCGTGAACTGCCGGGAGATGGAATCGCGTGTCTGGAGCGATCCCCGCGTCCTGAAGATGATGAAGAACGACTATGTGGTCTGCTCGCTCTACGGCGACGACAAGAAAGTGCTCGACCAGAAGGACTGGGTTACGACCGAAGACGGCAAGGTCCTCAAGAGCCTGGGCAAGATCAACTCCTACTTCATGATGAAACGCTATCACGTGAATGCCCAGCCTTATTACGTAATCCTCGATCCGGTGACGGAAAAGAACAAGGTGCCGGCCCGCAGCTACAACCTCGACGTGGATGAATATGTGGCCTTCCTGGAAAAGGGACTGGAATAATATTTGCAAGCTAAAGCCCTCGTTATGAAAAAGTTTATTCTCTCTTGCATCTTGCTTGCCGGCATTTCGACGGCAATCAGTGCCCAGGGCATCGCAGAAGGTGCCAAGGCTCCCGATTTCTCCGCCAAGAAGGTGGATGGTACGACGTTCACGCTTTCCTCGCTCCAGGGAAAATATGTGGTGATCGATTTCTGGGGCAGCTGGTGCAAATGGTGCATCAAGGGATTCCCCGATATGAAGACGGCCTATGCCAAGCATAAGGGAAAAGTCGAATTCGTCGGCATCGCCTGCCGCGATACGGAAGAAAAGTGGAAAGCCGCTACCGCGAAGTATGAGCTTCCGTGGATCAGTGTGCTGAACCCCGCTGACAACGATCTGGTACAGGTCTATCAGGTGAAGGGCTTCCCCACGAAGATCGTCGTCGACCCCAAGGGCAACATCGTCAAGATCATCCTCGGTGAAGATCCGGCCTTCTACACTTATCTGGACAGTGTTTTGGATTAGTTAAAAAATATTTGGTTATTAGGGAATGCGGGGCCCGCGCGAGATGCGTCGGCCTCGTTTTTTTTGAGGGGAGACTGCAGGAAATCTGTAGTATTGGGTAGAAAACTATTCATCTCAATAAACTACAACCTATGTCAGTCAAACACTTCTTCAAAGGGATGTTCCTCGCGCTGGCGCTGGTACTGGTCTCTGCCCAGACAGTTTCCGCACAGAACATCACGCTGAACTTCGACAGGACGCCGCTCAAGACCGTCCTGAATGAGATCCAGAAGCAGGTGGACTACACGTTTGTCTACAACGACCAGCAGGTCGGTGCCGACAAACCGGTCACCATTCACGTCCAGAACGCCGGCCTGACCGCCGTCCTCGACCAGATGCTCCATCCGCTGAACATCAACTACAAGATTCTCGATCGTCAGATCGCCCTCTCACCGGCCGCTACGACTGCCCAGCAGCAGGGCCAGGCCGGACGCGGGGGCGCCATCGTGCTCAAGGGCCGCATCACCGACCAGGACGGTCTGCCGATCGCCGGCGCCGCCGTCCAGAACCTCACCGAGAAGACCTACGCCATCTCCGATGTCAACGGCAACTACACCCTGGCCGTCAAGAACCCGCGTACGGCCAACATCGAGGTGACCTTCCTCGGCATGGACACCGTCACCGAGCCGCTGAATGGCCGCAGCAACTTCGACGTACAGATGAGCTACAGCCGGATGTTCATCGAGGGTGCGGTGGTCACCGGTTACCAGGAAATCCAGCAGAAGAAGGTCACGGGCGCCATCGCCACCGTCAACTCCAAGACGATCGAAGAGCGTTACAGCCCGAGCCTGATGCAGAACCTTGAAGGCCGCGTGGCTGGTCTCTCGACCTACGGCGGCAAGATGACCATCCGTGGCGTCAGCTCGATGTACGCCGAGGCCAACCCGCTCCTCGTGGTCGACGGCCTGCCGATGGAAGGCTCCATCGACGACCTGAACCCTTACGACATCGAGAGCGTCAACGTGCTGAAGGACGCCGCGGCCGCCGCCATCTACGGTGCCCGCGCCTCCAACGGCATCATCGTCGTCACGACGAAGAGCGCTCGCGAGAAAGGCAAGATCGACGTGGACTTCTCGTCGAACGTGACGATTTATTCCAAGTACAATATGGATTATGCTTCCAATTACTATATGAATGCGGAGCAGCAGATCGCTTTGGAGCGGAATTATTACGATTACTACTATTTCCATAATGACGGTGAAGTAGTCGACCCTATCGGCGGTATGGAGTCCAACATAGCCCAGGGAAGCGGTTACATCTCTCCGATTGACTATGCCTATTATAAGTGGGCCAAAGGCGACTGGAATCAAAGTCAAGTGGATCAACTTTGCAACGAGCTGTCCAAGAATAATTTCGCCCGGGATTATGCCGATGCCGTATATCGTCGCCAGATCCTGCAGCAATACAACCTTGCCCTGCGCAGCCGTAGCGACCGCTTCCAGAGCAACTTCGTAGTCAACTGGAAGAACGACAACGCTGGTACCATCAATACCTTCGACCGCCAGATGCAGATCAGCTACAAGGGCTCCTATGACGTGGCCAAGTGGCTGACCGCGACCGTAGCGGTCAACGGCATCTACGGCAATTCTCGTTTCTGCGGCCAGCTGGCGGGTCGCTATGGTGATGAGACGTTTGATTACAACGGCTTCAGCAGCCCCTGGTCCTATCCCGCCTACGAGAGCCTCTACAATAATGACGGATCCGCCAAGTTGCTCTATACCTGGTACAATGGCAACCAATATCGCGACAATACTGAGGGTGGTTATTTCAAGGAAGTAGGCATCAATCTGGTGGATGAGTTTTACAACAATACCGTCAATACCAAACGTCAGTACATGCGCTACCACGGCGATCTGCTTTTCAAGATCTTCAAGGGACTGACTGCGAACGCGCAGCTGGTCTATGAAACCGATCACCGTACCCAGGACTGGTATGCTGCGGCAGAGAGCCATGCAGCCAAAACGATGTACAATGCCTACACCGAAGTCAGTCCCTCGGGCGATCTCTCACACCTGACCCCGGCTGCCGGTGGTATCCGCTCTTCTAAGAATCTCGATGGCCGCTATTGGACCGCCCGCGGGCAGATCAATTATGCCGGAACCTTCGGTAAGCACGAGATTGTGGCCCTGGCAGGTCTCGAATTCCGAGAGACACTCTATGCCGGCACCCGAGCCCTGATGCTTGGCTACGATGACCAGCTTCAGAACGCGTCGACGCAGACCATTGATTTTGCCACGCTCAGCCAGTTGCGCTATAGCAATAGCTATATGGCAGCGGGGGGCGGCTTCCCGGCCAACCAGTTCGCATACGAGCCTTACATAGCCGGCAATATGGCTCCCGTGGTAGAACAACATCACCGCTATGCTTCCGGCTACGCGAACTTTACCTATTCGTATGATGAGAAATATAACCTGTTCGGCTCCTTCCGCAAGGATTACGCCGATGTTTATGGCCTGAACGTGAAACTCCGTGGCAGACCGCTCTGGAGTGCCGGTGTGGCCTGGAATATCAATAATGAAGATTTCCTGAAGGGTGTCGACTGGATTAATGCCCTGAAACTCCGTGTGAGCTATGGTGTGACGGGTAACATCTACCAGGGGGCCACTAGCTATATGACGGCTACCAGTACTGGCTTGAACTATGATACCAATCAACCATACGGCGAAATCGAGAGCCCGGCCAACCCGAATCTCAAATGGGAACAGACCCGCACATTCAACGTCGGTGTCGACTATTCGTTTGTAGAGAATCGTTTCCGCGGATCAGTGGATTACTATCGCAAACGGGGCCTCGACCTGTTCTCCTACAAGACGCTCGACCCGACCACAGGTTTCACCTCCATGTTCATGAACCTGGCTGATATGACCAACCACGGCGTGGAACTCACCTTCACGGGCGACTGGATCCGTGAACGTCGTCGCAGCGACTTCGGCTGGAGCAGTACCCTGACATTTGCCTATAACAAAAACCTGATCACTGCCAACGAAAACCCTGCTACCAGAGCTTATGAGCTTACCAATCCAACTGCTTTCGTAGTAGGTTATCCTGCCAGCGGCATCTGGAGCTACCGTTTCGCCGGCATCAGCGATCAGGATGGCGAGAAGGGCCAGACCCTCTGGTTTGTGGAAGATGACCGCAAGACCCACAGCGCACAGAGTGCCAGTATCTCTACGATGGTGTATTCCGGCCAGACCGATCCTGTCGTGATTGCAGGCCTCGACAACCGTTTCGTCTGGAACGGCTTGAGTCTGAACATTCTGATGGCGTACTATGGCGGCCACGTGATGCGTGCCCTCAATGAGATTGAGACGTTCGGCGTCGGCCAGGGGGCTGCCGTCCCGAGTTACTTCCTGAATGCCTGGACCCCGGAAAACCCGACGGATACGCCGGGTATCGGTCGTTACTCCTCTTCGTCACTGGGCAGCGAGCAACGCTACGAAGACATTTCCGTGAAGAACGCTTCATTCCTGAAGATCCGAAACATCGTCCTGGGCTATGAACTCCCTGAAAACTGGGCCCGCAAGATAGGGGCATCGCGCATCAACCTGCAATTCCAGGTCGACAACATCCCGGCCATCTGGACGGCCTACAAGCCCTGGAAAGAGAAATCCTATTATGGCAAGGAAGTCCGCTTTGATCCCGAAACCCTCGGCGTCCCGGCCCGCAGTTCCTATATCTTTGGTCTTCACATCAATTTTTAAGCACATTCAGATATGAAAAAGATATTTGCCATCCTTTCGACTTGCCTGCTGCTGGCCTCCTGTGCCGAGTTCACCGAACTGCAGCCCAAGGGCAAGAACCTGCTTTCCACGACCGAAGAACTGGAGTTGCTGCTCAATTACCAGTACTGGGTATATGGCACCGACATGTACCAGATGACCGGCGACATCATGTACCAATTCTCGAACGTACCGAACCTGCTTGCATCTCCCACGCCCTCCCGTGCCGCCATTATGTACAAGTGGGACGAGAGCAACATGGCCAAATTTGCCGAACTTAATACCGGTGACTATGATTATCCGGAACTCTGTGGCTATGTCGGCAAGATTGCCAATCCGATCCTCAGCCAAGTCGATGCCGCAACCGGCGACCAGGCCAAAAAAGACCAGCTCAAGGCCGAAGCCTATACATTGCGCGCCTATTCCGAATACATCCTGGTCAATAAGTATGCGGCCGCCTATAATCCCTCGACGGCAGCCAATACTTCGGGCATTCCATACCTGATGGAAGACTGGGATATTTCAGTGCCTCCCGAGCAATGGACTGTCGCCCAGGTTTATGACCAGATTATCGCCGACTGCGACGCGGCTATCGCACTGAATGCCCTGCCCGTGAATGCCATCAATCAGGAGCGCATCAGCAAAGCCTGCCCCTATGCCGTCAAGGCCATGGCGCTGATGTCGATGCAAAAATATGCCGAAGCCGAGGCGGCCGCCAAAGAGGTGCTGAAAATCAACAGCAACATCGTCAATCTGCTCGACGCGGCCCATACCCAGATGATTCAGGGTTACATCATAGGCGGAACCTATCCGGCTGTGTTCCGGCCGAAGATTGCGACGGAAGAAGATATCTGGATGATTCCGGATACCCAATTCTTCAACGCAATCACTACCGAATGTGAAAGCCGTTTTGAGCCGGGCTACTGTACCCTTACCCGCATCGCCTCCGATCGGATGATGTACGATTACATGATGGGCATGGGCACGACGTATATCGGTCTCGATTACACCTTTACCTATGATTTGGATTCGTATTGGAACACTTCCGGCCTCCGGACGGTCCAGCAGTACCTGATTCTGGCCGAGTGCGAGATTGAGAAGGGCAATTTCGATGCAGCGATGGACTATCTTGATGCCATCCGCGTGAACCGTGTGGAGCCGGAAATCTATGCGCCGCTGAAAGGCAGGGTCACCAACAAGGCCGACGCTATCCTTCACCTGAAACAGGTGTCACACGGCGAGAACTGGTTCGGTCCCTACAATTTCATCAACCGTAAGCGTTGGAACCAACTGGATGACTACAAAGAGACCTTCACCCGGGAAATTGCCGGCATCACCTATACGCTGACACCCGAATCGAAAATGTGGATCTTCCCGTTCCCGATGAATGCGATGAACAACAATCCGAACCTGAAGTACAACTGTCTATAGTTTTCCCACATGAAAAGAATACTTCTTTCCCTTATCGCTCTCTGCTTCGTTCTGGGCCTCAATGCCCAGAAGAAGCAGAACGTGAGCGTGCTCTATGTCTATGGCTCCGCCGACCTGGAGACCACGGGCCTGGAGGTGAAGCCCGATCCGGCCGTGCTGGCCAAGAGCGCAGCCGAGCGCACCGCCTCGTTCGAGAAGTTCCTCAAAAAGAACTTCAAGACCGTCAAGGCCGTGGATGCCAAGGATTACCACTGGTCGATGTCCAATGGCTACGACGTGACCGTCCTCGACGGCAAGCCGAATCCCATTGCGCCGGGTATCTACGAGGCAGACGATCGCGGTTATTACACGCGTTACGAGCAGCCACAGTATTTTCCGCTGAACTTCGACCGCCCGATCATCACCATCGCCAATTTTGGCGAAGAGATGGGTCGCCGCATCGGCACGAAGAACGACTGGTACTGCCTTTGCCTTGAGGACAAGGCACACCACTGGAATGCCACGCATCCCATTTTCCAGGGCCCCGTACCCGTGAAGTTCGAGGCCAAGATGGAACCCACGCCGGCCCCGGCCCTTGAAGTAGCTGCGCTGATGGGAGAGACCCTGCCTGCCGAGACCCTGATGTTCCAGATGCAGACCGTCAATTATGAGACGCAGCGCGATTACCGCATCGGTATGGTGTCCCGTCCGGGCGGCTATCTCGATTCGCCCGAAGCCGAGGTCATCAGCAGCGGCAAATGTGCCAAGAGCATCGACGCCGTCGCCCTCGGTCGCCACGCCAACTGGTTCACCTGGGGCTTCTCGGCTTCGCCGGCCTATATGACCGATGCCGCCAAGGCGCTCTTCGTCAACACCATCGTCTATATGAAGCAGTTCGCCGGCCAACATCCCATCGCCCACAAGTTCAACGACGGCGTGGCCACGCGCGACCACATCGGTATGATGGCGAATATGTGGACCCGCAGTTCCTGGGAGAGCTACAACGCGTCGAACATGGATTTCAACCGGGTGGTCGACAGCCTCAAAGCCGTGATCAAGGAGAAACGGGCCCGCGGGGAGGAGATCGATCCCAATATGGCCATCTACGAGCAATTCCCCGAGCAGAAACTGATTACCTACCGGGAATACCTGATGCGGCAAGATCGCGGGCAAGGCCTTTATAAGGTGTTTGGCACCGACGAGAAGGCCTATCATGAGTACTACGACAAGAATTACGGCTATTTCTGGTGCCCCGACGATAGTTATGACTTGGCCATCGACGACGAGGTCCGCTACCTGGGCATCGCCAACAATGACATCCGCCTGCTCGACAAGTGTATCTCGATGCTTGAGAACGACGATCCCGAGAAGGATATCGCCGAAACGCTGCTGAAGCGATACACGCTCTGCCGCTTCTCGACGCCTGCCGAGTGGCGCAGCTGGTTCAACACCTACCGCGATAAACTCTTCTTCACCGAAAGCGGCGGCTTCAAGTGGCTGGTGAACACCTTCGAGGATGTGCCGGGCAACGACTACAACGTGTATCTGCAGGAGAAGGAGGAAGCCTATATGGCCGCCAAACTGGCCGGGAACCGTCCGGGCGCCGCGCCTGCCGACCTGACGGATGAACGTAATCCTGTCTATCTCAATGTTCAGGTGGTGAACAACGGCCGCGGAAACGGCGACAAGAAAGACATCGTCGTCTTCCAGAAAATCCATCCGGGCTACCACACCTACGCTGTGGTGCCGGCCGATGAAGTCTTTGTGGTGACCGAGGTCGAGATCACGCTGTCCGAGGGCTGGCAGAAGGAAGGCCCGCTCTATCTGCCCGCCGCCAGCTTGCTCGACGCTTCCGGCACGACCGTCTATCGCGGTGTCGGCGAATTCCGCCAGACCGTCTCCGGCCAGGGAGAAGGCGAAGCCATCGTCAAGATCACCTACCAGTGCTGCAACAACAACACCTGCCTGGTGCCCGAAACGAAAACATTTACCGTTAAATTGTAAACAATGAAAAAGATACTTGTGTTTATCCTCGGTCTGGCCGCCCTGTGCGCCTGCACGAAAGAGCAGCCGGGCTATGTCATCAAGGGACAGGCCGGCGACCTCAACGGCAAGGCTGAGCTTGCCTATGAACTTCCCGACGGGACGCAGTTTACCGACGAAGCGGCCCTTTCCGCCGGCAAGTTCACCTTCAAGGGATCGGTCCCCGACGTGGTGTCGGCGGGTGTTACCCTTACGCCCGACGGCGGCGATCCGCTTCGGTTCAATCTTTATGTCGAGAACTGCCCGATCGAGATCACTGTCAATCCGGATAAAGTGATCGATTATGCCCAGTATGGAGGAAAGGTTCTTCCCGATGTCGTCGTTACCGGTGGCCGGAGCAATGAATTCTCCAATGCCCTGGCCGATGCGCAGAAGGCTGTGGGACAGCTTCCTGAATATAAAGAACTGGCCGCCGCCCAGCAGGAGCTGCAAGAGATGGGGTACACCGACATGGAAGCCTACCAGGCCAAGAGCCAGGAGATTTCGCAGAAGTTTGCCGACGTGATGGAGGGCTATTATGAAAAGCAGCAGAAAGCCATTCAGGATTGCATCGCGCAGTTCCCCGATGCCGAAGCCGCCCTCTATATGTTTGACAGTTACAACAGCAGTGCTTCGACCGAAGAATACGAAGCCGGTTTCAACAACTTCACCGAGAAAGTCCGCAACAGTTACCTGGCACAGAATGCCCGCGAGGAACTTGCTTCCCGCAAGGCCACGATGCCCGGTGCCGAGGCACCTGACTTTACGCTCAACGATCCGGAAGGCAATCCCGTGACGCTCTCGTCGCTCCGCGGCCAGTATGTCATCGTCGACTTCTGGGCTTCCTGGTGCAAGCCCTGCCGTGCCGGCAACCCGGCCATGAAGGAACTCTACGCGAAGTATCACGACAAGGGCCTGGAGATTATCGGCGTCTCCGACGACACCGACCACAATGCCTGGAAGCAGGCCATCGAGCAGGACCAGACCCCGTGGATCCACGTGGTCGATGAATTCCCGGTGGAGCACAAGCCCGCCCGCGTCGGCACGCTCTGGGGTGTCCACTACATCCCGGCGTACTTCCTCCTCGACAAGGAAGGCAAGATCATCGGCAAGATGGAGCACGAGGAACTCGCCGCCAAACTCGCCGAATTGCTTGACTAAAGTATGAAAAGAATCCATCTACTCGCAGCGGCGGCCCTGGGGGCCGCCCTGCTGGTTTCCGCCTGCAGCGGGGACAAAAACGGATTGAAAATCGACTTGAAACTCAACGATGCGCCTGACAGCGTGGATGTCTATGTCGTAGAATATGGCTCAACGTCCTATGATCGGCAGCGCCATGCTTTGCCGGACGGCGGCTTGGAACTCTCCCTCACGTTGGAAAAACCGGTTTCGGTTACAATGCAAATTCCCGGCGACTACTACCACTATGGCATCAGTTTCCCCGGTGTGCCCGGTGAAAAAGTGATCGTCCGAGGTACTTTTGAAGATTATACCTTGGGCGGCAGCCGGTTCTACAAGGATTATTCAGTTGTCAGCGAACTGATTAAGCCGGACTATGTTAAGTTGGGGCAGATGCGTCAGGATATCGAAGATCTCTTCGCCGAACTGACGAAAGACCGGGAAAAGAATGCGGACCGCATTCAGGAGGAAAACCAGAAGTACAGTGCTGCTGTCGAAGAAGTGTACGGCGATTTGCGCGGCAAGGCATACGATTATGTGGTGACCCATCCTCGACAGGATGCCTCGGTCGGTCTGCTCAGTCTGATTGACCCCGCTAAAATGGAAGAAGTTGTGGCGAGCCTGGATTCTAAGGTGGCGGACGGCAAGATGAAACCCGTCATCGATGCGCTACGCAAGCGGGCAGAGAACGAGCGAATCCGTGCCGCTGCCGAAGAGTCTGTGAAAGAAGGCGCCGAGGCGCCCGAATTCACGTTGCCTGACATCAATGACAAGTCTCTCTCTCTGAGTGATCTTCGTGGAAAATGGGTGATTCTCGACTTCTGGGGCTCCTGGTGCGGCTGGTGCATCAAGGGCATTCCCGATATGAAGAAGTATTATGAGAAATATGCCGGCAAGTTTGAAATCGTGGGCATCGATTGCAACGATACGAAGGAAAAGTGGAAGGCCGCCGTCGAGAAATACGAACTGCCCTGGACCCACGTGTACAACGATGCCGGCGATGGTACTCCAGACAAGTATGCCATCGAAGGCTATCCTACCAAGATCATCATCGATCCCGAAGGTAAGATCAGCAAAATCTTTATCGGCGAGAGCGAGAAATTCTATGAATATCTCGACGAATTGTTCGGCTAACATTTTAATCCGTTTTTCCTTTGCAATGAAAAAGATTGTGTGTGCAGGGCTGCTGTGTCTATTGATCGCCTCTTGCACGAATACGACTTATACGATTGAAGGTCAGGTCGATGATCCGGCTCTGGAAGGCGCAATGGTCCAGCGGATCGGGCGCTATGACGTGTCTGAAATGCGCGCTGCCTCGACGGCTTTGGACAAGGATTCGACGTACGTAAAAGACGGAAAGTACAGCTTTACGGGCAAAACGGACGGTGTTGACTATTGCACGGTTTATGTCGGCAAGGATGAACGGGGATTCCCGATCAGTTACGCCACCGTGGTTATCGAGCCGGGTGCCAGACTGAAGGTGGTCACCGACGCCAAGGATGTCAGCCGCGTGGGCGGCTCCGTCCTGAACGACGTGTATCAGCGCTATGCCGATGTCAACGAAGAAATCCGTGAACGTTTCCGCGCCTTGTTTGACAAGCGGGAACAGGCTGCGCCCGAGGAACTTCCCGCCATCGAGGCCCAGCGTGAGGCCCTGTACAATGAAATGTCGGAGAATGACTACCGGTTCGTGAAGGACAACATCAACAACCCGGCCGCCTGGTCTATGCTCTACAACGCCGGCGTAATGACGATCAATGGCGAGAACCCCATCGAACGCCTGAAGGAACTGATCGCCGGCGCCGATGACCGTACGAAGGAACTGGGAGACTACAAAGACATCGTTTCTCGCATTGAAACCCTCGAACGCACGGCTGTCGGCCAGAAGTTCACCGACCTGGAGATGGAAGACCCCGAGGGCAATCCGATGAAACTGTCCGACTACGCCGGCAAGGGCAAGTACATCCTTGTTGACTTCTGGGCCTCCTGGTGCGGACCGTGTAAGGCGGAGATGCCCAACATCGTGAAACTGTATCATCAGTACAAAGACAGGAACTTCGACATCGTGAGCGTCTCGTTCGATACCAAGAAAGAGAACTGGGTGAAGGCCATCCCCGAATGGGGCATGCCCTGGCACCATATGTCCGACCTCAAAGGCTGGGACAGCGCCGGCTCCTCGACCTATTCCGTGTCCGGCATCCCGCACACGATGCTGCTCGATCCCGACGGCAAGATCCTGGCCCGCGGTCTCTATGGCGAAGAACTCTACGCCAAGCTCGCCGAACTGCTCGACTAGGCATAGTTATTGCGGCGTAAATGCTATTGTCATCAAACAGATTTGTATTATGAAAAAGTATTTCAGTACCATTCTGATCGGCATTTGTGCCGCTATGGCTTTCTGTTCCTGCGTGCCGTTGGAGCGCGAAGACGATGAGCCCGGGACCCCTTACGGCTTCTGGGTGGTCGACAAACTCGTCGTCGATGCTTCCGTGACCATCAACGGAAACACGACCACAACCACGAACACCACGGACTTCTCTTCCGAATACTGCCGCCTGCAACTCAGGAAATCGAACTATGCGACCCTTTGGTTCAATCTCGAATTCCCCGATACCGAAGCGTTTACCTATAACGAGTCGACGGGTATCATGGAATTCAAAAAGGGACTCGACAAAGGCGACAACGGCAAGGCCATCGTCCTGCTCGGCATTTATGAAGTCGAGGTGACCGGCGACAATATGGTTCTCCGTCAGCCTGAGGCCTCTATCGGTGTGTTTGGCTACGGCGCAAGCGAGCGTGCGACATACTACTTCCACCGCGCGCCCAAGGACGAAAAGCCGAAAGATACCAATCAGTAAGTGTGGATGGAGAGTCCCTGTGCCGAGGGCAGATAATTGATGCCCCACCAGCAGATTTGCAGACACACGAAACTCACAAGCAGGACCACGCAGGCAGCCCGCCATTCGGCGGGCTTTGCTTTTCTCAGGTGCAAGTACACCAGGTAGCAGAGCCAGGTGGCGGCGGCCCAGGTCTCCTTCGGATCCCACGACCAGTAGGTGCCCCAGGCCTCCTTGGCCCAAAGTGCGCCGAACAGCATCCCAAATGTCAGGAAAGCCAGGCCGACATAGACCAGGTTGTCCGTCAGGTTGATCTCTTTTTCAGTAGTCTTATCCTTCCGGATCAGCATATACACCGCCATCACCGTGGCAGCGCCCAGCAGTGCGTAGGAGAACATATACACGATGACGTGCGGAGCGAACCACGGACTTTGCAGAGCCGGCATCAGGCTCTTGGAGTGGATGCCCGGCTTGAAGAGATTGACGCAGATGAACACCAGGGCGAGCAGCGTGCTGAAACTCAGGATCCATTTATAGCGCCAGCGACTGTAGACGATGATGCCGGCCACCGGCAGGAAGAAGGAGTACCACAAGCGGGTTTCGCCCATTGTCCGCAGGGGCGGATGCTCCATCGAGATCCACATTCCCAGGATGAAGGCGAAAAAGACGGCGATGCCGGCCAGCGTGCAGGCATAAACCAGCGCTTTCTTCTCTTTCCAGGCGAAAAACGCACCGGCAGCCCAAAGAATCACGGCACTCAGTGCGAACCAGACAAACGAATCCCAACTCATTGCTTCATCGGTTTAGGGGCCATAAAAAACAGCAGGCAAAAGGCACCCGCAATCATCAGGAAGATGCCCAGGTACACCCAAGTGATCCAGGGATCGCGCACCAGCTGAAACACGCTGTAGGGACTGTCTGCGCCCCGCGACGGATCGTAGCCGTACTGATAGATCTTCCAGCCGTTTACTTTCAAGGGTTTGTTCACTTCCACGGTGCCGCGGACGGTCTTCCCGTCTTCCGTATAAACGGTGATATCCGAGGCAAAGCGCTTGGGCAGTCCGTCGTCATACTGCTCCATCGTAAACCGGTGCAGTTCGATGGCCAGGCCCGGTTCGTGGACCATCCCTTCGCCGTCCACGGCCCGCCATTCCGGTTTGTCGGTGAAAGCCGTCATTTGCAGGGTTTGGATGTCGGCGTTGCCCAGCGTGGCGGATACGATGGCCACCACGACGCCCAGATGGTTCAGAATGAAGGGAATCTCCTTCACTTTCCAGCGAAACAGGTGATTCAGCGCCGCCAGGGCGGAGATGAGCATCATCCAGGTCCAGATGAGCACAAAGGGCCAGAAGCGCAGCATCTGGCTCAGCCAGGGGATTCCTCCCACGCGCACCTGCGGCAGCAGGCCCATAAGCATTGTCAGGGTGGCGGTGTACATAAGGCAGGGGACAGCCGCGCCCGCGTGCATCATCCATTCGAAGGCATACACTTTCCGGCGAAGTGCGAATAGCACGCCGACGACCGCCAGCAGCAGGATGAGCAGGACCAGATTCACCGGCCAGGCCAGCAGGCTCCAGTCGATGGGGCCCAGTGCGATCTGCAACAGCAGGCCCACAACAAGAAGGCCTCCTCCAATGAGGAAGCCCTCCTTCATTTTCCAGGGTTTAACCCACATTCCTTTTAATAGTCAAGCAGTTTGCCGTTCTCCTTGGCGATAGAAAGCCACTGGGGAACGATGTTCTCCATAAAGGCTTTCTTTTTGCTCTCCATCGCGGGCATATCCAGTCCGATGTAAGCCTGCGCTTTGGCTTTGGTCGAAATGTCGGGCATCGGCACGTCGCCGGTGTAGCCGTGTTTGGCCAGCACCTTGGCAATCTGCAGGCGGGCTTCCTGGGCATAGCTGATGCCGTTGCCCATCAGGCGGAGCACTTCCTGCGGGGCGTGGAACGAGGCGCCGTGCGAGGCGACGGCATAGTCCCAACGCCACTGGCTCTTGCGGATGTTCTGCAGGGCATCCTTCATCTCAGCTTCGGTAGCGCCCTTGTCCCAGGCGAACTTGGCTTCGATATGTGCCTTGGCGAGAATGTCTTCCAACTTGTCGCGTACCTCGAGGCACTTTTCCTGGCGCTCATACACGTTCTGGCGCAGGGTCTCTTCGTTCTCGCGGTGGCAGTTCAGGCAGGTGCGGTCCATCTTGGCGAGCGGGCTCTGGATGTGGTGGTCGGAGTACTTCACGCCGCCGTCGGCCACGTAGGGCATATGGCAGTCGGCGCAGGTGACGCCGCGCTGGCCGTGGATGCCCTGGAGCGAAGTCTCGTATCCGGGATGCTGGGCCTTGAGAATGGGCGCCTTGGAGAGGGCGTGGATGTAATCGGCATAACCCATTTCATCGTAGTATTTCTCGGCATCTTCGAGCGTGAGGCCGTATTTCCAGGGGAAGGTGAGGTACTGGTCCTTTTCGGGCGTTTCAGGATAGTCGTGGAAATAGTATTCGACGTGGCATTGCGCGCACACCAGCGAGCGCATCTCGTTGTGCGTGGCCTTGTCCACGTCCTTGCCCATACTCGCGAAGGCTTCGCGCAGGGCGGGACGACTGATGTGCAGGTCCATTGTCTCGGAATCGTGGCAGTCGCTGCAACCGATGGGGTTCACCACGTCGGCACCCCATTTGGCCCAGTTGGCCTTGTAGAATTCGGCCGGGCCGACTTCCTCCATCAGGCGCGGCACATCCGGGCCTTTGCAGGTCCAGCAGGTGCCGGGCTGGTTGGAGCCGTCGTAGAGCTCCGTGGGGAAACCGGTGCGGAGGATTTCGCGATGGTCTTCCAGCGCGTGGAAGTGGCCGCGGGGCGAATTGTAGTCCCAGGAGAAGGCGTAGCCGGCCCAGAGGACCACCATATTGGGCCGCTCTTCCAGGACGTCCTGGATGCCGGACGACATATACTTGGAGCGGAAGTCCGTCTCCTCGGTGGCTTTCCAGGTCTCATACTCGCGCGGGAAGTCGCTCTTGAATTTCTGGTTCTGGGCCACGATGCCCTGCATCGGGTTCTTGCGGTTGTTGAAGACGCTCGCCACTTCGGCCCGGCGCTCCATCAGGGCGGAGACCAACAGGCCAAGCAGAAAGACGACGACCATGGCGCCGCCGAAGATCAGCCAGCTATGCAAGGGTTTGAGTTTGTTTTCGCTCATATCGATATGTTTTTTATTTTCCGTGGTAATGTCCGTGGGGTGACTTGTGCCCGATGGCTTTTTGCAGCCATTCGGGAACCGGAGAATCAGGGAAGGGGACCTTGGCATCGACCGTGGCCGAGAGGCTGTTTTTGCCGCCGTGCGGGATGTCGCGATGGCAGTCCCAGCAAGCCTTGCCTTCGCCATCCTGCGTCATCTTGAAATCCATCTTGCCCAGCTTCACCATTTCCGTGGTGAGTTCCGTGTGGCAGCGGATGCAGTTGTTCATAATGACCTGGGCGCTGGGATCTTTGGCGGCGGGAACCTGCGGTTCGCTGAAACTGAGGAAGGCGGCCGTGTGTTTCATACCGTCGAGCCCCTTGAAGGCATACTTGCGCGCTATGTTCTCGTGGGGGACGTGGCAGTCGTTGCAGGTGGCGACAGCCCATTCACCCCGACCGTGAGAGGAGTGGTTCCAAGTAGCGTAGTAAGGCTGCATGATATGGCAGTTGACGCAAGCCGACGGATCGTCCCCCACCAGATACGTATGGAAACGCATCATATAGAGAAAGAGACAACCGCAGCCCACGAACGCGCCTGCCAGACACAGCAAAAGCACTTTTTGCCAACGCTTGAACTTTTTGAAAAAAGCCATGGAAACGGGGAATCTATGGTTTCTTTCAAAGATACGAAAGAAATTCCGGATTAGCAAATCGTTACCGGAGTTCCACTTCCGTCGGGCTCTTGATCTTCGATTTGATGCCGCAGGTGATGTCGAGGAGGGTGAGGACCTGCTGGAGGGATTCGCTGCGGAAGCTGGCGGTGAAGGTGTTGTTCATCACGCTGGCGTCGGCTACGGTGATATCGACGCCGTACCAGCGTTCCATTTTCTTGATGACCTCGCGGATGGGCGTGTTGTCGAACACCAGATAGCCGTCTTTCCAGGAGGTGTTGAGCTTCATGTCGGCTGTCTTGCGGGTGGGTTTCTCCAGCTGGGCCCTGGCGCCGACGACCACTTCTTCCTTCTCCCGGACAACGACTTCTGTCTCAGACTTTTCATCGAGCAGCGAGACTTTTCCGCGGACCAGCGTCAGCTTGAGGGCCGCATCGTCGCTATACGTGGAGAGATTGAATTCCGTACCGGTGACCTTGACGGTGACGCCCCGGCTCGTGCGGACGTACATCGGCCAGTCGGGATTCGATTCGACTTTGAAATAGCCTTCGCCTTCCAGTTCCACCACGCGCTTGCCGTTCTCGAAGCGGGCGGGTGTGCGGAGCGTGCTGGCGCTGTTGAGGATGACCTCGCTTCCGTCGGGAAGGACGATAGTGCCTTTGACGCCCGGATTGACTTTGTAGCTGAGGACGGATTCGCCCTGGACGAGTTCGGGGATGGCAATGAGTTTTTCGTTCTGGGCGGTCAGGCTGGCAACCTGGTCGTTGAGGCGGTTGTTGTCGTGCAGGACCCATAGGAAGGCGCCGACGACAAAGATGGCGGCGGCGCTGGCCACGGCATTGAGGATGCGCAAACGCTTGCGCTTGGGCTCGACCACGTGCATGATCTGGGCTCGAGCAGCCTGGGAAGGTTCGCTGTCGGGCAGGTTGCCGAAAACGAAGTCGGCTTCGCGCTGCAGGAATTCCTCTTTGTTTGCGGATGAAGCATCCACCCATGCGAGGATTTCCCGCCGCTCGTCGTCCGAAGCGGTGCCGTTGAAATAATTATGGAGTATCTCTTGTTTCATTCAGTTCCAATAATACCGGAATCTTCGCCTTTCCCCTCAAAATTTCATTTAAAAATCGACAATTTGCTTCTGAATTGTTTCAGCGCTTTTACCATATTGTATTCCACCTTTTTGACCGACAGTCCGGTCGATTGGGCGATCTCCTCGTAGGTCATGTTTTCGTCGCGGTTCATGATGAAGATCCTGCGCGTCAATTCGGGCATCTTCTCATACACCATGTCGATGATCCGTTTCATGTCGAGGGCGTCGATGCGCGAGATGATGGCCTCGCTGTCCAAGCTTTCGATAGCGAGGTTGACGCTGCTTTTTTCCAGCGGATCGGTGAGCCGGGTCCGGAGCATCGTCAGGTGGTTGAGTGCCCGGTTGCGGGCAATCGTGAAGAGGAACGAACGGATGTTGCGCTGCGGATCGATCCGGTCACGGTTGGTCCAGAGGGAAGCGAAAGTCTCCTGGGCGAGGTCTTCGGATTCGGGTCCGTCGTGCACGTAGTGGCGGATAAAATACTTTACATTTTCGTATTCTGCCCGGAACAGCACTTCGTACGCTTCGGTGTCCGAAGCCTTGATGGCTTCGGAAAAAAGGCGGAGAATCTCCCGGTCGCTGCTGTTGTAGTACGGAGGCACGATGCAAATTTAGTGAAAAAAAAGAAAATTTAAAGCGTGAAGGTTTCGGGGAATTCAGTAACTTAGCGACAAATTGGGGAATTATGGGAACTAAACAATTCGGTACAGTCATATTGCTGGTCTTGCTGCTCCTGCTGCCGGCTTCCGCACAGTCCCAACAAGCTTATCTGACATCGCGGACAGGCACGCTCGGCATCCGGCTGGATGGCGGTGTTTCGTGGTCGCAAGGTCGTGTCTTTGCCAATGAGCGGATTAGTCCGGCGTCGGTGGTCCAGCCACAGGGCGGCGTGGGCCTGTTCTTCAATTTCAGCCCGTCTTTCCGGCTCGGGCTGGATTACGGTTACACGCGGATGCTGCGCGAACAGTTCGACAGCACCCTGAAGCCGCTGCCGGGAGGCGGCGTGGAGAGCGAGGCCTTCCGCGACCTGAAGATGAACTTCCACGGGGCGACAGTGCTGGCTGAGTACAATGTGCTGGGTTCCGTCGGCAGCCGTCTTTCGCTGTATGTCGGTGCCGGTGCAGGCTTTCTGTCCGCTTCTGGCCAAGCGTACACGATCAGAGTGAAGAATGAGGTTAAGGCTGATGGGACGGGCAATACAATCAGCATAACGGGCCATAATGAAGGGCACCGCTATGTCGCACCCTGCATTCCGGCGACACTGTCGCTGGAATACGCCTTCCTCCCGCAGGTGGCGCTCAGCTTCGGCGGAGGCTATCGCTTCATCATGGCACGGGGGAACGGATACGCACCGAAAGGCCAGGCGTATGCTACGCTGGGCCTTCGTTTCAATCTTTCAAAATAAAGCTTAAAGGATACACCCATGAAAAGAGTCGTTTTGTTTTTGGCGCTCCTGCTGTTTGCGGCCTGTGAAACCCCGCAACCTGAGATTACCATCACGCTGGAATCGGATTTCAGCGAAGTCATTGCGGCTATCCGGCAGTCGAACCAGTCGCTGGCGGACAAGTTGGCGCTGATCGAGGCGTCGGTGCGCGACGGAATGGCAGACAACGAAGCTGCGATGAAGCTGATTGAAACGGCCGTGTCCTCGCTCAATGGCTCGATGTCGGAGAAACTCGCTGCCATCGAGGCGGCGCTGAACGCGCAGACGACAAGCCTGGAGACGAAACTGTCGCTGATCGAGGCGGCGGTTGCGGCAGGGTTTGCGGACAGCAGTTCGCAGCAGGACCTGTTGCGTACGGCCCTCGAGTCGATGGGCGGTTCGCTGGAAGAGAAACTCGCGGCGATCGAGGCGGCTATCGGAAGCCAGACGACTTCGCTGACGGCGAAACTGAGCCTGATCGAAGGGGCGGTGCAGAGCGGATTCGCCGACGTGGCCACGGCGCAGGAGCTGCTGCAGGAAGTGATTGACTCGTTGGGTGAGACGCTTGGAGAGAAGATAGCGGCCATCGAGAAAGCGGTCGGCAGCCAGACGACGAGTCTGGCGGCGAAGCTGGCGCTGATTGAAGCGGCGGTCGAGCAGGGGTTCGCCGGCCAGGCGGCCTCTCAGGAACTGATCAGGACGGCGCTGGATTCGTTGACGGGCAGCGTGGAAGATAAACTGGCGGCCCTGGAGGCGGCCATGGAAAGCCAGACGGTCAGTCTGGAGACGAAGCTGGATGCGGTGGCGGAAGCCGTGGAGGGAAGCAACGTTGCCGGTGATGAAACGTTGGAGCTGATCCGCAAGGCGATCGAATCGATGAACGGCAATCTGTCGTCGAAGCTGTCTGCGATCGAGAAAGCGGTGTCGGACCAGACGAAGAGCCTGGAGACGAAGCTCGACCTGATCGAAGCCGCTGTCAGCAGCGGCGTGACAGACATCAAGCAGGCACAGGACCTGATCCGCCAGGCGATCGACGGAGCAGGCACATCTCTGGGCGAGAAGATTGCGGCGATCGAGCAGGCCATCGGCAGTCAGACGACGAGTCTGTCGGCGAAACTGGGCCTGATCGAGACGGCGGTGAAGAACGGCCTGACGGACGAGAAGAAGGAGCTGGATCTGATCGAGAAGGCCCTCGGTACGCTGGGCAGTGACGTGAAGGAGAAGTTGGAGGCCCTTGAGCGTGCGATGACGAGCCAGACAAGCGGGCTGGACACGAAATTGGGTACCATCGCGAAGGCGGTGGAAGACGGCTTTGTGGATGAAGGTAAAGCCCTCGACCTGGTCAAGCAGGCGCTGGGCACGCTGAAAAACAGCGTGGACGGCGTGGACACAGACCTGAAGGGCAAGATCGACAAAGTGACAGAAGCGGTCGGTAAGGTCTCGACGGCGCTGACGGGGGACCTTTCCCGGAAACTGACGGAGATCTTCAATGCGATCCAGGGAATGACGGACTACAGCGCGATCCTCGAAGACATCTTGAAGGCTTTGGGAGAATTGGTTCCCCAAGGCTCTCCGAAAGATCTTACCGTCTGGTGTTATCCCAATGCGACCTTTGACCTCGATCTGTCAAGGGGCGTGGAGGTCAGCGATATCTATTGCGCGCTCGATGCGTCGCAGGACAGTTCCTATACGGCCGAAAACATCGAGACCGTTGAGTTCCTGCCTTTGAATGACTCTATCGCACCGATTCAAGTTACTTTTGAAAAGGACAAGCATTTCATCCGTTTCCATCCCGATACGAGCGGAAGCCGGGTTTGGCGCAGTTTTCAGGATTCCTCCGGGTTTAAGAATGAAGGTGTGTCAGGTCACCTGATCGTGACTGACCGTTGGAAGACGAAGGACACGATTTCCAACATGGTGACTCCGCGTGGGGAAAAACTGTTCAAGATCAGTTGGTTCAACGCCTCGGGTTATTCCTGGTTTAAGAAAGTGTCCATCAGTCAGATCAACGACAACAAAGTGACCATCGTGTTGAATGATTTTTCCAGGGTCCTCGGCTTCGACTATGATAAGTTGGAGGGTTGCCGGTACATGATAGAACAAGATTACGAGAAGCTCGGATCTGAAAAATTTGTCGCTTGCGATTTCAAGCCGCAGGAAACTGCGTTGGAGGTGACGTTTACCGACGATTTTAAGGCAGGTGACCGTTTCGGTTTGGTCGGGACAATTTGCGTCTTTTTCCGACCCAGCGAGATGGACTTATCATTCAGAGCCAAACAAATGCAGTTCCGCTTCGACTTGACGGTGGAAATAACCGGAAATTAATATCACCGGATATTAAATATGAAAAGAGTCGTTTTGTTTTTGACACTTCTGCTGTTTTCAGCCTGTGAGAACCCGCATCCTGAGATCACCCTCACGCTGGAAACGGATTACAGCGAAGTCATTGCGGCTATCCGGCAGTCGAACCAGTCGCTGGCGGACAAGCTGGCGCTGATCGAGGCGTCGGTGCGTGACGGAATGGCAGACAACGAGGCTGCGATGAAGTTGATTGAGACGGCCGTGTCCTCGCTCAATGGCTCGATGTCGGAGAAACTCGCTGCCATCGAGGCGGCGTTGAGCGCGCAGACGACAAGCCTGGAGACGAAGCTGTCGCTGATCGAGGCGGCGGTTGCGGCAGGGTTTGCGGACGGCCAGGCCCAGCAGGACCTTTTGCGTACGGCCCTCGAATCGCTGGGCGGTTCTATGGAGGATAAACTCTCGGCAATCGAAGAAGCCATCGGCAGCCAGACGACTTCGCTGATGGCGAAACTGGGCCTGATCGAAGGGGCGGTGCAGAGCGGATTCGCCGACGTGGCCACGGCGCAGGAGCTGCTGCAGGAAGTGATTGACTCGTTGGGTGAGACGCTTGGAGAGAAGATAGCGGCCATCGAGAAGGCGGTCGGCAGCCAGACGACGAGTCTGGCGGCGAAGCTGGCGCTGATTGAAGCGGCGGTCGAGCAGGGGTTCGCCGGCCAGGCGGCCTCTCAGGAACTGATCCGGACGGCGCTGGATTCGCTGACGGGCAGCGTGGAAGATAAACTGGCAGCCCTGGAGGCGGCCATGGAAAGCCAGACGGTCAGTCTGGAGACGAAGCTGGATGCGGTGGCGGAAGCTGCGGCGGGAAACAACGTTGCGGGAGAAGAAGCGCTGGAGCTGATCCGCAAGGCGATCGAATCGATGAACGGCAACCTGTCGTCGAAGCTGTCTGCGATCGAGAAAGCGGTGTCGGACCAGACGAAGAGCCTGGAGACGAAGCTCGACCTGATCGAAGCCGCTGTCAGCAGCGGCGTGACAGACGTCAAGCAGGCACAGGACCTGATCCGCCAGGCGATCGACGGAGCAGGCACATCTCTGGGCGAGAAGATTGCGGCGATCGAGCAGGCCATCGGCAGTCAGACGACTTCGCTGTCGGCGAAACTGGGCCTGATCGAGACGGCGGTGAAGAACGGATTGGCTGACGAGAAGAAGGAGTTGGATCTGATCTCGCAGGCCCTTGGTACGCTGGACGGTGACGTGAAGGATAAACTGGATGCCCTTGAGCGTGCGATGACGAGCCAGACAAGCGGGCTGGACACGAAATTGGGTACCATCGCGAAGGCGGTGGAAGACGGTTTCGTGGACGAAGGTAAAGCCCTCGACCTGGTCCAACAGGCGCTGGGCACGCTGAAAGACAGCGTGGACGGCGTGGACACAGACCTGAAGGGCAAGATCGACGAAGTGACAGAAGCGGTCGGTAAGGTCTCGACGGCGCTGACGGGGGACCTGTCCCAAAAACTGACGGAGATCTTCAATGCGATCCAGGGAATGAAGGACTACAGTGCGATTCTCGACGCCATCAAGGCGGCCATCGGAAACCTGGGCCAGGGTGGTGGAGACGTTGATGATCCGGGCAAGATCAACGGCCACGCCTACGTGGACATGGGCGAAGTGACGATCGTTGATGGAGCTAATCGATTGAAAAAGAACCTCAAATGGGCCACCTGCAACATCGGCGCGGAGAATCCGTGGGACTACGGCGACTACTACGCCTGGGGCGAGACGGCCACGAAGGAAAGTTATGCTTGGACCAACTACATCTTTGCCAAAGACCCTTCTGTTTATGGTGGTGGGGTGAAGAAGTATTCCGAAGAAGACTCGTATAAGACGTTGTTTCCTGAAGACGATGCTGCGACGAGCCTTTGGAAGGATCCCTGGCGTATGCCGACGGTCGAAGAATGGGCGGGGCTACGCGACACGACGCTCTACACCTGGAAGTGGGAAACCAATTACAACGGTTCCGGCAAGAATGGCATGCTTGTGACCCGCAAGGAAGGAACCGGCCCTTGCGCCGGAAACAGCATATTCCTTCCCGCCGCTGGGCGCTGGTTCAAGTCCCTATGGCTCTATGGGGGTTCCCAGGGGTTTTATTGGTCCTCTTCTCTTGATTCAGATTTGTTCGCCAAGGGCGTGGAGGTATTAGATTCAGGTTCCAGGTGGTTAACCGCCGACCGTTATGCCGGGCTCAATGTCCGTCCCGTCACAGAATAATTAAAAACCGGGAGTCCTTTTGACTCCCGGTTTTCATATCCTTTTCTTTCGGGGCAGCGCCCCGTTAAAACTTGTGGATGGCCAGGCCGCTGCGGAGCTTCGGCTCGAACCAGGTGGTCTTCGGGGGCATGATGTTGCCGGTGTCGGCAATGTCGATCAACTGCTTCATCGAGACCGGGTAGAGCGCGAAAGCCACTTTCATCTCGCCGCTGTCGACGCGACGCTTCAGTTCGCCCAGGCCGCGGATGCCGCCGACGAAGTCGATGCGGTTGGAGGTGCGCAGGTCGCCGAGGTTGAGGATCTTGTCGAACACGAGGTTCGAGAGGATCGTCACGTCAAGCACGCCGATCGGGTCGTTGTCATTGTACGTGCCGGGTTTCGCGGTGAGCGAATACCACACGCCTTCGAAGTACATCGAGAAGTTGTGCAGGCCGGCCGGCTTGTAGGCCTCGCTGCAGTTGCAGTGGCAAGGGAACTCGCATTCGCACTTGCCGCCGTCCTTCGTGCAGTCGCATTTGCACTCCACGATGAAGTCTTTCTGCAGGGCTTCAAAGAACTGCTTGCCCGTCAGGCCGTTCAGGTCTTTGACCACGCGGTTGTAGTCGATGATCTTGAGCTGGTTGTCGGGGAAGCACACGGCCATGAAGTAGTTGTACTCTTCGTTGCCGGTGTGGTTCGGGTTCTTCGCGCGACGCTCGGCGCCCACGCGGGCGGCCGCCGCGGTGCGGTGGTGGCCGTCGGCCACGTAGAAGGCCGGAATCGAAGCGAAGATCTCGGTGATGCGGTCGATGTCCTTCTGGTCGTCGATCACCCAGAGTTTGTGGCCGAAGCCGTCTTCGTCGGCGATGAAGTCGTATTCGGGCACGCGGGCGATGTAGCGGAACATGATAGCGTCGATCTCGGCGTTGTCGGGGTAGGCGAAGAACACCGGCTCGATGTTCGCGCTCTGGATCTGAACGTGGACCATGCGGTCGTCTTCCTTCTCCTTGCGGGTGAGCTCGTGCTTCTTGATGGCGCCAGTGGCGTAGTCGTCGGTGTTGGCGCAGAGGATGATGCCGTACTGGGTGCGTCCTTCCATCGTCTGGGCGTACACGTAGTAGTACTCACGGTCATCCTGCTTCAGCCAGCCGCGCTCCTGCCATTTCTTGAAGTTCTCGACGGCCTTGTCGTAGGTGCGCTGCTCGTGCTCGCCGGCGATCGGATCGAAATCGATCTCGGGCTTGGTGATGTGGAGCAGGGATTTCTCGCCGGCCTCGGCCTTTGCCTCGACGGAGTTCATCACGTCGTAGGGACGGGCGGAGACTTCCTTGGCGATGGCCTTCGGCGGCCGGATGGCGGCGAACGGTTTAACCTTTACCATAGTCTCGTCTTATTTGTTGAGTTGGAAGGTACGGTCACCCGTAGCGAAGAACTTGCAGATCTGGTTCGCGGCGGCAAGGCCGGCGTTGATGTTGGCTTCGGCGGTCTCGGCACCCATCTTCTTGGGCGTGCCGAAATAGCGCTTGCCGAACTTCTCGGCGAACTCGGCGGCGCGCTCGGGAGCGACGTCGGCGACGTAGCGGAGGTCTTCACGCTCGGTCATCAGGTCGAAGAGTTCGGCTTCGTTGATGACTTCCTTGCGGGCCGTGTTGATCAGGCAGCCGCCCTTGGGCATGCGACCCACGAGGTTGCGGCCGATGGAACCCTTGGTCTCCGGCGTGGCCGGGATGTGCAGCGACACGAAGTCGGAGTTTTCGTAGAGCGCTTCCAGGGACGGGGCGACCTTGGCACCGGTGGCTTCGATCTTCTCGTTGGGGAGATAGGGGTCGAAGGCGATGACATTCATGCCGAAGCCCATGGCGAGTTTGCCCACGAGGCGGCCGACGTTGCCGTAGGCCTGGATGCCGAGGGTCTTGCCCTTCAGCTCACTGCCGGTGCCCGGCGTGAACTGGTTGCGGTTCATATAGATCATCAGGCCGAGGGCGAGTTCCGCCACGGCGTTGGAGTTCTGGCCCGGGGTGTTCATCGCGACCACGTTGTGGGCGGTGCAGGCGGCCAGGTCGAGGTTGTCGAAACCGGCGCCGGCGCGCACGACGATCTTCAGCTTTTTGGCGGCTTCCACCACAGCGGCGGTCACCTTGTCGGAGCGGACGATCAGGGCGTCGGCATCGGCGACGGCGGCAATCAGTTCGGCTTCGCCGGGATATTTTTCGAGCAGGGCGAGGGTATGTCCGTTTTCCTCGGCGATCTTGCGGATGCCGTCGACGGCAGCTTTCGCAAACGGTTTCTGCGTAGCGACTAAGATCTTCATGGCAGTCCTATTTGTGAAGTTTCTCGAAATCCTGCATGCAGGCGATCAGGGCCTCGACGGCCTCTTTCGGGCAGGCGTTGTAGATGGAGGCACGGAAGCCGCCGACGCTGCGGTGGCCCTTGATGCCGACCATGCCGCGTTCCTTGGCGAAGGCCATGAACTCGTCCTGGAGGTTCTCATAACCCGGAGCCATGACGAAGCAGACGTTCATGATCGAACGGTCTTCCTTCGCGGCGGTGCCCACGAAGAGCGGGTTGCGGTCGATTTCGTCGTAGAGCAGCTGGGCTTTCTCGACGTTCATCTTGTGCATCACTTCCAGGCCGCCCAGGCCTTTGAGCCACTTGAGGGTCTCGGTCATCACGAAGATCGGGAACACCGGCGGGGTGTTGAACATCGACCCGCCGTCGATATGGGTCTGGTAGTTGAGCATCGTCGGGAGGTAGCGGCTCACCTTGCCCAGGATGTCCTTGCGGATGATGGCGAAGATCACGCCGGCAGGGCCTACGTTCTTCTGTGCGCCGCCGTAGATCAGGGCGTACTTGGTGACATCGACGGGACGGCTCATGATGTCGGAGGACATATCGGCAACGAGGTTCACCGGGCAGTCCATGTCGTATTTGATCTCCGTGCCGTAGATCGTGTTGTTGGTGGTGATGTGGAAGTAGTCGAGGTCGGTCGGGATCTCATAACCCTTCGGGATGTAGCTGTAGGTCTTGTCGGCCGAGGAGGCGATGCAGATGGCGTTGCCGATGCCCTTGGCTTCCTTGAGCGCCTTCTTGGCCCAGACACCCGTTTCCAGGTAGCCGGCCTTGTTCTCGAGGAGGTTCATCGCCACATAGAGGAACTGGAGCGAAGCGCCGCCGCCGAGGAAGATCACTTCGTAGTTGTCGGGGATGTTGAGGAGCTCTTTCCAGAGTGCGCGGCACTCGTTCATCGTCTCCTCCCATTCCTTCGAACGGTGAGACACAGATATGACCGGCATCCCGGTACCTTTGAAGTCTTGCAATGCTGCGATCGCTGCGTCGATGGCCAGCTGGGGCAGAACGCAGGGACCTGCGTTGAAATTGTAAGCTTTTTTCATAAAAATATGGTTGTATTAAAGTGTTTTTGAAAAAATGGTTTACGTAATCCGCAAATGTAATCAAATTATTTGACAATTATTTGACAAAATGACAATTGCTTGCGAAAGTCTTCGATCTGCGAGAGACGCACCCGCACTTCGAGGCTGCAATCTAGGTCGAAGGACTGTCGCAGGGGGGTGATTCCCATGTCTTTGAGGACTTTCATCACGTCGTTCATCTGCAAGTAACCGAACTTCAGGGTGAAGTGCTCGCCGGCCACTTTTTCCACGATACAGGCGTTCGCGAGCGCATCCTGCGTGGCGGTGCGGTAGGCGCGGATGAGCCCCGGGACGCCGAGCTTCACGCCGCCGAAATAGCGTACCACTACCACGAGGATGTCGCTCAGCTCCTGGCTCAGCAACTGACCGTGGATGGGCCGGCCGGCCGTGGAGGAAGGCTCCCCGTCGTCGCTCAGCCGGTACGGCTCGCCCGTCAGCCCGAGGCGCCAGGCGAAGCAATGGTGCCGCGCGTCGAAGTATTCCTTGCGTACGGCTGCGAGAATCTCTTTGGCCTGATCTTCCGTCTCGACCGGGTGGGCAAAAGCCAAAAACTTACTGCCCAGCTCTTTGTAGATACCCTTGGCGGGCGCGGCAATCGAGCGGTAGGTGTCGGAAATTGCATTCATGTGGTAAAAGTACGCAAAAATTTGGTATATTTGTGTTATGGTACATCAATTCAGAGCAACGATACCCGAAAGCAAGGTCTTTTACCGGGTATATGAGATTAAGGGCGAGATGACGCTGTTCCGCTTCAACAGTTTCATCACCGACAACCTGGCGTTCTCTCCCGACCAGATGGTCATCTTCGAAGGTTTCGACGAGAAGGGCAAGCTCTGCAGCGAGTACGGACTCTTCGACATGGGCGACGGCGCCATGGACACCGTCACCTTCGACAAGGTACTCGAGCGTGGCGAGACGGAACTCCACTTCGTGTTCGACCTCCGCAACGACCGCTACATCAAACTGGTGTATGAAGGGCAGGTGCCGTACCTGCCTATGCGAGCCTATCCGGCCCTCGTGGAAGAGAAAGGCCAGAATCCCGACCAGTTCCACGTCCGCTTCGAAGAGGAGCCCGCCGTTCCCAAGCTTCATCCTTCCCGCGTGGCGGACAACTTCCCCAGCTTGGATGACGAACTGGACGATCTCGACGACGAAGAGGAAGACGATGATGCCGAAGACCGGATCTTCGACGACGGCGAAGGAGAGGAACTCTACGACGAGAGCGAAGGGAAGGAATAGCAACCCCGGATGCCCACCCTGCGAATCATATTGGGACCGACCGCGGTCGGAAAGACGGACTATGCGATCGCCGAGGCGCTCCGCGTCGGCTCGCCGGTCGTCTCTTGCGACTCGCGCCAGCTCTACCGCGAGCTGCGCATCGGCGTGGCGCGTCCCGACGACGCGCAGCTCGCCGCTGTGCCACATTACTTCATCGCCGACCGCAGCATTTCGGAACCCTGTTCGGCCGGAGCCTATGAGCTGGAGGCGCTGCAACTGCTGGAGAAGCTGTTCCGTGACCACGAAACCGTGGTCATGGCCGGCGGCTCCGGTCTCTACATCGACGCCCTGTGCAACGGGCTGGACGATTTCCCCGATGCGGACCCGGAGCTGCGGGCGCAACTTTCCGAGCGCCTTCGCACAGAGGGTGTCGCTGCGCTGCGGGCCGATCTCCGTGTCCTGGACCCGGAAACCTATGCGACCATCGATCCGGCCAATGGCCAGCGCATCGTCCGCGCCTTGGAAGTGACCATCGCCACGGGCCGCAAGTATTCCTCGTTCAAGACACATCCCGCCAAAGAACGTCCCTTCACCATCGTAAAGACCGGACTCAAGCGCCCGCGCCCCGAGCTTTACGCCCGCATCGACGCCCGCGTGGACCGGATGATGGAGGAAGGCCTGCTTGAGGAAGCGCGTGCACTACTCCCGCACCGCAGCCTTCCTGCACTCAATACGGTGGGCTACAAGGAATTGTTTGATTATTTCGACGGCCGCTACGACCTCGCCGAAGCGGTCCGCCTGATCAAGCGCAATACCCGCCACTACGCCAAGAAACAGCTCACCTGGTGGGCACGCGATCCTTCGATCCATTGGATCGACTTATGATTGGCACGGTTTTCTCTTTTCCCGGTATAAGCTTTCAACCAGCTACCGAAAACACCCTTATTTGAGATGAAAAGATTGATAGAAGTGGTACTGATGCTTTGCATCGTAATGATGTGTACCACCTCGTTTGAGGCACAAGGCCAGAGTCGTCGTTCCGGTGGTGGTTCTTCCCATTCGCCGCGGACGGAGCACCGCGCCCCATCGGGGCACAGCGGGCCGACTACGAAGATGTCGTCGCCCCGCAGCAATAACCACGGCAGCGTCAGCCGCAGCGCCAGCCCTCAGGTCAGCCGCAGCCAGGCACCTCGCGTGAGCCGCAGCCAGGCTCCTCAGGTAAATCGTAGCCAGGCGCCTCGTGTGAGCCGCAGCCAGACCCCTCAGGTCAACCATAGCCAGGCGCCTCGTGTGAGCCGCAGCCAGACCCCTCAGGTCAACCGTAGCCAGGCACCTCGCGTGAGCCGCAGCCAGACCCCTCAGGTCAACCGCAACCGCAACCACAGCGGCAGCGTCGCGCGGAGCAACCGGCCGAGCGACCGGCCCAGCGTCACACGCTCGCCCCGCGGATCCGGCTCCGCCGTTACCCGCAACAACGCCCCTCGTCCGCGGTCCGGTTCAAACCACAGCTCCGCGATTGCCCGCAACTCCCGTCCGGGCCATGGTCCTGCAGTAGGGCACAACCACCGTCCGAGCCATGTCGCGCCCATCCACCGTCCGTCGCATCGCGCACCGATCTATTCCCGTCCGTATCTGGAGCCCCGTCACCGACCGATGCCGTCCTATCACCGTGGCTACCATTACTTCGGCCATCGGATCCATACCCTTCCCATCGGCTACTCGCTGGTCAGGGTCGGCTACCGTGACTACTACTTTTACGACGGCATCTATTATCGGCCGTACTGGGATGGCGGCTACTACGTCTGCCGTCCGCCGCTGGGGACACGCATTGCCGCGACCCTCTTCGACGTGGCCATGACGACCATTGCGATCAACACCATCCGCAACGAAATCGAGCGTGCCCGTCTCGCGGCCGAGCTTTCGAGCATCTACGCCGCCCGGAACGCCAGCTACACGGTCCGCACCAGCGACGACTACTACAACACGAACCTGCTCAGCCAGGCCGGCCAGGATTACTACTACCAGGACGGGGTGTTCTACACCCTCAAGAATGGGGAGTACTGCGTGATCGAGGCCCCGATCGGCGCCCTTGTCGATGAAATCCCCGAAGATTACGACGAGGTCGAACTCGGCGGCAAGACCTACTACCAGGTCGAAGACACGCTCTTCAAGCCCACCATCATCGACGGCAAACTCCGCTTCGAAGTGGTCTGCAACCTGTAAGTAGAAGGTGGCCGGGCGTTACTCGGCCACCAGCACGATGGAGGCATCGAACGCCTTGTTGAGCGTGCGGGCGAAGCTGCGGTAGTCGGGATAGCGGGAGCGGTCGGCGTCGAAGGCTTTCAGATGCAGGAACTGGTCGACCGTCACGGTGCCGTCTCCAATCGTGATATCGGAAGTGAAGGACCCCCAGCCTTCGTCCAAACGGACGGGTTGGGGGATACTTTCGACCTTGTAGCCGGCCGGAAGCTGGTAGGTGACCACGTCGTGGCTGCAGTGTCCTTCTTCGTTCTGGAGCGGATTGATTCGGTCGCTTCGCTGGATGTAGAGCCGTTTGGCGAAAAGGTTCACCGGAATGAACAGACGTGTTCCCGTCACCCGGCTGAATGTACGGCTGTCCATCTCATAGCCGATTTTCAGGACGGGGCACCAGCTGGCCTCGCCATCGTAGGAATTGAAATTGTCTTCGACCGACGTGACCGCGAGGTCCTGCGGTTGGAAGCCGATGCCGGCAGTCAGCCGGTTCTTCTGTTTGTCAGCATCCCAGTTGCGAAACTCCAGCCAGGACTCGACGAGGTCGAGATGATATTCGTCGGTGACGGTGACATGCGCCGACCCGTCTTCGCGCAGTTGGACGGCAGCGCGGATGTCGGTACGGCGCAATGAATCAGCGTAACCGGGCACGGCGGTCATCCGGCCGCCATGCGGCGTGACCAGCAGGATGTCATGGCCGGCGACATGGCCGGGCCTGTAACCGAGCGGCAGGCGGTGGGTGCATTCGACCAGCAGTGTGTCGCCGGTCTCTTTCAAGGGGACGGCGACCATTACATGGTCGTGCTGCCCGATTGAACAGTAGCCCGGATACGGATGGGCCTGCCGGGTGTTGAGCACCGTGTACACGGACTCCACGCCGGCGGCCTGGAGCAGGCAGCGGAAATAGTTGCCTAACGCCTTGCAGTCGCCGTATCCCGTCTTGTCGACGGAGGAGCAGGGGAAAGGCCGGAACCCGCCGATGCCGTACTGGATGCTGACGTAGCGCGTCTTGTTGCAAAGATAGTCATACACGATTTTAACCTTTTCCAGATTGGTCTTGCAGTCCGCCGTCAGGGCAGCTATTTCGTCGATTCGCTCGGTCGGGAGGTCATCCGTGCCTGCCAGCAGTTCATTCAACCAGTATCCCAGCGCCTCCCAGCTGTACTGCTGGCCCGAAAATCCGTCATACATGAATTCCTCCGGGGAAGCCTGTACATGCGGTACGACCGCTCGGACGTCGGGCATCAAATGCTCTTCGGTGAAACCGGCATAATCGTCGAGCGTCCAGACAAAGGTCGTCGCGTTTGTCCGGGGCGCATCAAATCCAGTCGCGTGATAGTTCACACGGGTTCCGGCTGGAACTACGAGGGTGTAGGAGCCGTGCTGCAGCCGCGTCTTTTCGGTACGGACCGGCGAGTAGGCCGGGAAAACGGCGAATCCATTGCGATGCTGCACGGAATACTCGTATGTGACGGTGAAGGGATAGCGTCCGGAAGGGACATAGCCTGTCAGGTATCCGTCTTCGGCCAGGCCGCTTCCGATGGCGACGGTCTGCAGGTCGCTCTTCTTGATCTTCAAGGATTTCCCGCCTGGCAGATCCAGCGTACCCTTGAAGGCTGACAGCGCTTCGGACTGATTCGTTAAGACGCTGAACGTTGCCTCGCCTAGTCCGTGCTCGTCGTTCACGGTGACGACACGCTTCACCTGCAGGGTGCCTGCAGCCACCGACTGCATGGTGAAGGTCTCCTCGTCGCAGACCACGACGGCATGTTCCTGGGCCCCGGCATGCAGCGACAGGAGCAGCCCCAGCAGTATCGTCAGCCGTTTCATTGTTTCTTGAGGACGATGACGGATTCTTCGGTCTTGCAGAGATGCTCCCAGAACGCCCGGAAGTCAGCATAGTCGTTCTCCTGCACCAGCAGGGTGTTCAGGTCCATGCGGAATGACATCTGGACAAGGTTCCCCGCCTGCTGGCATTGGATGATGAAGGCGCTTCCGCCCGCAGCGGGCATACTGCCCCGCGTCGTGGCCGGAAGCTGTTCCACGGCAAAGCCATCCGGAATCTCAACGAGACACATGTAATTGATGCGCTGCTTGTAGGGGAAATCTACGGGCAGCTTGCGATTCTCGTTGCGGAACGCCTGGGCGTCGTGCCAGGCGGACAGGAAAGGCCGGATGTACAGGAAGTCTCCGGCGTTCTCCACTGGCTTTTCAAAGGAGTAGGTCACGTGAGCGACATTCCCGAGTTTGTCGGGCTCGTCGAGCGTCATCTCGATTACTTCGATGCCTTCGTCATTTTCCGTGTCTTCTATCCATGCTTCGGGCGTGTCAAAACTATGGTAGTTGGTCTTGACCGCACTGGCAATCTGGTTGACGGCCGAGATTTCGGCCGATCCCTTCGCCACTCCTTCCGCCGGAACGGGTGAGAGTTTTACCACCTGCGTCAGTGTGTTCGTGACGGGGATCGCCGTCAGGTCCACCCATTCCCCATGGCCGTCCAGATGCAAGAGTCGTCCCCGGGTCACCAGATAAGCAGGAGGAAGGACGTCGAGGTAGCTGTCCCTTCGGGAAGCGTCGAGATAACGGACGGTCCCGTCCGGCGCCTGGACGCGAAGGATGAACGTGGTGAATTCCGAAGAAGAGATATGGTAATCAAGCAAGGCCCCGTCCGCGCGTGACTTCACCAGCACAGGCTCCGCAACCATGCCGATTGTATTCAGGGCACTGGCCATCAGGGCGTTCATGTCTGCGGAACTGCCTGTTCCCTCCTTGAGGGTCTGCTTGTTGTCCTGGGGAAGCAGATGGATATCCTTGTTCCATTTCACCTGGTCTAGGATGTACTGCCAAACGGCGACGATCTTCTCGTCGGCCATCTCCTTGCCGCTGGTGGCAGCCTGAAGCGCATCCGCATCCCGGAACTTTTGCTTGACCTGGGTCAGAAGATTGGTCTCGGCGAAGCGCTGGTCCACATCCACCCAGCCAGCATTGTAATTCTGCGTTATGACGCCAGGGATTGAGATGCTGCGCAGGTCGTAGATTACCGATAATTTGTACTGGTCGGGGCAAAAACTGTAAGCCTCGCTTTTCATGACCGGCACATTGGTCGCGGTGAAGTAGTCGTGATACATACTGAAACTCAGCAGTCCGGTCGCAGGCGTGGTGACGGTCTCGTTTACCACTTCCTGACGGAAATCGGCCGAAAGGAAACCGCGGGTCACCCGGTTGTAGGTGAAATAATCGGCATAGGAGACCTCCACGTCAATCTTGTTGACCGGATAATCCGACCGCTGCAGATAGATGTCCGGGATCGTGACGGTAGGCGACTGGATTTCAAAGGCGACTTCGACGACAGAACCCTCCCGGACATCCTCGGCCGCGAAGGAAATCTTGCTGAGATCGTTCGCGTATTTCTCGTTGAACTGGCTCTTCTTCGACATTTTCGTCTGCTGCACCTTGCCGTCCGCTCCCCGGTTGAAAGTCGTGGCCTTGATGCCCGAAACGACCTCCTTGTCCTCGTAATTGGTTGCATAGACAATTTCGTAATCGGCGGCATCCTTTCCCGCATCCTTGAGGATCTTCCACCTGTCGTGGACCCAGACCGTCCGGTTAAGCCTTGCCGCGGCAGAGATACCGATCCGTACAGTGTAGCTTCGATACAATAGTACCGCCGCAGCCGACGAATCCCGAGGATAGACAGTCATGTCGATTTCCGCATCCGACACAGCTCCGAACTTCGGATTAACCGGAATCTCCTGCGCAGATACGGATCCGGAACTGCCGGCCACGAATGCAAACAACAAAAGCAAAGGAAGGAAGTGTTTCATAATATATCCTGTTTCTGCCTGTTTATCAATAAAATGCTGACGTTGTTCCAGAGGTGCTTCACAAGAACGGAGCCATATATACCGGCACCATCAAAAGCTGCCCATCCTTCCTCGTGTCCTTGGTATACATCAGATAGCGGTCTTTGATTCTGTCCGAATATTTTTCACAAAACATATCCAACGATTTGTGCGTCTTATATCCAGATGCTTTCACCTCGATGGGGCATATCTTCTGTGCCCTGGAAAGAAGGAAGTCGATCTCATAGTAGTGCCGATTCTCGTCCGGGAATGAATGATAGAAGAGTTTATTACCCGATGCCGTCAGCATCTGAGCGATGACATTCTCATAAACATAGCCCATGTTTGCAGAGAGCTTGTCGGAAAGGAGTTTCTGGTAGATGATGTTCTCTGTCACTTCCTTGTCAGCAAAGGCCAAAGTAACGAAAAGACCAGTATCTCCCACGTACATCTTGAAGGTATCCAGATTGTCCGTCATCGAAAAACCCACATTGGGATCATCGACATGATGGGCGATGTTCACCGTCTTGCTCTCCTCCATTTCGTGCAGCAGGGCCAAAAGGGAATCTCTCTCTACGTCTCCTACTACCGGAGTGGTCTGGTATCGATGTACATTCCCTGATAACTGGGCAGGAATGGCTTTAAACAGCGTCGCGGCTTTTCCTGTCGGGTCTATTTTGTAAAAGTCATCGTTATAGAGCTCCAGTATTTCTCTCTTTGTTGCATCCACGAGAGACAGGTTCAGCGTATCGAGATAAGTATTCACGGCTTGCGGCATTCCTCCTACCAGCATATAAAGTCGAAGGTCGAACATGATCTTTCGATGAGCGGCTTCGCCCAACGGTTGCCTGGCGGAGAAAGCCTGTTGAAGAAGCGGAACTGTCGTTTGGTCTCCCAATGCCCAACGGAATTCTTCGTAGTCCATCGGGTACATCGTCAAACGAGTTTCCTCACTAGGAATACGAATCCCCCGGGTTTTGCGCCTGACGCTTATCAGTGAGCCCGTCTCTATATAATCGTAGCGGTGATCGGCAACGAGTTCTTTAATTGCTTGACGGGCTTTCGGGCATTCTTGGATTTCATCCAGGATAATAACTGATTTACGGGGAATCAATGTGACATTGAAGTAAAACTGCAACGCCAAAAAAATACGATCCAAGTTGGAGACGTCATCGAAAAGCGCCGGGATCTCCGGCCCTACTTTGGTAAAATCTACTAAGATATATGACTCATACTCGTTCTTTGCGAACGCTTCCGCAATGGTGGATTTGCCGACGCGGCGCGCACCTTTGATCATAAGGGCCGTACTACCGTCCTTGTCCCGCTTCCACACGAGCATCTTCTCATAGAATTTTCTTTTGAATACCCGTTCTTCCATAGAATGCTGTCGGTTATCTTGCACAAAGATAGTACAATAGATCGACTGCGCAAAATTTTAACACAAGAAATTCATGCTCTGCGCAAAATCTTTTACAAGAAAATCCGGCTCTGCGCAAAATCTGAGCTTTTCCGGCCACGAAATGAATCTTGGCCCCCATTTCGTGGTTTTACTCGGCTGGCTGCTTCTTGAGCTTGATGTCGGGCATCAGCGCTGGTTGCGTCGTCAATCCAGATTATTGTCATTCAGGATAATTCGAGGAACCTCGAACGAAATGGTTCCAAAGTCCCAGGTATCGTCTCCGACTTCAAGGTGGGTCTTGGAATAGTCGATGTACCACCAGAGTTCGGCAGGTTGCTGAAAAGAGCCGTTTTCCGGGCCGTCAATATCCCATACTTTGAAGACGACATTCCGCCAGGGTTTGGTGGTGATGTCGAACCGGTAAACACCCGCCTGGTCGGTCAGAACGGGATCACCGATGGACATAAGTTCACGGGACGGGTCCTCTGTCAACCAGTTGACGGCGTAGGGTTCCACCTTCAGTCCAGGAATCGGCTGGCCATTTATATTGGTTACACTTCCGCTGAAAACCAGTCGCACGACGGGTTCCTTGTCGATGGCTATTTCATTACAGCCGGCTGACGGCAGCAGCATGAGGAGAGTAAGGAGAGGGAAGAATCGTTTCATAGTTCCAGGATATAACGGATGCTGGGCATGATGGGGAAGAAGGATACGTATTTCCACTGGTGGATGGAGGAGTCGAACCGGAGCATGGAGGGATTGTGCCGGTTGAGCACGTTATAGACTCCGACGGTAAGGTTGTGGTTGAGCGGGTGTGCGTGCTCTCGGCCGGAGCGGAAGGCGAACTGATAACCCAGGTCAAGACGGATGTGAGCCGGGACAGCCACGTTGTAGGGTTCGTACCCTGACAATGTCTCTTGATCGACCGGATAGTAGCGTTCGTCATCGTATTGAAAAGCGGTGATGGTTTCACGGTGGCCGCTCTGGAGGGTAAAGGTGGCTGTCAGCCCCTTCCAACAGATATTGGCATTCATCATATGCCGCCGGTCGTATTTGGCCGGGAAGGCTTCGCCTCCATTCACTTTTTCGAAGATTCGCTCTGTCTTCGACCAGGTATAAGCGAGCTTCCAGGAGAGATCGGGTCCCTCTTTCTCATATAGGAGTTCCGCACCGTAGGCATTGCCGTCACCGGTCAGCAAGAAGTTGTACGTATTGGTTTTTACGTGGTAAACCTGAGTTATTTTCGGATAGTGGACGACATCGTACATCTGCTTGTAGAAGCCACCCGCTCGGAAGCTGTGTCCTTCGATGTTGCCGAAGAGCCCCAGATATCCTTGCAGGGCGCGCTCGGGCGGTGCGGCAGCCATGGAAGGAACGACCGGATCGAGCGTCCAGCCGAGCGAGATCTCCTCAAGGCAGTGATAGTATTGCGTCAGGTAGTCGAAGGTTCCCTCGATGCCGAGTTGCGGCAGCAGGTAGGCCCGGACGGAGAGGCTGGCTTCGGGGTGGAAGAGACGGACGCGCTCAGGCTCCTTGCCGATTTCTCCGGGATCGGGTTCCGCCTCCTTTTGCATGGCAAAATAGCCGTTGGCCCGCAAGGCGAGCCGCACCTCCAGCTTTTCGGGAATCTCGTAGCCGACCTCGCCATAGACCGTAGGGGTCAGTGTATGGATGATATGGTCTGTCCGGCTATCTATCGTCCTGCTCCGGAATTGTTTATGATAGGAGATGATAGCATTCGGATTGAACCGCGCGCCACTTACCTTCAAGCCCGCCCGGAATGTCCATCGGTCGTACCGTTTGCAGGCTGTGCTCCGGAACGTGATTTCGTCGAGACGGCTGGATACCCGATAATCGCTGGTAAAGATGGCGTTGCCATATCCCCGATGTTCGACCCTGTCGTTCTGCCAGAGATGGTCGGTGAAGGAGAGGGCGGTATAGATCTCGTCGAATCCCAGCACGCGGCGCTTCTTCCAGCTGAGGTTGGCCATCAGGTTACTCCACAAGAGCTGTTCGCTGCGGCTCTGTTCCGGGATGTCGAACCGGTATTGGTCGAGGCTGCTGAAGAGGGAGAGGGCTGTCTCGCTGCGGGCGTCCCGCCGCCAAGTGAACTTGCCGTAGAGGTCGCCCACCGTCGCGCCGAAATCGGAGTAATCCCCCATATACTTGTTGACCACGTTGCGCAGTGCCTTGTATTCCAGCCCGATGGGAGAGATGCGCGCCGAACCGAGAAAAGAACTCTTGCCTTTCTCCATCGGCGTACTCACCGAAGCCGATATCAGGAAGGGATTGAAGGAGAACCGTGCCCGGGACCGTTCGAAATCGCCGTTGTAACTCTGAAGTCGTAGGTGCGAGGCAGTCAGGTTGCTTTCATCGGCGCGGAAACCGCCGGTGCGGAATTCCGAAGTACCGACAACATCGCCCGGGACGACTGACGCCAGGCCCATCAGGTGGCTGAGGCCATAAACCGGAACGCCGTCGAGCGTCACAAGATTCGATCCCATATTGCCACCCCGGACATGATACGCCAACCCGCTTTCGCCTCCCGTGGAAATGCCGGGCAGTTGCTGGATGTATTTGAAGGCATCCCCGTCACCCAGCGGCGTCACGATGCGCCGGGTCTGAACGGGGTCGATCTGGTAACTCCCCGTTTCATAACGATCCAACGGCAGCACTGCGGTCTTGACCGCTTCCACCAGGGTATCTACGCGGAAATCGGCAGTCGGTTCGGGCCAGACAGGTGCCTGCCGCAGGGTCGCGCAGCATTCGTTCAGTACCACATATTTCTTTTTTACATACCAGCTGATGCCGGTATCCGCGAACAAGTCCCGGAGGTTTTTCTGCAGGTTTCCTTCCGGGTCGATGCGGAAGGTCGTCGGGCCGTCAACCGGAAGGCCAGCGT
>JAEEGK010000876.1_pt1 | contig 75730 bp, 60 predicted proteins | sample 8958771 | NCBI WGS metagenome assembly JAEEGK01 (sample SAMN16246547, study PRJNA631951) | gut metagenome | biome: gut microbiome; feature: rumen; material: SC-attached | host: Bos | place: Iran: Karaj | collected 2018-10
TGACCTATTCAAAGGGAAATAAGCCCTGGAAGGGCGTTGGAATTTAGGCAGGGTGTGGAGTGAGCGAAGCGAACGGAACCCCTGTATCATGTCAGGAGGTATATAAAGTGCCGTAGGTACGCAGGAACAAGCTCAATAATTCCGTCGTACCTACGGCACTCTATATACATCAACTCTTTGAGCAGGGGTTCCGCTCCGCTTCACGCCCTGCCTAATATCCGTCGCCCCTACGGGGTTTGCAGGTCAACTCCTATATCATTGCCTAAAAGTTTGCCTGAGGATGATAACTCGTCTTGATGGTATCGTCTTAACTCCTTTAACTCCTTAACTTCTTTAACTCCTAAAAAACAACTCCTTTAACTCCTAAAAAACAACTTCTTTCGCTCGGCGCTTGCGACGCTTGACCCTTCAAGAACTCCTAAACAAGACAGTCCTTAACTGCGCTTTTTTGCTCTGCCGTTCCTTTTTTCCATTTATTCTCTCATTTTCTCCTTTTTTTTAAACACTATTCAACATTTTTTGTATCTTTGCCTCCGAAAGAACTAACTTTAGTAGAAAACCAAAAAGAATATTGCACTTATGAAAGCTCGGCAGTTTTTCAAACACGTATTCCCCGTTTCCCTGAGAGGATGGGGTAGGGTAGGCCTTTTCAGGCTTCTATTAGTAGTTCTGTTCGCCCTTGTGGGCACAACAACAGCTTCTGCGCAAGCGAATGAAGCGTATGCAGTAGTCGACTATAGAGAAGGCGTCGATGTGATGACCTTCTACTACGACAGCAACCGCAGTTCTCATACAGGCGAGGGCATACTCACTTTCTCGCTGAACGCTGTCGGTGAGACACCCGAGTGGTGGCGTGGATACAACAATGATTACACTCGACACATGGCTACTGTAGTGTTCGATGCTTCGTTTGCCGCAGCACGCCCCACCACTACGGCGGGCTGGTTTCGTAATATGGAACGGTTGAATTCTGTCACAGGCCTCGAAAACCTCAACACTAGTCAGGTGACAGACATGAACAATATGTTCTACAACTGCTGGCAGCTCCCCAGCCTCAATCTGGATTTTAGTAGCTGGGACACCAGTAAGGTGACGAACATGAGGCAGATGTTTTATAACTGCCGTGCCTTTGTCAGTCTCAACCTAAGTAACTGGAACGTCTCTAATGTCACAAACATGGGCAGTATGTTCGAAAATTGCGATGATCTCATCGCCCTCAACCTGAGTGGATGGAACACTGCCAAGCTTACCAATCTTACCGATATGTTCCAAGGCTGCACTCGCCTCGGCTCCCTCGACGTCAGAGGTTGGACCAACCCCCTGATAACCGACATGAGCGATTTTTTCGCAAACCTCTATAGCCTCATCAACATTAACCTTACGAATTTCAAAACCCCTGCAGTCACCAATATGGCTGGCATGTTCCGTGGCTGCAAAACCCTCACCAGCCTCGACCTGAGCTCGTTCAACACCGCTAAGGTCACCGACATGAACAACATGTTCTACAACTGCAACGCTCTGACGGGCATCACGTTCGGAAGTAACTGGAACACCAGCAAGGTCACCGATATAAGCTACATGTTTGAAGCCTGCTCCGCGCTCACCAGTCTGAACCTGAGTTCGTTCAACACTGGTAACGTAACCTCTATAAACGGCATATTCGAAGGTTGCACATCTTTGGGGAGCATCACATTCGGCAGCGGCTGGACGAACAGCAAGCTTACCACCACCTACTGCATGTTCAAAGACTGCTCCGCACTCAGCAGTCTCGACCTGAGTAGCTTTAACGTTGGCAACGTCGAGAACGTGAGCCATATGTTTGAAGGCTGTAGCAATCTTGTTACCCTGAACCTGAGCGGTTGGAACATCTCCAAGCTTACCCACTATAGCGATATGTTCAAAAACTGCACCAAGCTCGCCTCCCTTAACGTCAGCGGCTGGACGAATACCTTGCTCACCAGTTTGAGCAGTCTGTTTGCCAACCTCCCCGCGCTCACCACTATCAACATGAACTCGTTCAATATCGGCTGCGCTACCGACTTGAGCTCCATGTTCAGTGGCTGCAGCAGCCTTCGTGCAGTCAATTTGAGCAGTTTCAACACGGCGAACGTCACCGACATCAGCAACATCTTCGCAGGCTGTACCGCATTGAATAGCGTCACGTTCGGCAGAGGCTGGACGAATACCAATCTGACCAGTTTGAACAGTCTGTTCTCAGGCTGCTCCTCCCTCACCAGCATCGTTTGGAGCTCGTTCAACACCAGCCACATCACCAATATGAACAGCATGTTCAGCAACTGCTCATCCCTCACCAGCCTCAATCTGAATACGATCAACACCAAGAACGTCACCAATATGGGTGGTATGTTCAATGGCTGCACCAATCTGACAAGCATCACCTACGGCAGCAACTGGGATACAAGCAAGGTGACGAACATGAGCGGGATGTTTGGCAACTGCTCCGCCTTTACCACCCTCGACCTTAGCAAGTACAACACTTCTAGCGTCACCAACATGGGTGGCATGTTCGCTGGCTGCACCAATCTGAGGGGCATCACGTACGGCAGCGACTGGAACACCAGTCAAGTGGAGAATATGAGTAGTCTGTTTGAAGGTTGCTCCGCCTTTACCGCCATCAACCTGAGCAAGTACAATACCAGTAACGTTACCCTGATGAGCAGCATGTTCAAAGGGTGTAGCATGCTGGAGAGCATCACGTACGGCAGCGGCTGGAACACCGCCAATGTCACCAACATGGATTGGATGTTTTGTAATTGCGCTGCCCTTGTTACCCTCAACTTGAGCAGTTACAACACCGCCAGCGTCACCAACATGAGTTCCATGTTCAGAGGCTGTACACACCTCACCAGTATCCCCGGCATCAGTGTCCTCAACACCAGCAACCTCAAAAATGTGAGCAGCATGTTCCAAGAGTGCACCTCCCTTACCACCCTCGCTCTGAGTGGATGGAACGCCACCAAGCTTGAAGATACGAGCTATATGTTCCAAGGTTGCACAGCTCTTACCACGCTCGACATCTGCAGCTGGAGTACTCCTATGTTGTTCATATTGGAATATATGTTCGCTAACTGCAGCAACCTCACCACCGTCTACGCGGGCAGCGGTTGGGTCACCCCCGACAAGTGGCCCTATTGGGCAGACCATATGTTCCAGGGCTGCAGCTCCAAGCTCAAGGGAAGCCAAGGCACCACGTGGAGCAGCAGCAATCCAGACGACAACACCTATGCCCGCATCGACGGCGGCACGAATAGGCCCGGCTACTTCACTGAAAAAGAGGTGAAGTATGGCCTCAGGGTAGGCGGCGTAGAAGTGACAAACGGGAATGCCTCCCGCATCACGGGCACGGGCATTTCGGGCTCTGTGTCGTTCGATATTTCCACTCATACGCTGACGCTCTCCAATGCCACTATCACAAATGCCTCAAGTTATGGTGGCATCTATACAGGATACGACTATGCCTTCAGCGATCTGACCATAAACCTTGTGCGCGACAACACGCTGAATGTCACGGGCGGATACACAGCTATCGCGTTGCGGCAGAATACTACTTTCACGGGTACCGGCTCGCTTTCGGGATGGGGAGTCTGCAGAGTGTTCGGCGGCAAGAAGCTGACCGTTGACGGCGGCTGCCACATTTCAGGAAACAATATCTATGGTGACTCAAAGCAGGAAACGCTTGTCGTGAAAGGTGCCGCCACCAAGGTGGACCTCACCGGCACCATCTCCAGCTTCACCAGCGTGACACTTCAGAACGGCCTTGTCTATTCGAAGCCCGTCGGCGGCTCCTACGACACGACCAACAAGTACGTAGTGGACGCAAACGGTAACAAGGCCACCGGTGTATCCATCAGCAACACTTGTAACTACGGCCTGCTGATTGGCAATATCGCCGTGACCAACCAGAATGCCTCAAACGTCACAGGCACCGGCATCACGGGCTCGGTGAAGTTCGATGCTTCCACACATACGCTGACGCTGACGAATGCTACCATTAGCACCAGTTCCATGAATGGTATTAGTACGTCGAGTAGCTATCCCTTCAGCGACCTGACCATCAAGCTCGTGGGCAACAACACCATCAGCAGCGGCAACTATGCTTCTATTGTGTCGACCCACAACACCACGATTACAGGTACTGGCACACTGACAGGAGGTAATTTATACATTTACTACGGCAAGTCGCTGACCATCAGCGGCGGTTGCACCACGACGCTCAAATCGTTGAATGGTGCTTCCAAGGCCGAGACACTTGTCGTGAAAGGCGCCAGCACAAAGGTGCAGCTCTCGAACAACATCTCCGGCTTTGCCAGCGTGTCGCTGCAGGATGGCCTCAGCTACACCAGTCCCGTCGGCGGCTCCTATGACACGACCAACAAATACGTCGTGGATGCAAACGGTAACAAGGCCACAGGTGTGTCTATCGGATACTTGACGGAGTATGGGCTGAAGATTGCTGGTACCGCCGTGACCAATCTGAATGCCTCCAACATTACGGGCTCGGGCATCACGGGCTCGGTGAAGTTCGAAGCTTCCACACATACGCTGACGCTGACGAATGCCACCATCACTAGCAGTACGGCTGCCGGCATAGTGCAGGAAAACGGCTATTCCTTCGACGACCTGACCATCAAGCTCGTGGGTACCAATGCTATCAACCTCTCAGGCAGTTGGATTCCTGTTGTGGTGCAACGCAACACGACTATCACTGGCACTGGCACACTCACAACGGGGCTGATAAAAGTCTACAACGGCAAGGAGCTGACCATTGGCGGCGGCTGTACCGTCAATGTAAGCAACGTGACAGGTACGGAAAAGACGGAGACTCTCGTTCTCCGCAATGCTCAGACCAAGCTGACATCATCGACCAATATCCGCGACTTTGCCAGCGTGACGCTCTACGATGGTCTGAATATCAGCGCACCTGCAGGCGGATATTACGACACCACTAAAAAGGCGGTGGTGAACTCGGCAGGTAACATAGTCACCGGCGTGACCATCAGCAACAACACAGACTATGAATACGGCGTGAATGTGGCTGGCGTGCCTGTCAAGGTGTCCAATGCCTCCAATATCACGGGCACAGGCATCAGCGGTTCGGTGAGCTTCAACCCCGACACCCGCGTGCTGACGCTCACCAATGCCACCATCACCAGCAGTACGTCTCCTGGCATTCAGGTGTCAACCAACTATGCCTTCGACCACCTGACCATCAACCTCGTGGGCAATAATGTGCTGAACATCACCGGCTACATCGCTATACCGCTGCGCTGCAACACTACCATCACCGGTACAGGCTCGCTCTCGCTGGGTGGTGGAAATATTGACATGAGAGATAACAAGAACCTGGTCATCGAAGGCGGATGTAGCCTTACTGCCTATAGCATTGGTGGCGGAAGTTCTACCAGCTCTGCAGCATTGACGGTAAGAGGAAGCGACACGCAGGTCAATCTGACATTCGGATTCTTCTACTTTGGCAGCGTGACGCTCGAGGACGGTCTCTACTACGAGAAGCCTCTGGGTGGCTACTACGACACGACAACCAGGTACATGGCCGACAGCAACGGCAACAAATGGACTAATGGTGTCATCGTCAAGAAGGCTCCGCCGTATGTGGCCTACAACTCCAGCAATAACACGCTGACTTTCTACCACGACGGCCAGATATCGGCACACGTCGGTGCAGGGGAGACGGTGTACTACCTGAACGAGGATGATAATGATCCTAATTGGTATGATGATGGTAATGGTATATGTGGGAATGTCACCAAGGTGGTCTTCGACCCGTCGTTTGCCGCTGCACGCCCGACGAGTACTTACCATTGGTTCGCTGAAATGTCTGAACTGACCAACATCACCGGCATCGAGAACCTGAACACGGAAGACGTGACGGTTATGGCTAGCATGTTCTGGGATTGCACTAATCTGCCTTCTGTTGACGTGAGCGGCTTCAACACGCAGAATGTGACCGACATGTCATGCATGTTCGCCGAATGCTATGAGTTGACCAGCCTTGATGTGAGTGGCTGGAATACAAGCAACGTAACTAACATGAACTACCTGTTCGGCTCCTGCGGCGAACTGACTAGCCTTGATGTGAGTCACTTCAACACCGCTAAGGTCACAGACATGAGCAATATGTTCGATGGCTGTAGCGGTTTGACAAGCCTTGACCTGAGCAGCTTCAACACCGCCAAGGTGACTGACATGAGCTATATGTTCAATTACTGCAGCGGCTTGACAAACCTTGACCTGAGCAGTTTCAACACGGCTAATGTAACAAAAATGTACTGCATGTTTAGGTATTGCAGCGGTTTGACGAGCATTGACCTGAGCAGCTTCAACACCGCTAAGGTGACCGACATGAGCAGTATGTTCTACAAATGCAGCGGCCTGACGAGCCTCGACCTGAGCAGTTTCAACACCGCCAACGTCACCGATATGAGTGATATGTTCCGTCTTTGTGAATCGTTGATAACCATCAATGTAGGCGATGGTTGGAGCACCGCTGCTGTAACTCAATCCGGCAATATGTTCCTGTACTGCAGCAGTCTCGTGGGCGGCATGGGCACAACCTACGATGCCAGCCATGTCGACAAGACCTATGCCCGCATCGACGCCGGTACGGGCAACCCAGGCTACTTGTCGGAAAAGGCCTATAGCTATGCGGTACTCAATGAGGGTGTCCTGACGTTCTACTTCGACGGTCAGCGCAGCTGGCGTCCGGGCACTTCTTACGTGCTGAAGACGGGCAACACCACCCCCGGATGGTATGACAATCGCACCGAGGTTAGCAGAGTGGTCTTCGACCCATCGTTTGCCGATGCACGACCTACAAGCACCTATTCTTGGTTCAATGGCATGAGCAATCTGGTAAGCATCGAGGGCATCGAATACCTCAATACCAGCAGTGTCACCACGATGAAGGCCATGTTCAGCGGTTGCCGGATTTTGGAAGACCTCGACGTGAGCGGTTTCAATACGGCCAATGTGACCAATATGAGTTCCATGTTCAGTAGCTGCAGGGCACTCACTCAACTCAATCTCGCCAACTTTGATACAGGGAAGGTGACAGATATGGCCTACATGTTCAGTCAGTGTTACGGCTTGACAGAACTCGACCTGACAAGCTTCAACACGGCTAATGTGACAACGATGAGGGAGATGTTCTATCTCTGCACCAATCTGACAAGCCTTGATGTGAGCAGCTTCAACACAGCTAATGTGACATCATTCTATGATACGTTCAATAGGTGCCGCAGTCTGACGTATCTCGACCTGAGCAACTTCGACACAAAGAAGGTGACAACAATGTATTATATGTTCAACGAGTGCACCAGCTTGAAGATACTTGACTTGAGCAGCTTTGAAACACCAAGTGTGAAGAATTTCCAGTACACCTTCTTTGGCTGTAGCAATCTGGAATCTATCTATGCCGGGAATTGGAGCGGTGCCTCGAAAGAGTATGACACCTACATGTTCGCAGGTTGTACTAAGATTAAGGGAAGTGAAGGCACAACTTATGTCGACCAGTTTAAGGCCTTCACCTATGCTCACATCGACGGTGGACCGAGCAATCCAGGCTACTTCTCGGAGAAGCCCTTTGCCTATGCCGTATACAATGGAGGCACTCTGACGTTCTACTACGACGCCAAGCGCAGCACGCGTACGGGGACTTCCTACGACCTGAACGAGGGCGCTAATAATCCCGGATGGGTTACGGACAAAAACAACAGAAATGTCACCGCAGTGGTGTTCGACGCCAAGTTTGTCAACGCACGTCCGACGAGCACGTATAGGTGGTTCTACGGCATGTATAGCTTGGCCAGCATCACGGGGTTGGAGAACCTGAATACAAGCGAGGTAACAAACATGAACGGTATGTTCGCTGGCTGCGAACTAACCCTTGACCTAAGCCACTTCGACACACAGAAGGTTACGGATATGGGAAGTATGTTCGAAGCTTGCGCAATGGAAAGTCTCGACCTGAGTAGTTTTGACACGAGGAACGTGACGACGATGGTGTATATGTTCGGTGACTGCAGCATAAAGGATCTCAACCTGATCAGCTTCAATACGGAAAACGTAACAAACATGAGCAGTATGTTCTATGAGTGTTCAAGTTTGACAACTCTTGACCTGAGTTCCTTCAATACAAGCAACGTAACGAATATGAACAGCATGTTCTTTGATTGTGCATGTTTGACGAGTCTCGACCTGAGCAGCTTTGACACGCGGAATGTGACGAATATGGAAAGTATGTTCTGTGAATGCTCTGATTTGATGAACCTCAATGTAAGCAGCTTCAATACCTCCAATGTAACCAGCATGGGCAGCATGTTCGGTGGCTGTGGAAGCCTGACGAGCCTCGATGTTAGCAGCTTTAATACGGAAGCAACAACAAACATGAGCTACATGTTTGCTAGCTGTACCAACTTGACAACTCTCGATGTGAGCAGTCTCAATACTGCCTCAGCAACAAACATGAGCACCATGTTCTCTGCCTGCAGTAGCCTGACGAGCCTTGACCTGAGTGGCTTCAACACGGCAGCAGCAACCAACATGAGTTACATGTTCTCTGGTTGTACGAACCTGAAGACTATCTATGTGGGTGATAGCTGGACCACAGCAAACGTGACCACTTCCAGTTACATGTTCAGAAACTGCAGCACAAACCTCAAGGGCGGCCAGGGCACCACGTGGAGTGATACGAATCCTGTCGACAAGACCTATGCCCACATCGACGGTGGAACATCCAACCCAGGCTACTTCTCGGAGAAGCCTGCCTTCCTGCTTGGCGACGTCAACGGCGACGGCAGCATCACCATTGCAGACGTGACAGCTCTGGTCAACATTATCCTCGGTAAGGACACGGCAGGGCAGTACAATCACTCTGCTGCCGACGTCAACGGCGACGAGAGCATCACCATCGCCGACGTCACAGCACTGGTGAATATCATTCTGGGGAAATAACACGTAAACAAGTTGACAAGTTAACAAGTTAACAAGTTGACAAGTTAACAAGTTGACAAGTTAACAAGTTAACAAGTTGACAAGTTAACAAGTTAACAAGTTGACAAGTTAAGGTCAACGTTAACGTTTGAAAGGGGCCGCGCTTCACAGCGCAGCCCTTTTTCACACGAATAGCCATGAATGGAATATTATGGACACGAATTATCGTAATTGACATAATTTTCTTTCTTCACACGAACGGTCATGAAGGGACATACGAACGGTCATGAAGGGACATATGAACGGTCATGAATGGACACACGAACGGTCATGAATGGACACACGAACGGTCATGAATATTTATGGTCATTACATGAAGGTCATTCGTGAGTATTAGATGTAAAATATCAGGTGTTATTTCACATGAATTCAAGACATGAATTAATCGTGATTTCGAGACATGAATGCGCGCTCAGCGAGCGCCACAAACAGGATTCTTGCCTATTGTTGAATATTGTTTTCAGATAGAACCGTTCCTTCGTGCAGCTGCAAAGCAGTTCCCCCTCCCCTAAAAAAAACCTCTATTTTTTTGTCGGTTTACATTTTATACCTACTTTTGCAGACAGAAACAACAACTTACATTACATCTTATGAAAAACAAATTACTATTGGTGTTGATGGGATTATGCCTGCTGGGCTGCTCCAAGGACGACAACGAACCGAGTCAGGAACAGCTGCAAGCGGCTGAGTACTTCGTCAAATACCACTTCATCGCCAGCGGAGGGGATCGCTCCTGCTACTTCGACATCGTTTACGTGGACCACGACACCAAGACCCAGGAAAACGTCTTCAAGACGCTTAACTATTTCAACCCTTCACTCAGCAGTCATTACAACAAGGAATTCACTGCCGGCCCGTTCAAGTACGGCGATATGGTGTCGATAGAGTTTCAGCGCGAGAACTACACCGAATACAAACTCCTTGAGATCTCCGTCTCCATGAACAAAGGCCCGTATGTACTGAAAGCCAAAACCGAAGGCTCCAAATTGGAATACATCATAGGCAAGTAAGGCGAAGAGTTTGTAGTTAGTAGTTAATAGTTAAGAGTTCTTCAGACTCGCAAGCTCGAAGAAGCGTCGCAAGCGCCGAGCGAAGAGTTGGAACCTTGACGTTAACCTTGACCTTAACTCCTATAACTCCCAAACAACGAAAGGGCTGCGCGTAAAGCGCGGCCCTTTCTGTTGAATTAGCTGACACCCAGCCTTAATCTTTGGCAATAATATAGGAGATGGCACAAAGTCAGAGAATAAGTCCCGTAGGGACGAAGGATATTAGGCAGGGGTGGAACCCCTGCTCCATGATAGAAAGATATTTGAGCCCTGTAGGGGCGACGGAACAATCTTGCATGCTCCTACGTACCTACGGCACTCTATATACCTTACCTCGTTGAACAGGGGTTCTCGCTTCGCTTCACCCCTGCCTAAATTCTGACGCCCCTCTGGGGTTTTGTGCCAACTGCTATATTACGCCTTAATCCTTAATCCTTAATCTTTCCGCCAGGGGAAACCCTTACAGCGTTATAGGGAATATGAGCTTGAGAGTGATATTGCGCCCCGGATTGAAGATTCCCCTACGGCCGGTGACATTGTTGATATCGGCATACTTCAGCCTGCTGAGGTGACTTTGGTAGGCGCAGTCGAGCAGGTTGTCGGCAATGACGTAAACCTCACATAGCTTGCGCCCGCTTCGCAACAGGAGGTCTGTGCCCAGCGAGGCATTCAGGAGCGTGTAGGCTGGGGTAGCGGTTTCCGTGCCAGCTACCCGGTAGTAATGGTTCTGACGGAAGTAATGCTCTACGCCGAAGCTGACGTAGGCGTTGTCGAAGAGGTGGTCGGCGCGATGGTGCTCGGCTGCCTCATGCAGGTGGTGAGGTGCCGTGCTATGGTGGTCACCGTTGTGCAGAAACTCCCATTTGACATCTGCCGTAAGACGGGCGGGCGGCGTGAGCGGCAGGTAGCGCGAGTCGAGGGGCTGGTGCAGCTGACGGGCATCAACCATAGAGTAGGTGGCGCCTATGTGCAGCTGGTGAATGGGATGAAGGTCGAAGCCTGCCTCGAAACCTTTCAACAGGGCATCGCCCTGCGTGTAGTTGTAGTAGCGATAGTTGTCGCCCAGTGCCTCAAGGCCCATCGCCGTGGACGTGGCTTCGTCGATGGCTTCAGCGAAGATATAGTTGTTGATTCGATTTATGAACAGGGCTGCCTCCAGCGAGATGAACTTGCTGCTGTAGTCCACACCGAGGTCGCCCTGCAGGCTGTGCTCCGCATGTAGGTCGTGGTTGCCTTTCTCGAAACGGAATGTGCCGTGGTGAATGCCATTGGAACCTAACTCGCTGAGGTTAGGAGCGCGGAAGCCACGGGCCATATTAGCTCGTAGGTTTATGCTTTTGCCCAAGTGGTACACGGCACCGAGCGAGCCCGTGAGTGCCGAGAACGACCGTTTGAAATCGGTGAAGCGCTCCTCGCCGTCGTCCCATAGCGCCAGGCTGTGCAGGTGACGGCTATCAACACGAATACCGCCGTTGAAGGTCCATAGGCGCAAGGTCTTGCTGGCCGTCAGGTAGGCGCCTATGTCGAAGAGACGGTAGGCGGGAATAAGAAACTCATCGCCCTCGTTGGATGAGCGTTGCCACATGCCGCCTATGCCGCCCGTCAGCTTCCAGCCGTCGAAGCCGTTGTAGTTGTAGCGGGCATCGTAGGTCAGCGTGTTCAGCAACAGGTCCAGACCGGCACCCTCGTGCTCGTGTTCTTCGCCTTCCTCATGCTCGTGTTCATGCTCGTGCTCTTCGGCTTCGCCGTGCTCGTGATGATGATGCTCATCCTCGAATTCCTGACGGCGGTTCAGTTGATAGCCTAAGGTGGCTTTCAGCAGTCCGTCGCCCAGCACGAAACTATTGTCGAGCACGGCCTTGTAGTGGTGAATCTGCTGGTAGGGTAGGGCCTTGGAGTAGGTCTTGATGTTTTTGCCGTTGAAGAGCAGGTCGCCAGTGAGCTCATCGCGCTCGCCCTCTGCCATGCTCGGCGTGAAATGGTAGTAGCTCAGCGCGAGATGTGTGAAGCCCCATTTCTTGTTCAGCCCGAGCAGGGCGTTGGCAGCCCTCTCGGCAAACTGCGAGCCGGGCACATACCCGTCGTACTTATTCTTATATGCGTGTGAGTATTTGTCGCTGAAACGCCCGTTCCACACAAACCCTTTCTTGTTGCCGCCGAAACGTAGGGAATAGTCGATGAGGCCGCTGTTGGTCTGGTATTCCGACGAGAAGCTGGCGCCCATCTGGCCAGCCGACTCCACGGCTTCAGGGTGGAAGATGACGACGCCCGCCATGGCATCGGAGCCATACATCAGCGAGGCAGGACCTTTCAGAATCTCCACCTGACCTACTGACTGTCCGTCAAGTTCTATACCGTGTTCGTCGCCCCATTGCTGACCTTCCTGACGAACGCCGTCGGCCACGGTGACGATACGGTTGTAGCCCAGTCCGCGTATCACGGGCTTGGATATGCCGCTGCCCGTGGTCACCTGTGCCATGCCTGGCTGCTTAGCCACCTCGTCGATGATGTTGGTCGACGCTGTCTGATGCAGCTCCTTCGTGGTCACAACGGAAATCGGCGTGGCAGACTGCTTGCGCTTGATTTGTCCTACAGGTGATGTTACTACAATCTCGTTTAATTGCAAATGCTGGTAATATATGTCGGCTGAATCCGACTCAGACTGCGCCATTGCCGCGGTGGATACACACAACAGCATCAGCGCACTATAAGCTGATTTCATAAGAAAAAGATGAAAAAAAAGTGAATAAATAAACTAAAGGTACACAGTTATTTATCCACCGGCGGCGCGCGCGAGCCGAAGACACCGCCGGCGTAGGTCCTGACAAATTCCACAGGGCATGCGTTGCCACTGCGGTGAACGGCGGTGAGAATATGAATGAGAACAAAACTTGCGACCAGAAAACTGACGTTCAGCAGCTGACACAGCACGCAGTCGTGCAGGTGGCCTGTGGCGCCAGACAGATGGCCGTGGTGTGCCTGGTGATGCACACACTCGGCACATGTCGTTTGCGTGTCGCTGTAGTCGTCGTGAACGTGTAGAGCAGCCACGGCCATCATCGGCACAAACACCGACAATAGCAACCAAGCATATAGCTGTCTCTTCAGTTCAATCTTCATTTCAGGTGCAAAGGTAGTAAATATTAAGAATTTGGGCGCTAAAAATTACGGATTATTACTGTCTTTTCTGCTTTTTTTCACTTTTCATTTCCCTCTTTTCATTAATATACCTATCTTTGCAGCCGTAAATTTCAGATTGTTGATAATAGAATCACTCAAGATACCAATGAAGATATATAAGTATCCGAGCCAAGAGGCGCTCCACGAGATTGTAAAGCGCCCTACAAAAGACGCCAGGGACCTGACCTCCATAGTGTCGGCCGTGCTCGACCGCATACAGGCCGAGGGCGACGCTGCCGTGATGGACTACGAACGCCAGTTCGACCATGTGGAGCTGAGCCGATTGGCTGTCAGCCAGGAGGAGTTCGAGCGCGCCGAGCAGCTCGTCAGTCCCGCACTGAAGGCAGCCTTGCAGCAGGCTCACGATAATATCGCCCGTTTCCATCAGGCGCAGCGCTATGCCGGCATCGAAGTAGAAACGGCACCCGGAGTGCGTTGCTGGCAGAAAGCCGTGCCCATCGAGAGCGTAGGACTTTACGTGCCCGGTGGCACAGCGCCTCTGTTCTCCACCGTACTCATGCTGGCCACGCCTGCCCGCATAGCCGGTTGCAGCGAGATAGTGCTCTGCACGCCTCCGCAGCGCGACGGCAGTGTGCATCCGGCCATCCTCATGGCAGCACGCATAGCAGGCGTGTCGCAGGTGTTCAAGGCAGGCGGCGTGCAGGCTATAGGAGCCATGGCTTATGGCACTGAGAGCGTGCCCCGCGTGAGCAAGATATTCGGTCCCGGCAACCAATATGTTCAGGCTGCCAAGCAACAGGTGGCTCTCACCAAAGTGGCAATAGATATGCCGGCAGGTCCCAGCGAGGTGCTCGTCGTGGCCGATGCCACGGCAAACCCCGCCTTCGTGGCTGCCGACCTGTTGTCGCAAGCCGAGCATGGCATGGATTCGCAAGTGATCATGGTGACCACTTCCGAGGCGATGCTCGAGGCCGTGCAGACTGAGGTGGCGCAGCAACTGGCAGCCCTCCCGCGCCAGGAGATAGCCGCTGCCGCCTTGGAGAACAGCCGCCTGGTACTCGTGGCGTCGTCTGATGAGGCTCTCGCCATCAGCAACCTCTACGCTCCCGAGCATCTCATCCTCGAAACGGCAGACGCCGAGCAGTTGGCTGCGCGCGTTGTCAATGCAGGCAGCGTGTTCATCGGTCATCTCACACCCGAGAGTGCAGGCGACTACGCCTCAGGCACCAACCACACCCTTCCCACCAATGGATGGGCAACGGCCTACAGCGGAGTCAACCTCGACGCTTTCTGCCGTAAGATAACCTACCAGCATATCACGCCCGAAGGCATCGGCGCCATAGGACATACCGTGGAACTTATGGCCGAGGCCGAAAGCCTGGACGCCCATCGGAATGCCATGACGCTACGCGTCTTAAAGTGCAAGAACTCATAAACTTAAGAACTTTATGTTAGACAATTTAGTCCGCAAGAACATACTTGCTCTCAAACCATACTCCTGCGCCCGCGACGAGTTCAAAGGGCGCAACGCCAACATCTTCCTCGATGCCAACGAGAACCCCTACAACGGCCCTTACAACCGGTATCCCGACCCGTTGCAGGAGGAACTCAAGGCCAGACTTGCCGTGGTCAAGGGCGTGCCAGCCAGCCGGATGTTTCTCGGCAATGGCAGCGACGAGCCCATAGACCTCGTCTATCGCATCTTCTGCGAGCCGCGTATAGATAATGTAGTGGCGATGGCTCCTACTTACGGCATGTACCGCGTGGCAGCCGATATCAACGACGTTGAATACCGTGCCGTGCCGCTGCGCGAGGATTTCTCGCTCGATGCCGATGCGCTGCTTGCCGCTACCGACAGCCACACCAAGGTCATCTGGCTCTGCTCGCCCAACAACCCCACGGGCAATGCCCTCGAGCGCGCTGCCATAGAGCATATATTGCAGGAGTTTCAGGGCATAGTGGTTGTTGACGAGGCCTATAGCGATTTCAATGACTTCCGTCCTTTCCGCCTCGACCTCGACCGCTTCCCCAATCTGGTGGTGCTCAACACCTTCTCCAAGTTGTGGGCATCAGCTGCCATCCGCCTCGGCATGGCTTTCGCTTCCGAGGAGATCATCGCTCTGTTCAACAAGGTGAAATACCCCTACAACGTAAACCTGCTCACTCAGCAGCAGGCCATGAACCTGCTCAACGATCTGCAGCACGTCAACCTATGGCGCGCTACGGTCCTGCGCGAGCGCTCACATCTGCTGCCTGCCATTGCCGAGTTGCCCATCTGTAGGGCTGTGTATCCCACCGATGCCAACTTCGTCCTTGCCCGCATCATAGATGCCGAACGCGTCTATCACTACCTCATCGACTGCGGCATCGTAGTCCGCAACCGCTCCCGCGTAGAGCTCTGCGACAACTGCCTCCGCATCACTATCGGCACACCCGAGGAGAATAATGCGTTGCTGGGAGCGCTGAGGCAATATAGGGGGCGCTGAGAAGACTCTCCCCCCGCCCTCCCTTATAGGGAGGGAGCAATTACCTTTCAAGAATAAGAAAATCGATTTTGATATGGATATTAATACCACTTCTCTGTCACATACTGCTCCCGGGAGGGCGAGGGGAGAGTCTGTTCTCTTTATCGACCGCGACGGCACCATACTTCGTGAGCCGGCTGACGAGCAGATTGACTCGTTCGAGAAGTTTCATTTCGTGCCCGGAGCCATCAGCGCCCTGCGTTTCCTGCGTCAGCACACCGACTACCTCTTCGTGCTGGTGAGCAATCAGGACGGCCTCGGCACACCATCGTATCCCGAGGATACCTTCTGGCCTACGCAAAACCTCATGCTTGAGATACTCGAGGGCGAGGGTGTCACCTTCGATGATATACTCATCGACCGCTCCTTCCCTGAGGATAACCTGCCTACGCGTAAGCCCGGCACTGCCATGCTCACAAAATACATGGACGGCTCCTTCGACCTCGCCTCCAGCTACGTGATAGGCGACCGCAGCAGTGATGCACAGCTTGCCAAGAACCTCGGTTGCAAGGCTCTCATCATAGACGAGGGCGCGTGCGACGGCTGCTCTGCGCCTCACGAAGGACCGTTGGCCGAAAGCCATTGCACCGTCGTCAGCTCATGGCAGCGCATCGCCGACATCGTCTTTGCTGGCTTGCGTCGGGCCACCGTCACCCGCACTACCCGCGAGACGGATATCAGCGTCACGCTTGACCTCGACGGCAATGGCAACGCCAACATCTCCACCGGCCTTGGCTTCTTCGATCACATGCTCGAGCAGATAGCCCGCCATGGTAACATAGACCTCGAGATAAGTGCCCGTGGCGATTTACATGTCGACGAGCACCACACCGTTGAGGATACTGCCATTGTGCTTGGCGAGGCCCTTGCCAAGGCCCTTGGCGACAAACGCGGTATCAGTCGCTATGGCTTCACGCTGCCTATGGACGACAGCCTCGCCTCCGTAGCCCTCGACTTCGGTGGACGCCACTGGCTTGTGTGGGATGCCGAGTTCTGTCGCGAGCGCGTAGGTGATGTACCTACCGAACTCTTCTTCCATTTCTTCAAGAGCCTTTCCGATGCTGCCCGTCTCAACCTCAACATCCGAGCCGAAGGCACCAACGAGCACCACAAGATAGAAGCCATCTTCAAGGCCTTCGCACGGGCGCTGCGCATGGCTCTTCAGCGCGACATCACCAATATGCAGCTGCCCTCAAGCAAAGGCACTCTCTAACCAGTCAGCATTACCGCAGTAATACCTCTATAAAACAAAACCGCCACCGGCTCTCACCGATGGCGGCTTTTTGTTTTGGGCTCGCAGAGCGCGCATTCATGTCTTGAATTCACGATAAATTCATGTCTTGAATTCATGTGGAAGTATGGTTGTTATTTCACATCTAATGCTCACGAATGACATCCATATAATGACCATAAATATTCATGGCCATTCGTGTGTCCATTCATGGCCATTCGTGTGTCCATTCATGGCCATTCGTGTGTTCATTCATGACCATTCGTGTGTCCATTCATGGCCATTCGTGTGTCCATTCATGGCCATTAGTGTGTCTATTCATGGCCATTCGTGTGTCCATTCATGACCATTCGTGTGAAGAAAGAAAATTATGTCAATTATGATAATTCTTCAGACTCGCATTGCTCGAAGAAGCGTCCTTCGGCCGAGCGCGTTTCGAAGAAGTTTCCGTGTCTTTCCGTTCTTTTCCATATCTTTCCGTGATAAAAAATTCGTATAATTCGTATAATTAGTTGTTTGAAAAGAAAAGGGCGACGCTGTGTGCGCCGCCCCTTTTCCTAATATATCTTTAATCTTTGAATTATCTGTCAACCAGCCTTAATCCTTAATCTATAATCTTTAATCCTTAATTAACTATCAAAGTGAGTCTTTTACTCCGCAGCTGGTGCCGGAGTCGTTGTCGTTGTTGTCGTTGTCGTTGCAGCCTCCGTCTCCGCAGCAGCTGCAGCAGCTATGCTGTCGCGCTTTGCCACGGCAGCCAACGAGTCGCGTCGAGCCTGTTCCTCGCGCCGACGGGCATTGTCGCGGGCGTTGTAAGCCTCGCTGATATAAATGCCGTCCTCGTGCTGCAGGATATATTCGTCGTAAGCATCCTTGGTGCCTATCTGGTCGGCACGGCGCCAGTCGAGCGAGTCGATCTTGTGCAGCGCCACCTTCATATATGGCGACGTGGGATGAGTGTCTACGAAGTTATGCAGCGCATCCACGTCGAGTGTGCGACAGAGTTCCGCCCATACGGCATCCTCTTTCTGAAGTCCGCTCAGGCGCTCCTTCACCTCGTCGATATGCTTGCTGTTGGGGAAACGGGCTATGAAATCCTCGAAGCTCAACGGGTCGTTGCAGTCCTTCAGCAGCTCGAAAGCCTTCTCCTCGCTGGCCAGCTTGTCCTGATAGTTGTCCCAATAGAGGTAAGCTCCTATGCCTATGATGAGAATGGCCAGCAGGAGCAGGTACCATGGAGTATCCTTCTTCTGCGGAGCCTCCTCTACGACGGCTGCTTCCTCGCTCACTGCGTCGGCAGTGTAGGTGCTTTCGTCCTGTAGCTGCTCGGCGGCAGGCTTGGGTGTAGGTTTCTCTTCTACGACGAAGTGTGCTCCGCAGTTGGGGCATTCACTGGCGTCGGCCATGACGTATGTGTTGCACTTAGGGCAACGCTTCACATTGTTCTCAATACGAATGCCGCAATGCGGGCAGGTGGGAGCCTTGGATGATACCGGTTGGTTGCACTCGGGGCAGGTAATCATGCTCATATCCGTAGTCTGTTTTTTGTTTTGGTGTGTTGTTAATGTTTGTAATGATAGCACAAAGGTAGTTGTTTTTGCAGATATACATAAAAAAAAGTGCAAAAAATTTTGTGCGAAGGTAAAAAAACTCTACCTTTGCAGCGCAAAAACGAAAAAAGGGGCATTAGCTCATCTGGCTAGAGCGTTTGACTGGCAGTCAAGAGGTGGCGAGTTCGAGTCTCGCATGCTCCACACGGAAAGGTTGAAAGAAGGTAATACGCACGAACGCGGCTCGCTGTACATCAGTGAGCTTTTTTTAACCCCAGACAACTACTAATACACATTAATTATAATACATTGACCTATGAGCAAGAAAACTGAGCGCGTCGTAGAATCGATTCTCGACATCAATTCCAACAATATATGGAACGTCTCACCCGACGAGATAGTGGAGCTCTGGAACGAGGAGATGATTGAGGACAGCTTTCCCCCGTGCGAGGAAAAACTGCTGAATATCATCCGTTTGGCATTCGAAGTAGTGCACTACGACAACGGCGACGAGCGCGAGGCTGCCAAATACGAAGGCGAGAACAGCGAATGGTCCACCTTCCCACGCACCGATATCAAGAAGGGTGTAGTGGCTATACGCAAGCGCAATATCTCCAAGCTCACCGACCTGAGCTACGAGAATATCAAGCATATCACAGCCGCAACGCTGCTCGAGCTCATCAGCCGCAACTTCGGCGGTGGATGGGAGAGCATTCCTCTCTCCATACGCGATATCATCGAGAGCAGCTTCGAGGTCACCACCACCACGCTCCCTGCATCGCGCCTGCACATGCCGGGCGGTGCCCTCGAGCGCAAGATTGCCGACGGCTTCGAGGTCCTCGAAGTGGAGAAGGGCACCTGGGTAGAGGCTATCTTCGCTAAGAAGAAGGCACCGATGACCAAGCTCCGCATGCTCATCGAACCTGAGTACGACGAGGAGGGCAACCGCATCATCAACGAAGACGACGATGAAGATGAACACGACGATCGCGACGATGAGGACGACGAGATGGACGAGGAGCCTCAGACTCCTGAGGACGATGATACGTTCTACTCCACCTATTCTCCTGAAGCCGACGTTAAGGACGACGACGACGATGACACCGCCGGCCTCTCCGTCTTAGAGTGATGCGATGTACCTCACCGTAGCTCTCATCGTAGCTTATTTCCTGCTTCTGGCAGGCGTGGCACGCATCACCGCGCGCCATTCCGACAACGATACATTCTTTAGCGCAAGGCGACGCTCACCATGGTGGGCCGTCGCCTTCGGCATGTTAGGGGCCAGTCTCAGCGGCGTCACCTTCGTCAGTGTGCCCGGCATGGTCCGGGCCTCCGACATGACCTACATGCAGATGTGCCTGGGCTTCATCCCGGGCTATGCCATGGTGGCCTTCGTGCTGCTGCCCGTCTATTACCGCTTGGGCGTCACGTCCATCTACACCTACCTCAACCGCCGCTTCGGCCTCTCCGCCTACCGCACAGGGGCCTCGTTCTTTCTGCTGTCCAAGCTGTTGGGCGCCGCCGTGCGTCTCTACCTCGTCTGCCTCATCCTGCAGCGCATAGTATTCGATGCCTTGGGCTGTCCGTTCTGGCTCACGGCCCTCATCATCCTGCTGCTCATCTGGCTCTACACCCATCGCGGAGGCATAGGCACCATAGTGTGGACCGACTGCCTTCAAACCATTGTCCTGCTCACCGCCTTAGTGCTCATTATCAGCGCCTTACTGCGTGCCGAAGGGTGGGGGATAGGCACTGCCGTCAGTCAGGTTCGGTCGAGCGGTATGAGCCGTATCTTCGAGTTCTCCGACTGGACCAGCCGTCAGTATTTCTGGAAGCAGTTCCTCAGCGGCGCATTCATCGTGGTCGTCATGACAGGCCTTGACCAGGACATGATGCAGAAGAACCTCACGTGCCGCACTCTCCACGAGTCTCAGAAGAATATGATTGTCAACGGCCTCCTCTACGTGCCCGTCAACCTGCTGTTCCTAAGCCTCGGCGTGCTTATGTTCCTCTTCGCCGCCCACCACGGCATCACCCTGCCGGCCTCTTCCGACGAGGTTATGCCCATGCTCTGCGCCGGAGGTTACCTCGGTCAGGGAGCCTTGGCATTCTTCACTCTCGGCATAGTGGCAGCTGCCCTGTCCAGTGCCGACAGCGCCCTCACCGCCCTCACCACCAGCACCTGCGTCGACCTCTTCAACCGTCCCGCCGACGAACGTCTGCGCCGGTGCATGCACATCGTGGTGAGCCTTATAGTATTACTTGTAATCTTGGCCATTAAAGCATTGAATAACACCAGTGTTATCGATGCCGTCTACACCATAGCGTCATACACCTACGGCCCCCTTCTCGGCCTCTTCGCCTTCGGTTTGTTTGTGCCCAAACGCGTGCAACCCGCGCCCCGTGCCATACCCTTCATCTGCGTCGTAGCACCCCTCATCTGCTACGCCCTTTCGTATCTCTCTTCCACCTTCTGGCACTACCATTTCAGCTACGAACTCCTTCTGCTCAACGGCGCCCTCACAGCCCTCGGCCTCTACCTCGCTTCGCTCCGTAAATCCTGCGAGGCATAGGTTATTGTGTTAAAATAGTGTTAAACAAAGGCCATTTTTTGCCCGCATGGCAAAAACTCTTTAACTTTGTTCACACACAATAAAAACGACATAATAACCAATTCAAAATCCTAAGGCAATGAAAAATCGAGTCGTCGCGGCACTCATCAGTGTCCTCATCACCTCCGTCTTGTTTGCCAATGGCAACCCTTCCGGTATCAATACCGATGTCATCAGTATAAACACCGCCTACGAGAATGCCCTTCAGTTCCTCAACACACAAAGGGCCTCGGGCAGGCAGACCATGCGTAAGGCGCCGCTACGGCAGTCCGACCTCACCTTATGTACCCAGCGTCCCGATATGTATATCTTCAATGTCGGCACGTCCGAAGGTTTTCTGGTGGCCTCTGCCAGCAACCTCACCCGCCCCGTCCTCTGCTATAGCACCGACGGACAATGGGACGAGGCCAATCTGTCGCAGACTCTCGGCTGGCTCTTCGAGCAGTACGAGGCTGAGATAGCCGCAGCCCGCAAGAGCCGTGCCAAGGCTCCCGAGGCACCCGTCAACATCGTCAAGACACCCATCGAACCGCTCATCAAAACCGAGTGGCATCAGCATTCCCCCTACAATGTCAAGCTCACCCCTTTCACTTGGGGCGGTGAAAAATATAATGTCCCGACAGGTTGCGTGGCCACGGCCATGGCACAGATCATGAACTACCACCAGTGGCCTAAGACCATCCGTCAGACTATCCCTGGTTACAACCACGGTCAGTTGGTCGGCGATGAGGGCAATGAGGTAGTCGTGAGCGACGTCCCTGCCGGCACGGTAATCGATTGGGAACATGCCAATGTAAAATCTTTATGGATGGATTCCGACCCTGCCGCCATTGATGCCGTGTCCAACCTTATGCAGTACTGCGGTACGGCAGTCAGGATGTACTATAGCGAGTCCACCTCCTCATCCCATAACCTTAGCGCCATGTATGCGTTGAAGTATTATTTCGACTACGATCCCGCCATCTATATTGCCGAACGCTCCAAGTACACTTACTACGATTGGTGCAATCTCCTCTACAACGAATTGCGAGCCGGGCGCCCCATCCTCTACAATGGGCAGAGCAACTATGGCGGCCACTCGTTCATCATCGACGGCTACGACGGCAACGAAATGTTCCATTTCAACCTCGGTTGGAATCAGAAGTCAACGGTCTATGCTATACTCAGCAGCGTTGGTCACGACAGCTCCGTGGGTAACCCCGACGCCTACGATAGTCCCGATGGCTACGTCTACCACCAGACTGCCGTTCTCAACGTGCAGAAGGCGGCCCTCAGTCAGGGCGTTTACCATGTCTCGTTGACCACCGATAGCTACTACTTGTCCGGTGAAGAGTCTGTCATCGTCACCTACTTCAACAACGAGGACGAGGGCTACACCTTCGACCTCGGCCTTGGCTATCGCGATGCCGACGGCAACATACAGGTGGTGAAGTCCTTCGAAGGCGTGAAGATAGCGAAGACAGGTTCCAAGAACCAGTCCTACACGGGTTCCGACCTCACCCTGTCGCCCGGCACCTACCGTCTCCTGCCCGTAGCGCGGTTGAGCGGAGGACAGTCCGAGTGGGAGTTCGTATCCAACGAATTCGACTACTATATCGCCACCGCTGCCGCCGACGGCAAGGTGACGCTCGCCGATCACAGCCGTAATGTCGACCTCTCCTTGGCGTCGCTCACCTTCAGCGGCAATCCCTATGCCGGCCATGAGCTCTACGTCTTCTGCACCCTCAAGAACAGCGGCGAGGAAGACTTCTTCGACAAGCTCTACTTCTTCTGGAACGATAACCCCGCCAACAAAGGCATCGAAGCCGGTCATTACCTCCTTTGGTCCCATGCCACCGTCAATGCCGGAGGCACAGCCCCCGTCGAGTTCTATTTCACCCCCGACCGCGAAGGCGACTATACCGTGTGGATTACCACCGATCAGGCCGGCGAGAATGTCGTAGGGCAGGCCAACGTGTCCATTGGTGCTCAGTTGCCTTATGAGGTATCCGACCAAGTTCCGTTTGCAATCACCAACGTCACCTTGGCCAATAGCCGCGATTTCTCACTCCTGGGCAATGACGTAGTGGTCAGTTTCGATGCCACCAACACCAGTCCGGACGTCTCTTTCTACGGCTTTGTGCACATGGGCGTTTTCTTATATAAAGGAACATACAGGTACGGAGAAATGAATCCCAACTATATCTACTTCTATGACATCATACCCGGTCAGACGCGTCACTTCCAGCTCAACGTCTCCGATATAGATCCTGGAGCCGACAATATTCAGTTCGTGACCTACATGGGCAATTGGACACCAGCCTATACCTCCCCCGTCTACCACATTGAGCCGTCCGTCTTTACGTATACCCCGGACGGTGTGGAAATCCCCCTCCAGGCGACACCCACATTCGCCGTTCCCGAATCGGCAGGTGCCGTGGACCTCACCATGGTGTCAAATAAGGTTACCAGGGTCGTCCCCAACAGCAACCCCAACACCATCTACTACATCAAAGCAGGCAGTGCCATGCCCGCAGGTCTCCAAGGTCGCAATGTCGTCCATGGCGACAAGGCCGACAAGATAACCCTCGACGGAAGCTATGGCGTGGCGGTTCCTTTGCCGTTCGCAGCCCAGTCTGCCGTTCTCACCAAGCAGCTGCCCAAGGACAAGTGGCGCACTCTATGCCTGCCTTTCGACTATGTACCCGACCCCGCCCTGGTGGATCTCGCCACCGTCACCGACGAGGATGCCAACCACCTTCGCATCAATCCCATCAACAAGATAGCCGCTTACCAGCCCTCTTTCATCAGGAGTCATGTCGAAGGCGCCGTCACGTTAACCGCATCGTCAGTGCAGTTCCCAAAGCAGACCAATGCCATAGCCACCATCAACAATTTCAAGGCACAGGGCGTGCTGGGTAAGGCCACCGTGCGTGATGCCTATGTCCTCAACGACCAGGGCACGGCGCTGTCGCTCCAGCCGTCAGCCCAGGTGGAACCATTCACCGCCTTCTTCGTACCCTCCAAACGCGGCTACGCTCCCACGTCAGCCGTCGCTGTTGACTACGATGCCACGCAGGCAGAGGTCGTCGGCCTTCAGTCCGTCCCGACGCCAGCCCCCGCCTCCGCCGCACCGCGCTATAACCTCTCCGGCCAGCGCGTCAGCCGCGACTACCGCGGCATCGTCGTCGAGCAAGGTCGCAAGCTATTGGTCAAATAAGCCCCGCGTTCACCGCACTCCACGCTTCATTCCATACAATAATCCCGCCGGTTCATACAACGCGGCGGGATTTGTGTTGTAGGGTAGGGGGGAATGTGGTATCTTTGCAGCGTGAATCACAAGAAGTCTCACATTAAAATCACCGAGACAATGACACTTTTCACTTTTCACTTAAATAATCCCTGCCAAAAGCTGATTTTTCACTTTTCACTTTTCACTTTTCACTTAAATCATCTCCATCAAAAGCTGATTTTTCACTTTTCACTTTTCACTTTTCACTTTATTCCGTACCTTTGCGGCCATGAACAAGAAAAAGAAGATATTTTGGACGGTGCCGGAGGGCCAGGAGCTGACCGAGATGGACCGCATCATACTGGCTGCACAGGAACGTGGCAAGGTGGTGCCTACACGCTCGCTGATAAAGACTCCTGAGCAGATTGAGGGCATACGCCGTGCCGGGGTCGTGAACACTGGCATTCTGGATATGCTCACGGACAAGATACATGCTGGCATGTGCACTCAGGAGATTGATGACCTCGTGGCTGAATACACAGCGGCCCATGGAGCCACATCTGCCTGTCTGGGCTATGAGGGCTTCCCGCGGTCGTGCTGCACGAGTGTCAACGAGGTGGTTTGCCACGGCATCCCCAACGACTGGGAGGTGCTCGAGGATGGCGACATCATCAACGTGGACTGCACCACTATCCTCGATGGCTACTACGCCGACGCCTCACGTATGTATATCGTGGGCGGCAAGACGGATCCGCGGCGGCAGAAACTTGTGGACGTGGCATGGGAATGCCTGAAGATAGGCGAGGAGGTATGCTCCAAGCCTTATGTCTATGTAGGCGATATAGGTAATGCCATACAAAAGCACGCCCACAAAAACGGCTTCTCCGTAGTGCGTGACCTGGCTGGTCATGGCGTGGGACTGGAGTTCCACGAAGAGCCCGACGTGGACCACTATGGTCACAAGGGCACCGGCATGCTCCTCGTCCCCGGCATGGTATTCACCATCGAACCTATGATAAACATGGGCACATGGCAGGTGTTCTGCGACGAGGACGACGGCTGGACCATAGTCACCGAGGACGAACTGCCCAGTGCACAATGGGAACACACGTTCGTAATGACCGAGCATGGGGTAGAGGTGCTGACGCACTGAGAAAAGCGTTGCAGCCTCTCGTAAGAGTGGCTGAAACGCGGTGAGAGGCCTTCGGCCGGTTAGGGGTGAAAGCCGCTTCGCGGCGGTGAGCTCCAATAGATTTGCTGGATAGAGATTGAATTTACAATGACAGGAAAAACATATTTCAGTTTTCAGAAGTTGGATGTTTACCAACAGTCCAAACAACTTGTTAAACAAGTTTATGGCTTGTTGAGTAGCTATCCTGCAGATGAACGTTATGCGCTTTGCGATCAAATGCGTAGGGCTGCGATATCTATCCCGTCAAATATAGCTGAAGGTCTAAGCCGTTATTCACCAAAGGAACAAATTCATTTCCTTGAAATCGCTTACGGCTCTTTATCTGAGATTGTCTGCCAACTGGAAATCTCTGAGGAACATGGATATATCCGTACCGAGCATTATGAACAACTCATGCTTATTTGTCTGGATTTGGGCAGAATGTTGTCAAATATGCGCTCATTTAGAGAAAAACAAATGTCTAACCGCGAGGCAGAGCCTCGCATCTCACCTATAACCGCAACCGAAGGTTGCTCTAAACAATGATTACTATCCTTGGCATCGAATCCTCCTGCGACGACACCTCTGCTGCTGTCATTCGTGATGGCTTTCTGCTGTCGAATGTCACGGCATCACAGGCCGTGCATGAGGCTTATGGTGGCGTAGTGCCCGAACTGGCCTCACGTGCGCATGAACAGAATATAGTACCCGTAGTGGATCAGGCATTGAAGCGGGCAGGCGTGACAAAAGAAGAGCTGAGCGCCATAGCGTTCACTCGCGGACCGGGACTGATGGGCTCACTGCTCGTGGGCATCAGCTTCGCCAAAGGGCTGGCGGCTTCCTTAGGCATACCCATGATTGATGTGAACCATCTGCAGGGACATGTCCTGGCGCATTTCATCAGAGAGACCCCCTCCACAATCCCCCTACAGGGGGAGAGTAGTAACCTTCAAGGGCAAGCTACTAATTCCCCGTCGCAAAGCGACCATAACCGTGGCGAAGCCACTCTAACCGCTGCTCAGCAGCCTTCACCGCTCACCGCACCGCAGGCGCCCTCCACGCCCTCCGGTATTCCTCCTTTCCCCTTCCTCTGTCTCCTTGTCAGCGGTGGCAATTCCCAGATTGTTCTGGTAAAAGCCTACAATGACATGCAGATAATCGGACAGACCATCGACGATGCCGCGGGCGAGTGCATAGACAAATGCTCTAAGGTGATGGGCCTTGGCTACCCTGGTGGACCTATCATCGACCGCCTCGCGCGTCAGGGCAACCCCGAGGCTTATCAGTTCTCAAAGCCTGCCATCCCAGGCTACGACTACAGCTTCAGCGGCCTTAAGACCTCGTTCCTCTACAACCTTCGCGACTGGCTCAAGGACGATCCCGACTTCATCGAACACCATAAGGAGGATCTGGCAGCATCGCTGGAGAAGACCGTGGTGGATATCCTCATGAACAAACTGCGCCGTGCAGCTAAAGACCTTAAGATCAAACATGTTGCTGTGGCAGGTGGCGTAAGCGCCAACACAGGCCTCCGCAATGCCTTCAAGGACTATGCCCGTCGCTACGGCTGGACAATATATATTCCTAAGTTCAGCTATACTACCGACAATGCCGCTATGATAGCCATCACCGGCTACTTCAAGTTCCTCGACAAACAGTTCTGTCCCATGGAAGCTCCGGCCTACTCGCGTGTAGCCCTGTGATGTCTGCTGCTCCGCACAGTACATCGTCAAATCAAAAATAAATCGTAAATAAACTCCATCGTAAATAAATAGTAAATAGTAAATCGTCAAATAGTAAATCATAAATCAATCGTCAAATCGTAAATAAATCGTAAATTCATCCCATCGTAAATAAATAGTAAATAGTACATCGTCAAATAGTAAATCATTAATAAATCGTCAAATAGTAAATCACCCAGATGAATATCCAAGCAAAAGTTATTTCACGCGAGATAAGTGAGTATCTATGGCGTGCCGAGAAAACCCTCTCCACAGCCGAGAGCTGCACGGCCGGACTTGTAGCGGCTTCCATAGCAGCCCTGCCCGGTGCCAGCAACTATTTCCGTGGCGGCATCGTTGCCTATGTCGATGAACTCAAGACACAGCTGCTGGGCGTAAGCGAGGAACTGTTGGCCGAGCGAGGTGCCGTAAGCGAAGATGTGGCACGGGCCATGCTATGCGGTGCACTCGAACGTCTCCACACCGACTACGCCATAGCCGTGACTGGCTATGCCGGTCCTGGTGGCGGTCCCGAAGCTCCCGTGGGTACTATCTATGTGGCCGTAGGCAGTCCGGACGATATCATCGTGCGCGAGCTCACGGGCGACGACGGACGTGAAGAAAATGTGGCACGAGCAACGCTTACAGCCCTGAAAATGCTCCTCGAGAAGCTCGAAAAAGACTTTCCTGCACCCTCTGAGTGAAAAAAACTTCGAAAAACTTTGGGGATTCAGAAAAAAGCACTACCTTTGCGCGCTGTTTGGAAGAAGTAATTACTTGGAAGTTAAAAAAGGAAAGATTAGAAATGTCTAAGATTTGTCAAATCACCGGAAAAAGAGCGATGCACGGAAACAACGTGTCTCACTCCAAGCGCCGCACAAAGCGCGTCTTTGACGTGAACCTCTTCACCAAGAAATTCTACTGGGTAGAGGAAGACACCTGGATTAGCCTCACTATCTCGGCTGCTGGCCTGCGCCTGATCAACAAGATTGGTCTCGATGCCGCCATCAAGCAAGCTGCAGAGAAGGGTTATCTTCAGTGAGTCAAGAGTGCCACACTTTTAACCTTTTAAACTGTAGAAATCATGGCAAAGAAACAAAAAGGCAATAGAGTTCAGGTGATTCTCGAATGCACAGAAATGAAGGAGAGCGGCCTCCCCGGCACCTCTCGCTACATCACCACGAAGAACAGAAAGAACACTCCCGAGCGCCTCGAGCTGAAGAAGTACAATCCGATCCTCAAGCGCATGACGGTTCACAAGGAAATCAAATAAAAACTGAAGCACAATGGCAAAAAAAACAGTCGCTACCCTGCAAACGGGCAAGACCGATGGCCGTAGCTACACAAAGGTCATCAAGATGGTGAAGAACGAGAAAGGTTCTTACTCCTTCGATGAGCGTATGGTTCCCAACGAAGCCGTCCAGGACTTCTTTAAGAACTAATCTTCGCAAACAAAGACTTCCAATTGAAGCTCGCCTCACCACGAGGCTTGTAGCTTACAACTGATAATCCCTCCCCGGTCACCCGATGGCCGAGGAGGGATTTTTTCTGCGCCTAACGCGGCAGTTAGAGTCGCCTGCGGCGAGAAATCCTACAAATCTGTCCAAATCTATCAAGTCTTTACAAACATTATTTACGCGCTCTTCGCGCTTTCTGCGAGAACTCCCTCGTATACTTTCGACACCTTGCGAAGCGTGTCGCTATTAATTTGTGAAATTCGATAATAATTGATTCTAAAGGACAAGAAAATAATTCGTTGAATTAGTGTAATTCGTTGTTTAAAAAATAGTTGAGGGCCTCTCTCCCCGCTCTCCCCTGTTAGGGAGAGGGCCTCGCTTCGCTTGAAGAGGCGTTTTTCGGCAGAGCGCGTGTCAAAAAGATTATTTCGTGAATTTAGTGGATTTCGATGTAGAATAATAGTTTAGAGTTTAGGAGCCTACTCCTTCTCCCCGCCCTAACAGGGGAGGGGTTGGGGGAGGGGCCATCTCCATGACGAAAAAAAGGTTTCCCATCACTGGGAAACCCTTTTCAGCATTTAAGCGGAAGCTGGGGGATTCGAACCCCCGGTACGGTAACCCGTACGTCAGTTTAGCAAACTGGTGGTTTCAGCCACTCACCCAAACTTCCAGTACTTCTCGTAAATGCGGTGCAAAAGTAGTACTTTATCTTCAAATGGTCAAACAAAACACTAAAAAAATTGTGTCGAAACATGTTTTTAATGCATTTTACTCCATTTTGAGGCTCTTTTGCGATTATTTTGATGTTTTTTTATCGTGATATTTTTTGGTGACATCATCGGAATGCTGTACTTTTGTTGCCGGAATACAAACTAAAACATAACAGTAATATGAAACACACCCTCTATCAGACCACGGGCACTTGCTCGAAGATGATCGACCTAACAGTCGACGACAACGACATCATCCAACAGGTCTTCTTCGTCGGCGGCTGCAATGGCAACCTGCAGGGCATCTGCCGTCTGGTGACCGGACAGAAAGTCGATGATGTCATCACCCGCCTCGACGGCATACGGTGTGGCGCCAAACCCACCTCATGCCCCGACCAACTCTGCCGCGCCCTGGAACAACTCAAACGTGAATCATCTGCCTCGGCAAAATGAAATGATATAAAAAGATTAAGGATTAAGGATTAAAGCTGGTTGTCAGCACTTCGGACCACCCTTCATCCCCCACCCGGGGATTACAGGGGGCTCCTCTCAACTCTAAACTGGTTATCGTTATCGTTAAGGTCAAGGTTTATCGGCTCCGCCGATTGCTCTCAACTCTAAACTCTCAACTCTAAACTGGTTATCGTTATTGTTAAGGTCAAGGTTAGTCGGCAGAGCCGACTCAACTCTCAACTCTTAATTCTTAACTCTTAACTCTTAACTCTCACCGCTGCGAAGCAGCTCTAACCCCTCACCCCTCACCCTTCATCCCCCACCGGGGATTACCCTCTTAACTAAAAACATGCCCCGCCTTCTCCTTCTAACCCTCCTGTCCGCTTTCAGCGTCTTCTGCAACGCTCGATCGTGGAAACCAGTGACGCTCACACGTTCCATCACCCATCCGCAGCCGATGACCGGCCTGGTGATGTGGCCCTCGTCGGCTCAGAGTCGCCATGCTGCCTATGGCAACTCCATACAACTGGAATTCGCCTACTGCCTCCCGTCTAAGGTCGTCACGGGCTGTAAGCCCGACGGCACCATAGAGTACGACTGGACCTGGTTCGACAGTATTCTCGATGATGTGGCGAGCCGCGGTCATCAACTCATCGCCCGCTTCCGCTATGAATATCCGTCCAGTCGCGATGTCGATGGCACCAGAGGTACCACCGCCGTGCCGGCGTATATCAAACAGCGGCAGGACTATACCGAGACTTTTGCCGAGAACCCCAACAACGACGGACCTACATGGTATGCCGACTGGACCAATGCCGAACTGCAACGTTTCACGCTGCAGTTCTACACCGACTTCGCTCGCCGATATGCTCATGACGCGCGACTGGCCTTCCTCGAGGTGGGCTTCGGACACTGGTCCGAATATCATATCTACGGCACCCAACTCTCACTGGGCCGTAACTTCCCCTCCAAAGCCTTTCAGAAACAGTTCTTCCAACACCTCGGTGCCGTGATGACCGATATCCCGTGGGCGGCATCTGTTAATGCGGGCGACAGACACTACTCACCGTTACCCGACGACAGCACGCTGATGGCCATACCCTTCGGTTCTTTCGACGATTCCTTCATGCACCGTTCCCATGAACTGAGCAGCGGAGGCGGTTGGAACGAACGGTGCTGGATAGGGGCTGGCCATGGCACACGTTGGCACCATGGTGTCTGTGGCGGCGAGGTGAGCTACTACTCGCCCAATGACCAACGCAACTTCCTCGACCCCAAAGGAATGTATGGTCACACTTGGGAGGAACAGGCTGCCAAATATCATATCACCTTCATGATAGCCAATGATGCGCCACGTGGTGACGTGGCCACCCCTGAGCGTTTTCGTCAGGGTTCCATGGCCACCGGCTACCGCTTTGCCGTCAAACAATGCGAGAGTAATGGGCGTGCCACACGTCTGCTGGTGACCAACGAAGGCGTGGCACCTATCTATCGCGACGCATGGTTTGCCATAGGCAACACACGTTCAGCCACCTCGCTGTGCGGACTACTCCCCGGCGAGGAACGTATGATAGAGATAGCGGCGGCCCCGAAAGCCGATGGCAGCAACATACAGATTGTCAGCGACTGCATCCTTCCGCAGCAGACCATAGAATTCGAGGCTCATCTCACAGCCACAGCGCGGTGACATAACATATTATGCTCAGGGATTTCATTGCCATAGACTTCGAAACGGCCAACCAACAGCCTTCCAGCGTATGCTCCGTAGGAGCCGTCATGGTGCGTGGCGGACAGGTCGTGGACTCGTTCTATAGTCTCATACAGCCTGAACCTAATTATTACACTTATTGGTGCCGTCAGGTGCATGGCCTGTGTCGTCAGGACACGGACCAGGCGCCTGTCTTCCCTAAGGTGTGGCAACAGCTCGAGCGGCATATCTTCGATGTGTTCTTCGCAGACCAACTGGCGCTGGACAACATTACCGACCTGATAGCCGCCATACCCTTTGTAGCACATAATGCCCGCTTTGACGAGGGCTGCTTGAAGACGGTTTTCAAGGTCTACCAGATGGACTATCCCGACTACCGTTTCTTCGACACCTTAGCAGCCTCACGCCGTCGCTTCGGGCACACCCTGCCCAACCACCAACTGCAGACGGTAGCCTCCGCCTGCGGCTTCGATCTCCTTCAGCATCATCATGCCCTTGCCGATGCTGAAGCCTGTGCCGCCATAGCCCTCCACATCCTCTGATGCTATATTTGTATGGTTTGAAAAAACACAACTTCACAACCTCTTCTTTCCGACGCATCCATTCTTTACCTTACTACTCCTTGCTCAATATTGTTCATTCTTAAAGTATAGCAAGAATAATTTGCGTATTTATACAAATTTATCACCTCGCTATTAAACCTTTTCTTTATCCACCTCATCCACAAACCTTCATCCCCCATTTCTCATTCAATAGAATAGTGCTTTCTCCCCTCTTACCCCTTTAAATATCCTTACAAAACCATTAATACACTCTTCAACTCTGCCGGCTCTTTGAGCCTGGGAGCATAGTTTAGAGTTGAGAGTTTAGAGTTGAGAGTTGAATGGGGTGAGTTAAACCGTATACTTTCGACACCTTGCGCAGCGTGTCGCTAATAATTAGTGAAATTCGATTATAATTGATTCTAAAGGACATGAAGATAAATTCGTCGAATTAGTGTAATTCGTGGTCGAAAAAAGTTTAGAGTTAAGAGTTAAGAATTCTTCAGACTCGCAAGCTCGAAGAAGCGTCGCAAGCGCCGAGCGGACAGTTGACAAATAAACGTCAAACACGAAAACAATAAATTATCATCCGGATGGCCTCTGCGGACTCTGGAGAGCACGAAGCTTGGCGCCTGAGCCGTTCGTGCGCCCCTGCGTCCTCACGCGAGAGCGTCAATGGTTATGCCTTCGCGTCCTCTCCTTTTCTCCAGAGTCTCTGCGCCTCAGCGTCTCTGCGTTGAAAAAACAAGTGGAAAACTTCTAATTAGCGCGGTGAAATAGGCCGTTAAGGTTCTTCAGACTCGCAAGCTCGAAGAAGCGACAGGGGGTCGAGCGATCGTTTAGGTTCCAACTACTAACTCTCAACTCTTAACTCTTAACTCTTAACTCTTAACTCTCAACTGGTTAAGGTTATCGTTATCGTCAAGGTTAATGTCAATTTCTGTGGTTTCTGTGATTTCTGTGTGAGTTAACAATCCCGAGGACCTGTTTTCCAGCGCAGCGGTGTTTTTGTGACAACGGAAATCACTGAAACAACTGAAATACACGGAAACTTCTTTCGCTACAGATTAAACAGATTAAACTGATTCATGTCCTCTGGACCTCTTTTTCAGCGAAGCGATGTTTTTGCCAGATGAAGAGGTGATTCAGAATGAATGATGATAAGTTGTAAAGAGATCTGCGAAAGCTCGCTTTCAGGCAGTCTCATGACAATTTAGCATCAAGGCACGCAGTGCCACCTCTTCAACTGGTGTTTTTCCTGTTTTTTTCGAAATCTGCGCTTTCTGCGAGATCTGCGTGAGGCCTTTATAGTTAATAGTTAAGGTTAAGGTTATCGTTAAGGTTCGCTTATTTTTTCGCCAAAACAGCCGTGAAAGAGTCAAAAACGTACTTTAAATGAAAAAAACTACCATTACATGCCGCTGAATACATAATAATGTATTAACTTTGTGCGCTTTTTATAAGCCCGCATCTGAAGATGCACCACTCGGACACCCGAGAGACAGGCCGTGCTGTCAGTCGGAAAGGGCAAACCACACCGACCCAAGTTCCGAAGACATCTACCATGTCGACAGCTTCTGCCACTGAACAAAAACACTATCCGTCTCGCTGACAACACCCCGGCAGAGACGAGGGAGAGATATGCAAGAAAGTAACAACATACACCCCACCGCGCAGACGCCAGCCCCTTGGTGCGTCATGACGCATCCAGATCCCGAACACCTCGAACGCCACCTGTTGGAAGCCAGGGTGATGGGGCAGGGGAGTGACAGCGTCCCACTGCGCTATTTCATACCCTATCTCGTCCTTGCCCGACAGAAGGTTACCACCGCTGGCCGCGACACATACACCGCTGCCGGACAGACCGCCGACCGCGAGAAAGCCAACAACGAGATACGTAATGCCCTCCGTCGCTTCGTGTTCCTCCAGGCCTCAGAGTCCGATATCAACGCACTCCTGAAGGAACCCTGGAACCAAGGTCATCACCGCCTGCATTATTACAAGGACGCCAGCGGCCACATCGCCACTATCTCAGGTCCCCTCATGCAACAGTTCATCCACGGCTGCATGCAGCAACGCGAGCGTTTCGACATACATCCCCACACCCGAAGGATAGAGAAAGGCATGACCGTCACCATACGTCGCGGAGCCTTCAAGGACCTCACTGCCGAGGTCTATGAGATCACCCATACCGCCTCAGGCATCAGGATGACACTCTCCGTGGAGTTCTTTGGCGGCACCCAGGACCTGCGTCTTTACGATAAGACGCCCGATGACATATACCTCGACGCAGCCGACGAGCCCATGCTCTTCCAGAGCGATTACCTCTTGCGCATGCAACAGGTCATCCTCGCAGCCCTCGAGCATAAGGTCAACCGCTACAGCGGTCTCGATGCCGACGAAGAACGTCGTGCAGACATGCGCAAGCTCAATATCCTCAGTATCAGTCACACCGTAGAGAGCAGCGACCCATTGCTGCTGGCACAGTATGATGCCTTGATGCTCATGTGCGCCTCCCTGCAGTCTGACAGAGCCGCCTGTTCCTTGCTCAATGGCAAGGTCAAGGCCCATATCAAAGCCCTGGAACAGTATCCGCAGGGCCGGAGCAGCCTGCAGCCTGCCGAAGTCCTCACCTACCTCTATATCGCCCTCTTCGTCAGCACCAAGGACCCCGCCTACCGCAAGGCCGCCAAGTCCATCCTCCGCCCCCCCTCACCCCTCCCCCCTCACCGCCCTGAGGGCTCTCCCCGTGCGTCAGCGCCAACCCCCTCACCCCTCACCCCTAACCGTCGCAGTGCGACTCTCACCGCAGCTCCGCTGCCATCCTCCCTCCCCCTTTTCCTCAAGTGCATCAGCAAAATGAAATGATGCAGGCGGTTAATGTCACCTCGCACTGCTTTTTTTCAGTGAAGCGCAGCGGAACGGTGTTTTTGCCGATGGGCAGTCTAAGTGACGTAACATGGTTTCGGCACATGTAATGTTCTTGATGGTGGCGTAAGAGCTCGCTCTTAGACGTACACCGACAAGAAGATCACCGATGCTAACGTCGCGACGTTAGCATTAGACATCCCAAAGGAGTTTTTCCTGTTTTTTTAAATCTGCGATTTCTGCGATATCTGCGTGAGTTTAAAGTCAAGGTTAAGGTTAACGTTAAGGTCAATTTCCGTGCTTTCTGTGATTTCTGTGTGAGTTAAGTTTTTCAGCGAAGCGGTGTTTTTGCCGATGGGCTGTCTGAAGTTCATGACCTTGGTCAGGAACTGGTTGACAGTCTGATGTGGACGTGAAAGCTTGTTTTCAGACGGACACAGCTGACAGTCAACCGATCAGTTGTCGATGACAACAGATTCAGACATCCCGAGGTGTTTTTAATGTTTTTGTAACAACGGAAATACTCGGAAACAACGAAAATACCCTGAAACTTTTCTTTTCAAACAACTAATTACACTAATTCAACGAATTTTCCTCAAGTCCTCGAGTGGTAGTTCAAGGTCATAGTTCAACGTTAAGGTTAAGGTTAAAGTTAAGGTCAAGGTTAAGGCTTAAAAAGATTAAAGATTAAGGACCTGAATCATAAACGATATAGACAATGAGCAAAACATATAAAGACATACATGAAGAGCCCATAATGGCATCAGAGCCGGTGGCCGCTTATGGTGAGCCCACCACATATGCTATGCCATCTAAGTCTGTTTCTGCCAAAGAAAGAATTATGGCGAGTACAGTATCGGTTGATGAGTACTTCGATGAGTTGATCACTTCAGCTACAAACTCTTAACTCTTAACTCTTACCCGCAGCTTTGCTGCCCTGAAACTTGAAACCTGAAACTTGAAACCTGAAACTTGAAACCTGACCCCTGCAGCTCTGCTGCGCTGAAACCTATGGGACAAAAAGAACAACTTAAAATATTTGAAGACAAAAAGGTGCGTACCGTGTGGGACGACCAGCAGGAGGAATGGTACTTCTCCATTGTTGATGTTTGTGCGGTTCTTACCGATAGTGAAAACCCTCAGGCGTATTGGCGTAAGTTGAAGCAACGTCTGAAAGAGGAAGGAAATGAAACCGTGACAAATTGTCACGCTTTGAAGATGCGCGCCGCCGATGGCAAGATGCGCCTAACCGATGTCGCAGATCCCGAACAACTCTTCCGTATCATTCAGTCCATCCCTTCACCTAAGGCCGAGCCGTTCAAACGCTGGATGGCACAGGTGGCAGCAGAACGGCTAGAACAGATGCAGGATCCCGAGCTCAGCATAGAACAAGCCGTGGCAGACTATCGTCGTTTAGGCTATTCTGAGAGCTGGATCAACCAGCGCCTTAAGAGCATCGAGGTACGCAAATTATTAACCGACGAGTGGCGGCGAGGGGGCGTGCAAGAAGGACAACAGTTCGCGTCCCTCACCGATATCATTACTTCAGCATGGAGCGGGCGCACCACCCGTCAGTACAAGCACCTCAAAGGTCTGAAGAAAGAAAGTTTGCGGGATAATATGACCAATGTGGAGCTGTTGTTGAACTCCTTGGCCGAGGCTTCAGCCACGGAGATATCCAAGAAGGAAAATCCGATGGGCTTCGGTCAGAATGCTGATGTCGCCCGTCGTGGCGGACACGTAGCCAAGGTGGCCCGCAACCAACTAGAATCGCAGCTGGGTCACACCGTTGTCACGTCACTCAATGCCAAGGACTATTTTCAGAGTATAGAGCAAGAAAAGCATAAGCAGATAAGTGATGCAGAAAACCCTTGAATCTTTACCCTTTATCCTTTAACCTTTAACCTTTACCCTTTATCCTTTAACCTTTAACCTTTAACCTTTAACCTTTACCCTTTATCCTTTAACCTTTAACCTTTAACCTTTAACCTTTAACCTTTAACCTTTAACCTTTATCCTTTACCCTTTACCCTTTAACCTTTACCCTCGGCTCTGCCGCAATTGACCTTTAATTTGACTATGTTCAGTTTTGAAAACTTGAAAGTCTATAAACAGGCAAGAGAATTAGTTAAGGATATATATCTCCTCCAGAACACTTTTCCCAAGGAAGAGCGTTATGCATTGGGTGACCAAATACGTCGTGCTGCAACGTCAATAACTGCCAATCTTGCCGAGGGCAGCGGAAGGCAATCCATCAAAGAAAAGATACATTTCATAGAGATAGCCTTTGGCTCTATGACAGAGGTTTTTTGCGAATTACAGACAGCCTGCGATTTGGAATATATCAATGAGTTCCAGTTCGAAGCGTTAAGGCCTAAGTTCACTGAGGTAGCAAAGATGCTCTCAGGGCTTAGAAATACATTTCAACAGCAATTGAACGATGCAAAAGCTCTTTAACCTTTAACCTATACCCTTTAACCTATACCCTTTAACCTATACCCTTTAACCTATACCCTTTAACCTATACCCTTTAACCTATAACCTATAACCTTTAACCTATAACCTTTAACCTTTAACCTATAACCTTTAACCTATAACCTATAACCTTTAACCTTTACCCTTTACCCTATAACCTTTACCCTATAACCTTTACCCTATAACCTTTACCCTATAACCTTTAACCTATAACCTTTACCCTATAACCTTTACCCTATAACCTTTAACCTTTACCCTTTACCCTTTAACCTTTACCCTTTACCTTCGGCACCGCCGACAGCCCCCACGTCAACGTTAATGCTAACGTCAACCGATAATAAAGACATATTGCTTAGCCTGCTCAACCGATATAACGAGCTAGGCATCTCTGAGCAGATAGACTACAACAAGTTCTATCTCTATTCAATCATCGCCCATTCAACAGCCATTGAAGGCAGTACGGTGACTGAGGTGGAAGCACAGCTGCTCTTCGATGAGGGCATCACCAGCAGCAAGCGCACCATGGTGGAACAGATGATGAACTTGGACTTGAAAGTAGCGTATGACTACGGTATGTTGTGGGTCAGGCAGCATCAAGACATCACCGTAGACTGGCTCATCCTGTTGGCTTCAAAGGTGATGGCTCGCACAGGCACAGACTACCATTCCATGGGCGGAGACTTCTCTTCAGCAAAAGGCGAACTGCGTAAACTGAACGTCACTGCCGGTCTGGGTGGGAGATCTTATATGTCATACCAGAAAGTGCCAGTACGGTTGGCCGCTTTCTGCGAAGAACTGAACCGCCGGCGCAAGGCCGTCAATCCGGCAGATGTGTTCGCTGTCTATCAGCTCAGTTTCTGGGCACATTATGAATTAGTGACTATACACCCATGGGCAGACGGAAACGGCAGAACCAGTCGTCTGTTGATGAACTTGCTCCAGATGGAGTATGACGTCATACCTACAAAAGTGCTTCGTGAAGACAAGGCCGAGTACATACAGTCACTTATTGATGCCCGCGAAGCAGACGATATCGAAATCTTCCTTACCTGTATGACCCGTCTACATTGTCGGCATCTTAAGACGGAGATCGCTCAATTCATCCGTTCCACGAGTTCTGAAATGGACGATAAACAGGAAATGCAGCAGAAAATGGTCGATAAATGGTCAATAAGACCCACGTTGGCGGAGAAATTGGTCGATATCCTGATGTATATGGCCGATAAAGGTGAAATCACCACCGAGCAAATAGTCAATCACTTCGCCTATACACCCACCACCGCCAAGCGATACCTTCGTCAACTCACCCAGTTCGGCTACTTATCATCTCACGGCGGCAATAAAAACCGCACATACACAAGAACCTTAAACTCTTAAACACTCAAACTCTCAACTGACTCTCAACTCTAAACTCTAAACTCTCAACTATATCAACGGCTCTCAAACCCTTGAACCCGCGGCTTCGCCGCTCCCCATATAAATATGAAAGTAGCATTAATAACAGGCATCACCGGTCAGGATGGAAGTTTCCTTGCCGAATTCCTTATAGAGAAAGGATATGAGGTGCATGGCATCCTCCGTCGCAGCAGTTCTTTCAATACCGGTCGTATTGAGCAGCTCTACCTTGATGAGTGGGTGCGCGATATGAAGAAGAAACGTCTCATCAACCTCCATTGGGGTGATATGACGGACAGCTCCTCGCTTATCCGCATCATCAGCGAGACAAAGCCCGATGAGATATATAACCTCGCCGCCCAGAGTCACGTCAAGGTATCCTTCGATGTGCCTGAGTTTACCGCCGATGCCGATGCCATAGGCGTGCTCCGTCTCTTGGAGGCCGTGCGCATAGCAGGCCTTGCAGACAAATGTCGCATCTACCAGGCATCCACTTCAGAGCTCTACGGCCTCGTGCAGGAAGTGCCCCAGAAAGAGACCACACCCTTCTACCCCCGTAGTCCTTATGGCGTGGCCAAGCTCTATGGCTTTTGGATAGTGAAGAACTACCGCGAGAGCTATGGTATGTATTGCTGCAATGGCATCCTCTTCAACCACGAGAGCGAGCGCCGTGGCGAGACATTCGTAACACGTAAGATAACCCTTGCCGCAGCACGTATCGCTCAGGGCTTTCAGGATAAGCTCTATCTTGGTAACCTCAACGCACTGCGCGACTGGGGCTATGCCAAGGACTATGTCGAGTGCATGTGGCTCATCCTGCAGCAGGAGCAACCCGAAGATTTCGTGATAGCCACAGGCCAGTACCATACTGTCCGCGATTTCTGCACCCTTGCCTTCAAGGAGGTGGGCATACAGCTTCGTTGGGAAGGTGAAGGCGTCAACGAACGCGGCATCATAGAGAGCGTGAGTCCCGAGCTCTCATCTCTCACCCCTCATCTCACTCCAGGTCAGGTACTTGTAGAGGTCGATCCCAAGTATTTTCGTCCCGCCGAGGTGGAGCAACTGTTGGGCGACCCGTCCAAGGCCAAGAAGATGTTGGGTTGGAATCCACAAAAGACAAGCTTCGAGGAACTTGTCCGAATCATGGTGCGTCACGACATGAAGAAAGTGCGTAAGCTCTATCTTCGAGCTACTCTCGAAGATTAGTTTAGAACTTTAGAGTTTAAAAGGTTTAAAGAGTTTAAGAGTTTAAGAGTTCAAGAGATTAAGAGATTAAGAGTTCAAGAGTTCAAGAAGTTCAAGAAGTTCAAGCCTGAACCACTAGACCACAGCGCACAGCGCCTTAAACCACTTAAACCACAGCGCACAGCGCCTTGAACCCCTTGAACTAAAACCGCGCAGCGCCTTGAACCCCTTGAACTAAAACCGCGCAGCGCCTTGAACCCTAATAGCGCACAGCGCCTTGAACCCCTAAAACCAATAACATACGAAGTATGTCAACAGTCAAGGATTTTGAAGAGTTGGCAATCTTTCAGAAAGCACGAGAACTTTCAAAGAAGATTTACCCTATAACACAACGAGTGGAGTTCAAATACGATACTCGTTTTGTGCAGCAGATACGTGCAGCTGCGGGTTCCATTATGGATAACATAGCTGAAGGGTTTGAAAGAGGCGGTAACAAAGAGTTCTTAAACTTCCTGTATATCGCTAAAGGCTCATGTGGCGAAGTCCGCTCACAGCTTATCAGAGCCAATGATGTCTGCTACTTAACCCCTGAAGAGTATGATGAACTTTACGTTGATTGCCGTAAACTTTCAGCTGCCATCATGAACTTTATTAAGGAGGTGCGCACCAGTGAGTACACTGGCGCTAAGTTTAAGGAGCTCAATGGTTCAAAAGTTTAAGAAGTCTAGCGCGAAGCCCCTCAAACCCCTCAAACCCTTGAACCCCTTGAACCCCTCAAACCCCTTGAACCTCTCAAACTCCTTAAATCCTCAAACCCCTTGAACTCCTCAAACTCTCAAACAAGAAAACCGAAGGTTTTCGTTTCCGGTTGCTACGACCTTCTGCACAGCGGTCATGTGGAGTTCTTCCGCCAGGCTGCTGAGTATGGTGACCTGTATGTGGGTATAGGCAGCGACAGCACCTATCTGGGCTATAAGCATCGCAAGGCCGTATATCCCGAACAGGAACGCCTCTTCATGGTGAAGAGCATCCGTTATGTCAAGGATGCCTATATCAATGCCGGCAGCGGTGTTATGGACTTCGTGCCAACACTGGATATCGTCAAGCCCGATGTGTTTGTCGTCAACGAGGACGGTAGCACTCCAGAGAAAGAGGCTGTGTGCCGAGAGCGAGGAATAGAGTATGTAGTGCTTCAGCGAGTACCCTCCGCAGGACTTACAGCCCGCAGCAGCACCGACCTGAAGAAGACCACCTCGCAGATACCCACGCGCCTCGACCTTGCCGGCACGTGGATAGACCAGCCCTATGTGAGCCAGTATGCCCCTGGTTGGGCCATCACCATCTCGCTGGAGCCTACATTCGAGATACGTGAGCGTTGTGGTCTCTCCACCTCCACGCGTAATGTCATCAAGAAGATATGGCCATACCAACTCCCGAATATAGAGCCTGAGATGCTGGCAAAGCTCGTGTTCTGCTTCGAGAACGACCCAGAGCGTTCCGACGGCATCATCAGCGGAGCTCAGGATTCCATCGGTATCTGTATCCCCGGCCTTTGCCGACATTACTACAACAACTGTTTCTGGCCCGAGAAGATAGAGACCTGTCACGACGAGGACATCCTCAGCTGGTTGGAATCCCATTTAGTGATGATACCTATGGAACCCCGTCGCCCAGGCTGTTCCGTGGTCGAAGGTAAGGATATCACCGAACCCAAGGTTAAAGCGCTGGCACAAGCTGCCGATGACTGTTGGAATGCTATCATGGCAAAAGATCTCACAGCCTTTGCCAAAGCCTACGCAGACAGCTTCAATGCCCAGACAGCTATGTTCCCCGGGATGGTGCATCCTTGTTTAGAGTGTAAAGTTGAAAGTATAGAGTCAGTTAAAAAAGTGGAGAGTATTCAAGCCGTTATCGATAAGTGGTCTGCTGTCCCTGGCGTACTCGCCTACAAGATGCCCGGTGCCGGTGGCGGTGGTTATCTGGCTTGTGTTGTAGAAGATGCAGAGCAATTCTGTAAAGAACATCCTGAAGCCTTTACATTGACCATCAGAAGGGCTGGGATGTAAGTGCAGACGACTTAATATAGTACACTAAAAGAAGATAATAAATCAGAAACTCAATCATAATGAATCAAACAAAAATTTGTGTAATCGGTCTCGGTTACGTTGGTTTGCCTCTGGCACGCCTTTTCTCAACGAAGTATCCAACTGTCGGTTTCGACATGAATCAGAAGCGCGTGGATGCGCTGATGGCTGGCCACGATGCCACTCTTGAGGTGGCTGATGACCTGCTGCAGGATGCCATCAACAACCATGGCTTTAAATGCACTACATCACTTGATGATATCCGTGACTGCAACTTCTACGTTGTCGCTGTGCCTACTCCTGTAGATGCCGACAACAATCCCGACCTTACACCTCTCGTTGGTGCTAGCACCACCGTAGGAAAGGTTATCAGCAAGGGTGATGTGGTGGTGTATGAATCCACCGTTTATCCCGGAGTCACAGAAGATGAATGTATTCCTGTTGTTGAGAAGGTAAGCGGACTGAAGATGAACGTTGATTTCTATGGTGGCTATAGCCCCGAGCGTATCAATCCGGGCGATAAGCAGCATACCGTGGAACATATCAAGAAAGTAACATCAGGGTCTACACCAGAGATAGGTAAGTACATCAACGAGGTTTATTCAAGCGTCATCACTGCCGGCACCCATCTTGCTCCCACTATCAAGGTAGCAGAAGCAGCCAAGGTCATTGAGAACTCACAGCGTGACATCAACATCGCCTTTGTCAATGAGCTCTCTAAGATCTTCACCAAGATGGGCATCGACACCCTGGATGTTCTAGAGGCTGCAGGCACTAAGTGGAACTTCCTGCCATTCCGTCCCGGTCTTGTGGGTGGTCACTGCATCGGTGTCGATCCCTATTACCTCGCTCAGTGCGCCCAGCGTCATGGTTACAACCCTGAGATTATCCTCGCCGGTCGTCGCATGAACGATGGCATGGGTGAATATGTAGCCACTGAGACCATCAAGCACATGCTCAAGAAAGGCATTCAGGTGCTCGGCTCTCACATCCTCATCCTAGGCTTCACCTTCAAGGAGAACTGCCCCGATGTTCGTAACACCAAGGTCATCGATATCTATCGTGCCCTCAAGGAGTACAACATCGATGTCACAGTTTATGACCCTTGGGCCAATCCCGCTATTGCCAAACGCGAATATGGCATCGATATCGTCAATGAACTGCCTACGGAGAAGTTCGATGCTGCTATCGCAGCTGTTGCTCACAAGGAGTTTGCCGGCCTCGATGTCACTACACTCCTGAAGCCTTTACACGTCATCTTAGATGTCAAGTGCACCCTTCCTCGCACTATCGTCGATGGTCGCTTATAATTGAATAATTCCGAAAATAAACAAAAATAACGAAAGCTACGAAAATGGTTGTGTACGAAGATGAATCTGCAAATATAGTCGGAGCAATCTTTGAAGTACATAAACGTCTTGGAATTGGGCTATTAGAAAAGGTTTATCAAGAGGCTCTGGCCATAGAATTTAAACACAGAAACATTCCATTCGTAAGAGAAAAGTGTTTTGACGTTTACTACCGAGATGAAAAACTAGATGCACAGTACATAGCAGACTTTGTGTGCTATGGTAAGATAATAGTTGAACTGAAGTCCGTGAGCGAGCTTACCGACGTTCACAAGGCTCAGGTTCGAAATTATCTCTCGATAACCAACTATGAGTTGGGCATCTTGTGCAATTTCAATGAACGGTATATGGTTCCTATTAGGGTACTCAACTCCAATATGGTGTAATTTCGAAAAAGTCCCAAAAAACAAAAATTGATTAAGAATTAAATGGCGTTTTCTAACAAATGATGAGTTGCTATTATTGGGAAGCATCTTGAAAGTGAACTTTCAGAAGTGCTTCTAAACAATATCAACCTTTGCAGGGCAAAGCAATCATAGTCATGATTGTCATTTGAAAGAAAGATTTTCGTATATTTCGCTAATTACGGATGTTTTCGGAATAAATTAAAAGGAAAATGTACAAGCATTTAAAATTCCCCGAAAATAGTCTTTTCCTCGTCACAGGTGGTGCCGGTTTCATTGGCTCCAACCTGTGCGAGGCCATACTTCGCCTTGGCTACCGCGTCCGTTGCCTCGATGACCTTAGCACAGGTAAGCAGGCCAATGTGGATCTGTTCAAGGATAATCCCCGCTATGAGTTCATTAAAGGTGATATCAAAGACCTCGATACCTGTATGAAAGCTTGTAAGGGTGTGGACTATGTCTTGAACCAAGCTGCTTGGGGCAGTGTACCTCGAAGTATCGAGATGCCCCTGTTCTATAGCCTGAACAATATCCAGGGCACTTTGAATATGCTCGAAGCAGCCCGCCAAAACGGTGTTAAGAAATTCGTTTATGCAAGTTCCAGCAGTGTCTATGGCGATGAAGCCCACCTGCCAAAGCAGGAAGGAGTGGAAGGAAACCTCCTCTCACCCTATGCTCTAACCAAGCGCTGTGATGAGGAGTGGGCTAAACAATATACCAAACATTATGGTCTGAAGACTATTGGTTTGCGCTACTTCAACGTCTTTGGGCGGCGACAGGATCCTAATGGAGCATACGCAGCGGTCATACCTAAATTCATCAAGATGCTGCTGAACGATGAGCAACCTACTATCAATGGCGATGGCAAGCAGAGCCGCGACTTTACCTACATCGAGAACGTCATTGAGGCCAATCTGAAGGCCTGTCTTGCCCCTCATGAGGCAGCTGGCCAAGCATTCAATATAGCCTATGGCGGCCGTGAGTATCTCATCGATATCTACTACGCACTCACGAAAGCCCTCGGCAAGGACATCGAGCCCCACTTCGGCCCTGACCGTGCAGGTGATATCAAGCATTCCAATGCAGATATCTCCAAAGCTCGTACCATCTTAGGGTATGATCCTGAATATGACTTTGCTCGTGGATTGAATGAGGCAATTGAATGGTATAAGGAGAATTTATAGAGTAAGAATAATCATTATTAAATAATGTCAGTTTTTAAAGACAAAGTCCTGTTGATTACAGGCGGTACTGGTTCCTTTGGAAATGCTGTGCTTCGTCGCTTCTTGGATAGCGACATCAAGGAAATTCGTATCCTCTCGCGCGACGAGAAGAAACAAGATGACATGCGTCATTTCCTACAAGCCAACCGTGGCGATGTGGCCCATAAAGTGAAATTCTATATCGGTAACGTCCGTAACCGTGAAGCCGTGGACTTCGTGATGGATGGCGTCGACTATGTGTTCTCAGCTGCAGCCTTGAAGCAGGTGCCATCGTGCGAGTTCTTTCCTATGGAAGCCGTGCGTACGAACGTGGAAGGTACGAACAATGTTCTACTCTCTGCCATTGCCCATGGCGTGAAGAACGTGGTGGTGCTCTCAACCGACAAGGCTGCATATCCTATCAATGCGATGGGTATCTCGAAGGCCATGATGGAGAAAGTGGCGATAGCGCAAGGTCGTGCCCTGGGCACAAACGCCAAGACGACCATCTGCTGCACTCGTTATGGTAACGTGATGGCTTCGCGCGGCAGCGTGATTCCCCTTTGGGTGGAGCAGATGATGGAAGGTAAGCCCATCACCATCACTGATCCCGCGATGACACGTTTCATGATGACGCTGGATGATGCTGTTGACCTCGTCATCTATGCCTTCACTCATGGAGAGAATGGCGACTTGTTTGTGCAGAAAGCTCCTGCTGCTACGCTCGAAGTGCTGGCACAAGCGCTAAAGGAGACCTACGCTAAGATAGAGCCGAAGTACGGCGAGACTGAGGTTAAGGTCATCGGTACGCGTCATGGCGAGAAACTGTACGAGACCCTTGTCACCCGTGAGGAGATGGCCAAGGCCATTGACATGGGAGGGTACTACCGCATCCCTTGTGACAACCGTGACCTAAACTATGATAAGTTCTTCACAGAGGGCGAACACAAGGTGGAGACAGTGGAGGAATACCATTCACATAACACCCATCGCTTGGATGTGGCAGGTATGAAGGAACTACTGCTGAAACTGAATTTCATTCGCGAGGACCTCGGATTGCAGGCTCGCGCGAAAGCTCGCGATTATCGTAGCGAATAATAACAGAGAACAACTAAAAACTCAAAAACAACGAATAAGGAATATCATCAGTTTTCTGAGAACATCTAAAGATACGAAAAGCACGAAAATAATCAGTAGCAATGTCATTCGTGTAATTAGGGTATTTCGATGTTAGAATAAACATCTAAAGACACGAAAAGCACAAAAATAATCTGTGGCAATGTCATTCGTGTAATTAGGGTATTTCGATGTTGGGATAAACATCTAAAAACTCGAAAAACACGAAAAATGATATTCCAATAATATTAGTTGCTGAATTCATTCGTGTATTTAGTGTATTTCGATGTGACGATAAAATATAAACGTTTTCGATGTACATTAATCATGAAAATACTTGTAACAGGTGCAAAGGGTTTTGCAGGTAAGAACCTGTGTGCCGCTTTGAAAAATATGCGCGATGGGAAAGACCGGACACGTCCAGCTCTGAAGATTGAAGATATCTTCGAATATGACATTGACACGGATCCCTCGCTGCTTGATGTCTTCTGCAAAGAGGCTGACTTCGTGTTCAATCTGGCAGGTGTGAATCGCCCAAAGGAGCAATCGGAATTCATGGAGGGTAACTTCGGCTTCGCCTCGACATTGTTGGACACACTGAAACGGAATGGGAACCGCTGTCCCGTGATGCTGAGTTCATCGCAGCAAGCTTCGCTGACCGGACGTTTCGGCAATAGCGAATATGGCCGCTCGAAGAAAGCTGGTGAAGAGTTGTTCCTTCAGTATCAAAAGGAAACGGGAGCAAAGGTTTTAATCTATCGTTTTCCAAATCTCTTCGGTAAGTGGTGTCGTCCGAACTATAACTCGGCCGTAGCCACATTCTGTAATGCCGTAGCCAACGATTTGCCCTATAAGGTCAACGACCCATCGGTGGAACTGGAACTGCTTTACATTGATGACCTTGTCACTGAGATGTTGGATGCTCTTGAAGGCAAGGAACATCGGTGTGAGTTTGACGGTCTCGAAGTCATTCCGACAGTTTCACCATCTAAAGACGCGAAAGAAGGGACTATTGGGCGTTACTGCTACTGCCCCGTAACCCATAAGGTGACGTTGGGGAAAATCGTCGAATTGCTGAACCAATTTGCTGAACAGCCTCGTACGCTGACGATACCTGTGATACCAGCAAGCAGCTTTGCCAAGAAACTCTACTCTACGTATCTGTCGTATCTACCTTATAACAAGACCGCATTTCCCTTGAAGATGAATGTGGACGATCGTGGTAGCTTCACAGAACTAGTGCATACGCTGAACTGCGGCCAGGTAAGCATTAACATCTCCAAGCCTGGCATCACGAAAGGTCAGCACTGGCACAACACCAAGTGGGAGCAGTTCATCGTGGTCAAAGGGCATGGACTGATACAGCAGCGAAACCTCAACGATCCCGAAGGGCAAGTGCTGGAGTGGGAGGTGAGTGGCGACAAGATAGAGGCTGTTCACATGTTGCCAGGCTATACGCACAATATCATCAATCTTTCGGACACGGAGGACCTTGTGACGGTGATGTATTGCAACGAGATCTTCGACCCAGGACACCCTGATACGTTCTTCGAGAAGGTATAGTTTACGGAAAGCGCGGAAATACGGAAATTCTTTTCCTACTTATTATTTCGTTTACGTAAACATAAAATAATGCATGTGGCATACCAAATGAAAATCTCCGTTTTTCCGTATATTCCGTAAACGAAAAAAACTTAAACCAAAATGTCATTACTCTACGAACAAGAGTCAAGCAAGATAAACGGAGCTGTCTTTGAAGTTCACAAACGTCTGGGGCTTGGACTAGCAGAGAAAATCTACCAACAAGCTCTTGCCATTGAATTTCAGCACAGAGGTATTCCATTTGAGCGTGAGAAACAATATGATGTGTTTTACCGCAATCAGAAACTTGATGCCTATGACATAGCAGACTTCGTGTGTTATGGCAAAATTATTGTTGAATTAAAAGCCGTTTCCGAACTTTCCGATGCGCACAAAGCACAAGTGCGCAATTACCTTTCAATAACAGGTTACTCGCTTGGCCTGCTCTACAACTTTAACGAGCTATACATGACGCCCATCCGTGTCCTCAATCCCAATAATTTATAATTTCCGTATTTCCGCTTATTCCGTAAACAAAATAACATGAATATCAATCATTTCTGTAACTCGGGGAAGTTGAAGCTTCTCATCATCGTGGGCACGCGCCCCGAGATCATCCGCCTCGCCGCCGTCATCAACAAGTGCCGCGACTATTTCGACACGTTGCTGGCCCACACCGGCCAGAACTACGACTACAACCTCAACGGCGTCTTCTTCAAGGACCTGAAGCTCGCAGATCCAGATATCTACATGGATGCTGTGGGCAACGACCTCGGCGAGACCATGGGTAATATCATCGCCAAGAGCTATCAGCTCATGGTCGAGGTGAAACCCGATGCCGTCCTCGTCCTTGGCGACACCAACTCATGCCTGAGTGTCATCGGTGCCAAGCGTCTGCATATCCCCATCTTCCACATGGAGGCCGGCAACCGCTGCAAGGATGAGTGCCTGCCCGAGGAGACCAACCGTCGCATCGTGGATATCATCTCCGATGTCAACCTCGCCTACAGCGAACATGCCCGTCGCTACCTCGCTGACTGCGGACTCCCCAAGGAGCGCACCTATGTCACCGGATCCCCTATGGCTGAGGTGCTGCACCAGAACCTGCCCCAGATTGAGGCCAGCGACATCTTCGACCGCTTAAACAAAGATTTAAGCCTCTCCCCCTTGAGGGGGGAGTCGGAAGGGGGCTCACTCTCCCCCTTGAGGGGGGAGTCGGAGGGGGGCTGGCTTAAACCGCAGAATTACATCTTACTCTCTGCCCACCGCGAGGAGAACATCGATACGGAGAAGAACTTCCTGTCATTGTTCACCGCTATCAACAAGATGGCAGAGAAATACGACATGCCGATTCTCTATAGTTGCCATCCTCGCTCGAAGAAACGTCTGGAGCAAAGTGGCTTCGAATTGGATCCGCGTGTCATCCAGCATGAGCCTCTCGGCTTCCACGACTACAACTGTCTTCAGATGAACGCCTTTGCTGTAGTAAGTGACAGTGGAACTCTCCCCGAAGAATCCTCCTTCTTCACCTCTATCGGCCATCCCTTCCCCGCTGTCTGCATCCGTACCTCCACCGAACGTCCCGAAGCCCTCGACAAGGGATGTTTTGTCCTCAGCGGCATTGACACCGAAGGGCTTCTTCAAAGTGTAGATCTCGCAGTAGAACTCATCAAGGACGGTCATCCCGGAATTCCTGTCCCCGACTACACCGACGAAAACGTTTCTACCAAAGTTGTCCGTATCATTCAGTCGTACACAGGTGTCGTCAACAAAATGGTCTGGCGCAAGGGTTAATTGAGTATTAACGATTGTGTCAGAGGGTGCAGTCGTCGACTGGTTAGAATGTTGAGGTGACGAAGCATGAATAAACTGACGGTAACAACAAAGTGGGACTGGCGCAAGGATTAATTGAGTATTAAGCATTGTGCCAAAGGGTGCAGTTGTCAACTGATCAGAAGGTTGAGGTGACGAAGCATGAATGAAACTGACGGTAACAACAAAGGGGGTAATTGAACAATAATAATTGCATTATAAGTATTTTTATACAAGTCATGTTTTTTTGGTCAAAAATTAATAGTGGAAGCCAAAGGACTGTTATCATAAAAAAAAATATCCTGTGGTCTTTTTTAATCAAAGGTGTTAGTATACTTACTTCATTCCTTTTGGTTCCTTTGACGTTGGGGTATGTTACAGCTGAGATTTATGGCGTATGGCTGACGATATCTTCTATTCTCCATTGGATGACTTATATGGACGTTGGATTCACATTGGGTTTAAAAAATAGATTAGCTGAAGCATTGGCAAAGAATGACTTTGATAGAGGTAAGGGACTTGTTTCAACCACCTATTTTATGATGGTTGTAATTTTTATTCCATTTTCAATCCTACTGATAGTGGTGAGCCCTTTCATCAATTGGTGTAGTATATTGAATGTTTCACAGCAGCATTCTGATACTATTTGCATCACAATCCAGATTCTCTCGCTTTTCCTGTCATTGCAAATGATTGTCAATGTCTTTGTGGCTGTAGTGGCAGCCCATCAAAAGACTGCACTCTCGCAACTTTTCCAAGTCATTGGACAAGTGTGTTCGCTTATCATCATTGCATGTATGTCAAGGTTCGTTGAACCCTCGCTGGTCAATCTGACATTTGCATACTCCCTTATGCCCATTGTTATTGTAGCATTTGCAACCTTGTTTTTCTTCCGGGGTTCTATGAAACCTATAGCCCCGAACTATAAATCTGTTGATAAGATGTATATTCGAGATTTGTGGAACTTGGGAGTGAAGTTCTTCATCATTCAGGTACAGATGATTGTACTTTACCAATCCACCAATCTCCTTATCTCACACATTGACGGCCCAGAAGCAGTAACTCAATACAATATTGCATACAAACTGCTTAATATTATATCCATGGTATATATGATTATTCTCGGGCCGCTTTGGCCTGCTTTTACCGATGCTTATACAAAAGGCGATTACAATTGGATGAAAAACATATACCGCAAGATGACTTATTTTTTTATGGCCCTGTGTGTTGTAATCATTGTAGTGACATTCTCGTCACCCATTATATACAAATTATGGGTCGGCGAAAAAGTATCAGTGCCTTTTATACTTACGTTACTTGTCGCCTTATACACTGCATTGCATAGTTGGGACTCTCTTCAAGTCATGCTGATTAACGGCATCGGTGCTGTTAAAATTCAAACTTACGTTGTATTGGTTGGAATCATACTTCATATTCCGTTATCCTTGTATTTAGGGCGATTTATTGGTATTTTGGGTGTCATTGTCTCTATGAGCGTCATCAACTTGGTATACTCGACAGTTTTCACGATACAAATAAATAAGATTATCCACAAGAAAGCTATAGGCATTTGGTTAAAATAATAGATCTAAAATATATGATTAAGAAATTTTTACGAAAACGCCCCCTTTATCAGAAATTATCGGCATTGAAGGCAATGGCTAAAATGTATATACCCTTGAAGTCAGACTTGGGAGCGTGTGCTGATAATGTTATATTAGAGTATCCTCTTAAAATAGAGCATCCTCAAAATGTATTCATTGAAGAAAATGTTAAAATCCGATCCGGATGTCATATAATAAACTCAACTACAGAAAAGGTTATTATAAAAAGATATTCGGCAATTGCTGTTGGTTGTACTATGATTACAAATACTCACAAGAGTGTAGTGACGATTCCTCATATCTTACTTGGAGCTTCTCATATTAGCGATAAGAGTACAGACATAATCATAGAAGAGGATGTATGGATTGGGGCTAATGTCACATTGCTTGCTGGAGCGTGTCTCAGGCGCGGTTGCATTGTGGGAGCTGGCAGCATAGTGTCTAAAGAAATTCCACCATATGCTGTTGCTGTTGGCGCTCCAGCAAATATTATAGCAAAAAAATTTGAATTGGAAGATGTGTTAAGGCATGAAGTAGCTCTTTATCCAGAAGGACAGAGGTTAAGTAAAGAATACCTAGAAGGCGTTTTCTCTCAACATTTCAATGGATTGAGAACATTTGGCTTAACAAAAGAAATAACAAAAGATAATTGGGATAAAATTAATAATTACAAACAATATATTAACTTTGTAGAACCAATACATATCAAAGAAAATAAATAAAGATGAAATCTACTCGTGTCATCCCTAATAAAAAATTTAAATGGTGGGCGTATTTATACGTCCTGTTAGTCCTATTTAGTTTTTATCCATATGAGTTTAAAAGTGTATATTTACCATTTTTTCTCGCTGAAAACTATGCAATCGGGGCGTGTTTTTTTGCACTTACGGGATTATTACTTTTAACAAGGAAGATTAAACTTGATAAATTCCATTCTTTGGCATTTGTGTTCTTAGTTCAATGGATTGGAATCTTCATAATAGGTATAGCACATGGAAACTATTTGCCAGCCATAGGAATAAGCATTAATATGCTTTTGGCCTTTGCATTAGTTGTGTTTGTTGATAGTTTGTTGAACTGGGATGTTTTTTTTGACAAATACAATAAATGGATTTTGATAATGGCAATTCTTGGTTGTATTGTTTTCTTTCTTGTCCTTATTTTTAATATTCAACCACTTTCGATTGCAATTGATATAGCTGATGGCCGTCCCATCTTTAACTATTTTTTAACCTTTTCAAAATCAGATGTGTATTATACGGGCATTATTCGATATGCAGGCTTTTTTGACGAACCTGGCGCAATAGCTTATTGGGGCGTTTATGCATTGATTATTAACAGATTATTCATTGGGAAACGCAGGCTAGAAACTATACTTGCTGTTAGCCTTTTGTTTACCTTTTCTATTGGTTACTATATTCAGTTATTGGCTTATTTGGTGTTGTTCCTTGTGACTAGAAAAAATATTATCCAAAGTATCTTTCTTACATTTCTTGTGGGGTTTACTGTTTGGAGCATTAGTATGACTAAAGATACTGTAAACAGTGAAATCTATGACCATACATTCGGGCGCATAGAATCTCTTATTGAAGAAAGTCAAAATGAATCAAGTATAATTGCGGTCGGAGATCGTGAAGAACTTACAAAAAATGCCATAAAAGCATTTAAAGAGAATCCTTTGTTTGGTACATCACGTACAGATGTGAGGGTCGGTAATAATGTTTATGAGACATTAGCTCTTTATGGTATTATTGGCTCGGCATTTCTCTTGTTCCCCTTTATGTTACTAATAGTTTGGTCAATAAAAAATAAGGATTACACGTTGTTAAAGTGCGTAGTTGTAATATCTCTTGGGTTTACTCACCGTCCTTTTCATACGAACGTTCTTTCATTTTTTATTATATACTGTATATTGGTGATGTATCAGCAAATGAGGCTACGCTCGAAATCAGCATATCTGTCGTATCAAACGAATTCATGATTCTATGTTGTACGATTTCATTCTTTTCGAAAACTGGTATCAGGCTACAAATCATCACAAGGACGTGGGTTTGATAGCATCTATGCTGAAGGACTGTGGCTATACGGCTGCGGTAGCCGACGTGTATCAGAATATCGACAGAAATTATATTGAGGGAGTCCCTTGCATCTCGATTCAGCATAAAGCTTCTTTTCTTGACTATCCCAAGTCAGGTCTTATGTCTAAGTGGCCTTTCGTCAAAATTGTTGGGATTATCAACAGACATAGGGAAGCTCAACACTTAAAGAGTGTTATGAAAGAACTTGAAGGACAATTCAAACGCCTTTATTGTGGATCTTACTATGTGAAGATGCCAATTGGCTGGCTGCGTAAGATTCCTGACAACTCTTGTGCTTTCTTTTGGGGACTGCGAAGTGTCAGATTGATTCAGTATAAGAATAACGCCTTTGACTTTGCGGGAATAAGCTCATACTTTCTTAGACGCTATTTCGACCGCCATCCTAATCTAAAATTCTTCGTGTCTGATCAATTAATTCGTGAGGAGTTTCTGAACCTTGGCATTTCACCTGACCGTCTTGTGATAAGGCCGGAACGGTTTATCGAAGACTATTCTTCCGTAAAGAATGGTAGCGATGGGATGTTTACCCTGCTGTCCATAGGTTCACTTCGCCCCCAAAAAAGAATAGAACTCATACTTGAATCCTTGGCCAAGTTGGACGAAAACGATATTCAGTATGTTATCGCGGGAGCTTCGACTCCGAGTTATGAAAGCATAATTGATGAAGGCATTAGGAAAACACGTGACGGAATGGTTATACGAATTAACCGCCGTTTGACAGAAAATGAGTTTAATAATCATATCAACAAAGCCGACTTCTTGGTGCTTTGCGACTGTCCTCAGGCCTCAAATGTCACAAACGGTACCATGAACGAGGCACTCTTGGTTGGTGTGCCTATCATAGCACCGAACTATGACCCTTACAAGTACTTCATTGAGCACTATCATGTAGGGGTTATGTTCAACCCAGATGAAGTAGGAAGTTTAGAGTCAGCTATTCGGAAAGCGAAGCAATTGGGAAGGGATACCTTTGCTCGCTCCATTCACCACTATCAGTCGCTATATTTGAAAAAGAATGTGGTAAAGGCGTTTGCAGAATCACTAAAACAAGTGATATAACAGTTTATGAACGAGGCATTAAAACATAAGCTTGTCATCGTCTATTCTAGCTACAAGCCCAACATCGCCCCGACTAATCGTCTGATTTCTTTCCTGCGAGGGCTTAATGAGTTGGGGGTAGAGACGCAGGTGACGTTTATCTATCCAAATGAGAAGCGGGACAGGATGGATGCATCGGGTTTCTCGCATATCCATGTCAGTTACCTGTGGAAGGATGGAGAAAGATCAAAAAAAGTTGTAAAATACCTGCGGTCTTTCATCGCGGCGAGGCGCTATGCCCGGCAGTTGGAGAAAGGAGCTAATGTTTTGCTGTTTGGGGGTAGCGAGTATGCACCGTTCTTTACACAGCGGAACGATCTGAATGTATATCAGGAGCGGACTGAACATTACGGCGTTGTGCAGATGCATCCCGGCTTCCTACAGCGTCGCTATATGAAGGCCATCCCTCAATTCAAAGGGATGTTTGTCATCTCTACTGCACTTCGAGAGGCATACATAAAAGCTGGTGCGAAGAATGTGGTTATTGTCAATATGACGGTAGATGCCAACAGGTTTAAAGGATTGAAGAAAACGGATGGCGTGGAGCCTTACATTGCTTATTGTGGAACGGCATCGAATAACAAGGATGGAGTAGATGGCCTGATAAAAGCATTCTCTATAGTTCACTCTTTACATCCCGAAATTAAGCTTTATATTATGGGGAAGGCACCGACCAAAGATGATTTGGCAGGCAATTTAGCTTTAGTTGAAAGTCTTGATTTATCCTCTTCTGTCGTTTTTACGGGAATAATCCCTGCAGATGAGATTCCTCGGATGTTGGTTGATGCGTGTGTTGTTGCTCTGGCTAGGCCGGATAGTTTGCAAGCCAGATGCGGTTTCCCAACAAAGCTTGGGGAATATCTTTTATCTGGAAACCCGGTGGTGGTGACCCGAGTCGGTGACATTCCTGCTTTCTTGCAAGATGGTAAGACCGCCCTCTTGGCAGAACAGCGTAATCCTGAGTCTTTTGCGAATAGTCTGCTTTGGGCGTTAGACAATGAAAAAGAAGCAAAAGTAATTGGCCTGGCGGGACGTGAGGTGGCTTTGCGCTGCTTTAATTATAAAACTGAGACCGAAAAGATAGTAAGAACAATTTTTACAGAAAAAGCATGAAGTTATTGGTGGCCGGTGACTACTGTCCTCGCGAGAGAGTTGCCAAATTAATCGAAGAAGGATTACCGGTGTTTTCAGAATCTGTTATTCAAAGAATCAAAAACGTAGATTATTCACTGGTAAATTTTGAGTGCGCGGTTGCAGATTCTTCGATGAAACCTATTGCTAAATGTGGCCCACACTTAGGTTGTTCCGAAAAAGCCGTTGCAGTACTAAAGGACGCTGGTTTTAAGTGTGTCACATTAGCTAATAATCATTTCCGTGATTTTGGTACTGAGGGCGTAAAACGGTCTATTGAAAAGATAGAAGAGGCCGGGATTGATCACATTGGTGGTGGCACAGACATTGATGCGGCAACAGCCGTCTTATACAAGCAAATTAGGGGTAATGCTTTTGCTTTTATCAATATCTGCGAGAATGAGTTTTCCATTGCGGCAGAGAATAGAGGGGGTGCTGCTCCACTTGATATTATTGATGTTTATCATCGTATTACTGCTGCTCGAGAATGGGCTGAAATAGTAGTGGTAATTGTTCATGGTGGACATGAACACTTTCAGTACCCAAGTCCCCGTATGAAAAAGTTGTATAGGTTCTTTGTTGAATCCGGTGCTGATGCAGTTGTTAATCACCACCAACATTGTTACAGCGGATGTGAAGTTTTTCAAGGGAAACCAATCATATATGGTTTGGGCAACTTCTGCTTTGATCATCCGAAGAAGCGGGCAGGAATTTGGAATGAAGGTTATATGGTTGTCTTGAGTTTTGAGGAATCACTTATTCAGTATGAACTAATACCATATATTCAATGTGATGAGAAACCAGGCGTTGATTTGATGGAAGAATCAAAGCTTCATACCTTTTGGAAAAGTATCCACTCCATAAGTGAGACTATCAGCGATGATAATATGTTACGTCAACAATACGAAAAGTTTGTTAAACTTAGAAGTTCGGCATTGTTGTCACCGTTTACTCCATATTTTAATGAGTATTTGCAGTTGGCGGCAGGGCGTCATTACTTGCCATTTTTAATACCAAAGAAGAAATTGGCAAAGATGCTGGGCGTTATCCAATGTGAGTCTCATCGGGATATTCTTATTGAATCAATGAATGATAAGCTGAATAAATAACGTTATGAAGTTGAAAAGAATATATAGGGCGCTTGCGAGTCCATCAGATTTAATGACTTATTTAATACTGAGGATGAAATGGGCAGAGCGCTTGAGTGATGAACGATTTCTTCGGATGATTTACTTCATCAAGTTTCACAAGCGGTTGAATCTGAAAGATCCACAAACATACAATGAGAAGCTTCAATGGTTAAAGCTGAATGATAGGAGGCCGGAATATACTACAATGGTTGATAAGTATGCTGTGAAAGATTATGTGGCGGGAATAATTGGAGATAAGTATATTATTCCTACTATTGGCGTGTGGAACAGTCCCGATGAAATAGAATGGGATAAGCTTCCTGAACAGTTTGTACTTAAAACGAATCATGACGGAGGAAATTTTGGCGTCGTGGTTTGTAAAGACAAATCTCATTTTAACAAGGAAGATGCAATCAAAAGATTGAATGCGTCTTTTAAAAGGAATGTCTTTAAGTATGGTAGAGAATGGCCATATAAGAATGTTATCCGAAAAGTATTTGCAGAACAGTATCTTGAAGACAATACAGCGAAAGACTTGCCTGATATAAAATTCTTTTGCTTTGACGGAGAAGTTAAAGCTCTGTTTATAGGAACGGAACGGCAGACAGGCGACGTAAAGTTTGACTTCTTTGATGCTGATTTTAACCATCTTGACATTGTGCAAGTTCACCCCATGTCCAGGAGATTAGTACCAAAGCCGGAAAACTTTGAAGAGATGAAAACTATTGCAGCAAAGCTTTCAAAAGGAATTCCACATGTTAGAGTAGATTTTTACAATGTGAATGGAAAAGTTTATTTTGGCGAAATGACATTCTATCATCACGGAGGAATGCAGCCATTCCATCCTTCTCATTGGGATAAAGACTTCGGAGATTTGATTAAAATTGCTAAGAAATGAAAAGGTACATTTGTTTTGTTTTATACAAGTGCTTCTTAGTCTGGCTTCCTGCTACTAACAATAAGCTAAAGATTAGTAAGGTATTCCGTTTTCTTCGCAGCTCCATTGGAGGTGGTGCTTTTGACAAACACGGAAAACATATCAATATTGAGCGGAATGCAAATTTTGGATTAGGGAAAGGTATTAGCTTAGGCGATTATTCCGGATTGGGAGTTAATTGCTATGTTCGTGGACCACTGGAAATAGGCGCTTATGTCAACATGGGCCCAGATGTCCGCGTCATTACCATTAACCATAATACCGAAAGAACAGATATCCCAATGAAGGGACAAGGTTCCCTTCCTCCGCAAAAAGTCACTATATGTGATGATGTTTGGATTGGTGCCAGAGTAATCATTTTACCTGGAGTAACCATTGGTAAAGGGTCTATTATTGGCGCAGGTGCTGTTGTTACCAAGGACGTTCCTGAATATGCAGTAGTTGGAGGAGTCCCTGCGAAAGTCATTAAGTTCAGAATATGAAGAGAATTGTCACAATTGGTAGTTTTGGATTTGGAGAAGGTAGTCCGAGTGGGCAAAGGGTAAAAAGCCAGAACGTTTATCATCTATTAAAAGAAACCGGGAACAATGTTTCTTTTATTGAGATGATAAGTATTACAAAACGGCCATTTGCATTTATACGAATGGCCAGAGATATATGGAATAGCGATGCGGTATTTTGTATGCCGGCACAAAGAAATCTTGTGACAGTATTCCCGATTATTTGCCGTATTGCGAGAATAAAGCAAGTGCCTGTTCACTATATTGTTGTTGGGGGCTGGCTGGCCGAGTTTCTCGTAAACAGAAATAAACTACAACGGTTGTTATCATCCATTGCAGGAATTCATTGCCAGACACAAGAATTGAGCGATACGCTAGCCCAAAAGTATGGATTCAGGAATGCAGATGTGTTCCCCAACTTCCGAATCACTGACTTTAAATCGACTCCACATCATACTCCAGGGGCTTTGAAACTGGTTTTTATGGCCCGTATTAATAAGCTCAAAGGGCTGGATAATATTTTTGCCATTGGTGATATGATTAAGAATGCCAATATGAACAATGTGACCATTGATTTTTATGGTCCTATACATGACGAAGATAAATCCTATTTTGAGCAGAATATTGAAAGATACGACTTTATGAGATATGTAAAGTCTTTAGATCCTTCAGAAATCTATACTACATTGGAGCAATATGACGCGATGCTTCTTCCGACTCATTACTATACAGAAGGATTCCCGGGTTCTGTATTAGATGCATACATTTCTGGAATTCCCGTCATCGTTACCAAATGGCAATACGCGACTGAGTTTGTTGACCATGGTATATCCGGTTTAATCGTACCATTTGAAGACAATGGCTCAGATATGTTCACTCAGATCTGTCGTTTGCTTGATGATGAGCCTCTCCTAAGTAAGTTGAAGCAAGGTGCTTCTTCAAAATGGAAAAACTATTCCCCAGAAGTAGCGATAAAACAATTAGAAGAATATTTGAATAATTAGTTTGATTATTAAGCTATTAACAAGGATGGAGACAAAAAACCGATTAATAGGCTTAGGTTACGTTTGCCACCTTTAATTTTAGTATGATTACAGTTATCACTCCTACATATAAGCGCCATCAGTATTTAAAAAACGCCATTGAATCTGTATTAGCCCAGACTTATACAGATTTCGAGATGATTGTGGTGGATGACAACCCGCCAAAATCTGCCGAGAGAGTTTTGACAGAAGAGGTCATGAGGGAGGTAAAAGACCCTCGTGTCCTCTATGTTCAAAATGAAGAGAACCTAGGCGGGGCTGGATCTCGAAATGTCGCCATTGGAATGGCCAAGGGGGAGTATATCGCCTTCCTGGATGATGATGACATGTATCTCCCTGACAGGCTTCGTGTGCAGTATGAGGCAATGAAGGAGCATGACTGGGAAGTCTGTGTGATGGATGGAGCTACCTTCAAATACGAGACGGGAGAACCGGTGTCAGAACGTCATCAGCGTCTCTGGGACGGAATGACTAATGACGAGTTGATACGGAGCCATCTGATGTATCATATCTCTGGAACCAACTCCTTTATGTTCCGTACCGACTTTATTCGAAAGATTGGAGGGTTTGATATTGTACCGTCCTGTCAAGAGTACATTCTAATGCAGAAAACATTGGATGCGAAGCCCCGGTTCGGATACATGCCGGTGACGCTCATAAAGAATTTCCAGCACGAAGGAGATCAGCTATCAACTGGCCCCCAAAAGTTGGTTGGACAGAAGCTACTTATCGAGAATAAGAGGAAGTACTTCTATCTGCTTACACCGTCAGAAAAGAGACAGGTGCTATGTCGTCATCATGGTGTGCTATTCTTTGTATACTACAAGATGCATAAGTATTTTCATGCAGCGTGGGAAGCGTTCCTGTGCTTCTTTACGTCACCGTCTAATGCCGTGAAGTGGGTGAAAGAATATAAAGGAAAAATTACAGCATAAATGGAAAAGAAAAAGCTGAGCACAACATACAAGCTGTTGCGTGCGCTGGGTTTCAACTACTCTGAAGAAGAGTATGGAGATGTGAGTCTTTGGAGGGTAATCAAGCAGTTTTTCAGGAACATTCATCTGAAGCATCTGGAAAAAATGCTTGACCGGTTTTATCTGGAGCCGTTGGCGCCGCGAAAGTTGCGCCCCATTCTGATTAGAAAGATGGGGTGTCATGTGGGAAAGAATACCTTTTTTGGAGATTACGTGCGTATGGATACTAGTTATGCAAATATGATCTATATCGGTGACTATACCCACATCACGAGCGGCTGCAGATTGTTGTGCCACCAGCGTGACCTGACGGGATATTGTGTAGGTGACAACGCAGCAGACTTGGGTTATAAAACAGGCGAAATACATATAGGTAAAGGTGTGATGGTGGGAATGGAAACCATTATTATGCCTGGAGTAACCATTGGTGATGGAGCCATCATAGGTGCCGGTTCCATCGTTACAAGGGATATCCCGGCCTGGACCATTGCAACGGGAAGACCGGCAAAGGTGGTCAAGGAAATACCAGAACGTAAAATAGGAGAAGAATGAAAAAAGTATTAGTCATTGCTGCCCATCCCGATGATGAGGTATTAGGTGTAGGTGGTACTATCGCTAAATTGTCTACTGAAGGTGTAGAATGTCATCTGTTGATTATTACAGATGGCAGCTCATCGCAATACAGGGACTCTGTCTACTTGTATGAAATTATTGAAGCTAAGAAGTTGGAGACAAAAGGTTGTGCAGATCTGCTCGGTTTCAAATCCATCCATTATGGCGAGCTGCCCGACATGAAGCTGGACAAGACTCCCCATATTGTCATCAATCAGGTGATAGAAAAGGTGATAGATGAAGTGCAGCCGGACACCGTATTTACGCATTTTTGGGGTGATGTGAATAGGGATCATCAGGAAGTGTACAAGAGTACGCTGGTGGCCGTGCGCCCTGTGATGGGACAGGTCGTGCGTGAATTATATTGCTATCGGGTTCCGTCGTCAACGGAGTGGACTCCTAATAAAGCGGACACAATGTTCATGGCAAACTACTTTGTGGATATAGAGAAGTTTGCTGAACAAAAATACAAGGCCTTTGCTTGCTATTCTACGGAACTTCGTGAATATCCGCACCCCAGGTCTGTGCAGTACCTGCGTGAGGCGGACAAAACCGTTGGTTTGCGGGTGGGCCTTTTAGCGGCAGAGGAGTTCGTGATGTTAAGAAAGCTTGTGTAAAATTATTTGTATGTACGGTTTCTTCAAGCGTTGCTTTGATCTGTTGTTCGCAGTGTTGTTCTTTTTGGTGTTCAGCCTGGTGTATCTGTTGACATGGATCATCATCAAAAAAGTCAGTCCGGGGCCTGCTATCTATAAGGCGAAGAGGGTTGGCAAGGATGGGAAGTTGTTTGACTGCTATAAGTTCCGTTCCATGAGGGTTGACAGCGGAAATGTGCGTCTCACGACTTTGGAGAATGATGACCGTATCTTCTCTTTTGGCAGGTTCATTCGTAAGGCCAAGATTGATGAGATGCCGCAGGTGATGAATATCCTAAAGGGTGAGATGAGTGTTGTTGGCCCACGACCGGAGGATAATGAGAATGCAGACAAGGTATATGTGGGAGAGTATAAGCATATCCTTGACGTGAAACCGGGGTTGACCAGTACGGCCAGTTTGTATGACTATACCCACGGGGAACTGTTTGAAGATGAAGATTCGTATGAGAAGTTTTTTTTGCCCAAGAAACTTAAACTGGAATTGTATTATGTGAACCACCGATCTTTCTTGTATGATATCCTGCTTATTTTAAGGACTGCTTGGCTGATTGTCCAGAAGACGTGCGGCAAGAAAGACTTTAAGGAGCCGAAAGAACTGAATAAGTAATACTATTATATGTCTCAGAAAAAGATATTGGTAAAGCTGGTGATTATATTACTTTGTGGTTGTACCTTCATATCGTGTTCTGTCGCTCGAAACGGAGTGGAGTTGTCTCGAATTGTAAATAATGAATCGCCTAAGAAAGTTGTGATTCGAGGCGACATTGATTTAATGGGAAAGACTATCACTTTCCCAGAAGGCTGTTCGTTGGTGTTTAAGAAGGGCTCCATTTCAAACGGAATTCTTAAGTTCGTCTCCAATCGCTTAAAAGGAAATGTAAGATTCAACAATTGCAACTATAGTGGAACGATTGACGTCAAACAGATTGATGACCGTTGTTTTACTTCAGCTGATGATGATGGTACGCTGAAATTCCTTCTGACAAATGCATTGCTGAACGGCAGCAAGTGCGACTTTTATAGGGATTACAGCATTGATATGAATGCTGCTCCGGCTGGGCTGGTTTCCGTTAAGAGTATTGATAGCGGGGCAGACATCACATTCCACGACTGTACAATATACAACACTACGGCCTTTAAGAACCGTACCATTCGTCCTGTACTTATATTCACGAATGTGAAGAATGTGACAATTAGAAATTGCTCTTTCCATGATACCGATGAGCACAATTCTCATGTATTTACGAAATCTGCCGGCTGTTGTTTCCTAAGATGTTTCGGAGATTGTGAATCCATCGACCTGCTAAATTGCAGTCAGGAGAACGGTGATAGCTTCCTGAGGAGTGGCGTTTATACTCATGATAACCTTCTTCCCGAGAATACTCCGACAGTTGGTTTGAGCAATTCAACCATCAAAGTGAAAGGTTTAAATGTCGGTTATGGCCTTGCTTTATACTGTGGCAATAACCTTGATATTGATATCGATGTGAGCAACCCGCATCGTGGTTTTTACTGTTCTGGCGTATCTAATTCAAAAATCATTTATAAGGGTTACAATCCGATAGAAACAAAGTGTCATATTTTGATTATGGACGCTGTTTACAAAGGAGTTGACGACAACGGGAATATTGTATTGGATATGAAAGGGTGCCATGATCTTTTGATAAAAGCAGAGCTTAATGAAGCTCTCCCCAATGAGAGTATTATTAGCTTCCAAACATACGGCTCAGATGATAGCAATGGCACTGATTTTTCCTTTAGAACAGAGAAATGTTTTCACAATAATATAGACTTTTCTGCTGAAATAAGGCAAACCCCAGAGACTGGTTATTTTTTCATAAGCCGATTTGGATCTGGAAGTAAGGAAAAAGAGCGTAGTGAGATAACGGAGTGTTTTGCTTCTGGTATTTATATTCACGATGTGCGATGTCTAGAAGGAAGGGCCAGACCTTATATGTGTTATGTGGCAAATGGAATAGATGCAGATATATTCGTAGATAACTGTAGTGTTACCACTTATAATGCAGAGAAGAATTATGGTTATGATTACTATATCAAGGGAAATTCAAGAGGCAAAGTTCACATTGGAAAAACGATGATAGGGAATGTGCTTGTAAGGGATAAGCAAGTTGGAGAGTTTGATGTCATAGTAGATGGAGTACCGGTGACTCGTAGTCTGAACTATACTAAAGATAATTCCTCCAGCAGTCTAGTGAGGATTATTCAGTGAACGTTATTTGAAGACAAAATAAACAATAAGATAATGGCAAACAAAAGGATTTATCTGTACCTGGCTATGCAGAAAAATTAGAGGGGGAGGATTGACGGGTTTTAGAACTGCGCCCTGGCATCACAGGTCCAGCCACACTAAAATATCGATTGGAAGATGAATACATTGCGAACGCAAGGGAATTAGTTTATAGTTCTTCGAAGTGTCGAAGCGAGCAAAGCTCGAGCGTACCGCTTACGGTTTACGGTGTAACTAAGGAGGAGATGGATAAGATGTCGGATCAGGAGTTGGCGGTGTGGTATAATGATAACGTAATCTATCCCGACAAAGTGCGCATCAACCTCTATTACCTCAACCACTACAGCTTCTGGAAAGACATCCAAATGATTTTCTGCACAGTGCTGGGGCGGAAGATGAGGTATGCGGGGGAGGAGATTTGAGGGGGCTGACGTTAAAATTTAGTGGGGAGTGGGTAGGACGCTGGCGCTTTAGTGGGGAGCTGTTAAAAGTGAATATTGAAAGAGCGAACAATTGTGAGGCATAAGCATAAGAATCCTAGAGTTAACGTGTACTTCAAATATAAAGGTAATTGCTTTAAGCTGCTTGAAGCGATTAACTTTGGGTCGAAATCTGCACCAGAACTCAAGATCAAGGAGCTGTCAGAAACCTATATGCAAATCAAAGATGACCAACATCGTTTTGACGGTCAATTTCATGTTGGACAATTAATACGGTTTGTAGATGGTAATCATTTAGAGTTTACATATCACAAGGATGGTTCAATACTGACAGAAGTAATTCAGCCTTCAGGTGAAAAAGAATATTCAAATCCTTATGGGACAGGTGAAAGATGGACTCCAATAGCTGATGTGACAACTTATCAGCCTGTGATGATTATGCAATTATTGTCTTTGTCGTCGTATCGAAGAGCTTTTATTGAAGAGAAATATGGATTGAAGAACTATATTGTAAAGAACGACAAGTTATTCGAGATTCAAAGAGGACAGGGAATGTTAGTTCTTATTTATCTGAAACACAAGGAATATCCGTTGGCTAAATATTGTTTCGATGATAAGATCTATTCAGACGTACTGATAAGGTTTGGAGAAAATTTGGAACTATGCATTTTTATACAAAGGCAGATGCATCCTGATAATGCAGGTGCGCTTATAAAGAATAGATATATTTTTGTAGATAGACTCGATGGATATGAATATCTAAGTGATGTGCTATGCAAGCATATATTCGATCCAACATTTGCCAAGTTCATGAAAATTGTGCAGGCTGGAGACAGTTATTTTAATATATCAGAGAAGATGATGCTGGTGATAGAATCTGTAGACCCACTTTACCAGTCTCCATTAAAAGAAATGCTTCCTGTTTATGTGCAAAAGCCTGAAGTCATAAGAAGACTTTTGGATAATCTTGGAGGCGAATATGATGAGTACTTAAGCATGTCTAAAGAGAAGCAAGTTGGTTTCGTTCTGGAACAATGTTTTGAACCTCTAGATAATAGGAATAAGGAAATAAATGAAACCTGACATTATATTGTGTCAATTGGACGTTCTCGTCCTAAACGTGTAAAATATAAAAACTAATATATGGATAGAAAAATGATTTATCTGTGCCTGGCTCATATGAGTGAGGATGGTATGGAGCAGAAATACGTAAAGGAGGCGTTTGATACGAACTGGGTGGTGCCGATGGGGCCGAATGTGAATGCTTTTGAGGCAGACTTGGAGGCCTTCGTGAATCACGCTGATAACGCAAATGGTGCAGATTGCGCAGATTTAAACAAGAGGGTGGTGTGTTTGGCTTCAGGTACAGCTGCGGTGCATTTGGCACTGATAGCCTGTGGCGTGAAGGCTGGGGATGAGGTGATTGTTCAGAGCTTCACCTTCTGCGCTTCCAGTCATCCTATCACATATCTTGGCGCCAAACCTATCTTTGTAGGCTCGGAAGGTGAAACATGGAACATGGACCCGGAACTGCTGGAGGCTGCCATCATTGACCGCAAGGCGAAGACGGGTGTGTATCCGAAAGCTATTGTGCCAGTGGCACTTTACGGTATGCCGTATCGCATTGACGAGATAATGGCAATAGCAGATAAATATGGTATCCCTGTCATCGAGGATGCTGCTGAAGGTATGGGCTCCCGTTTCAACGGACAGGTGCTGGGTACATTTGGTAAATATGGCATTCTGTCGTTCAACGGCAATAAGATGATTACTACATCTGGTGGCGGTGCATTGATATGTCCAGACAAAGAGGCTGGGAATGAGATTATGTGGTATGCCACACAGGCGCGTGATGCCTATCCTTATTATCAGCATTCTGCCATCGGCTTCAACTACCGCATGAGTAACGTGTGTGCTGGTATTGGTCGCGGTCAGATGACGGTGCTTGAAGACCATATCGCTCATCACAAACATGTACAGGCGCTCTATGAAGAACTTCTTAAAGATGTCCCTGGCATTCATATTCATAAGCAGCCGAATGACCTTAACGATGACCTTAACATTAACAAGTTTGACTCAAACTTCTGGCTATGTGCCGCTACGATAGATCCGGATGTGAAGGTTAAGGGGCAGGAGAATGCTTATAAGGAGGTCATCAAGACGGCTGTGGGCGGCGCGGCAGGTGTAATCCATTCCGTAGACAGTGCTACTACTGACTGTCAGCCGAACGATAACGTGGAGGCGCTTCGCGTATTCATGCTTGAGCGCAAGGTGGAGTGTCGTCCACTATGGAAGCCGATGCATTGCCAGCCCGTGTATAGGGGTGAAGTTGACAAGTTGACAGTTGACGAGTTGACAAGCGGCATTGTTTGTCAGACCTCTGATTCAAGTGTGGCGTATACGCGTGGCATAGAGGAAGAACTGTTCAAAGTCGGATTCTGCCTACCTGCTGGTCCTTACGTGAGTGACGATGATGTCAAGTATATTGTGGAGTGTATTAAAGAGGCGATTGAGTAGGGGGCTGACGCCTACATATCGGCTGATGCCTACATATCGGCTAGCGCCTACTTACCGGCTGATGCCTACTGTGCAGTTGAAAGGGAGCGCAGCGAAAAGTAAACAAAGTTTATATTTTAATCATTTAAATGTACAACTTGTTCTTCGAACTTTTACAGGTGGCGATTGGGCGCCGTGATGCGTTGAGCTCATCTCTCTCAGACGTGGAATGGAGGGAGGTGATGGAGTGCGCGAAGAAGCAGGCGCTAATGGGTATTTGCTTTGCGGGCGTAGAACGGCTGCCAGCTGATCAGCGACCACCACGTGAGTTGATACTGACATGGTACACCATAGTGCAGCAGATAGAGAAACGGAACTGGATGCTGAACACACGTAGCGTGGAGGCTTGCCGCTATTTCGAGAGACAAGGGTTCATGGCTTGTGTTCTGAAAGGACAGGGGAATGCGGCGATGTACGTGGTAAGTGATAAGGGCATAGACCTAAGGCAGAGGAGGCAGAGTGGGGACATTGACATCTGGTGTATTGCACCAAATGCAATGAGGAATGAGAAATGTAAAATCAATGATTCGCGCTCTGTAGTGCTGAAATGGGCGAGGGCAAGATATCCGAAAGAGGAATATGACCTAAAGCATATTCATTTCCCAATCATTCAGAATGTGCCTATCGAGGTGCATTTCGTGCCATCGCGGTTAAGGGCTCCCATTGCTAATCACCGACTCACACGTTTCTATGAGCGGGAGGCGCTGACGCAGATGCAGCATAGCGTGAAGCTGGAGGGCGTGGATGAGGGGCTTGGAAGTCTGGTATGTCCGACCACGGAGTTCAACTTGGTGTTTCAGCTTACACATATCTTCAACCACTACCTCACGGAGGGTGTGGGACTGAGGCAGGTAATGGACTACTTCTTCCTTTTGCAGGAGGCAAAGGAAGAAAGTGAAACGGATAATGGAAATTGTAAAATGCGTGTTCTTGAAGATATCAAGGGCATTGGGCTTTATGGTTTCCTGCAGGCACTGATGTGGGTGCTGCACGAGGCGTTGGGGATGAAAGAAGAGGAGATGCCGTGTCCGATGGATGAGCGGAAAGGTAGGGTGCTGATGGACGAGATACTTGCAGGTGGTAACTTCGGACATTATGAAAGCCGCTATTGGTACCAGGGCATGTCGCGGTGGAAATTCTATCTCGCCCGCATGCGCCGCATGCTCCATTTCCTCCGTTACTATCCCGCCTCCGTCCTCTGGGACATACCATCGCGCATCAAACAGCGTGTGTGGATGATGAGGTGTCGGCGGAGCCGGAGTTAAGAATTACGAGTTAAGAATTAAGAATTAAGAATTAAGAATTAAGAATTAAGAGTTAATAAGCGAAGCGTCCTACCCCATAAAAAGTACAAAGAGGCTGTGTCATATTTGACACAGCCTCTTTAGTTTTTCTATGACCGAGGGAGGTTGGTCTTTAGCTCACAATCAGCCAATTGCAGGCGGCTGAATGCAGCTCATCCCATGCCTGAGGGGGGAGGGATTGGCGCATGGTTGCGAGCAGGCGGAGGGGGGGCACGTACTGGTGAGATTCGCGTTGCGACGGTTAGTGGTTAAAGCACTAAAGTACGTTGAGGGGAACGTGCCCCATTTTTATTATTTTTTTTAAAATGGCTCAAACACTCCGACATCCCGAAAACCGCGCTGGTAAAGGGTTTCAAGGGCCTTAGTGATGCGGAGTGTTGCTTTTTGGCGCGAAAATACTGTGTGTGTACAGGCTCAAAATACTCATTTCTGGCATTCACTGCCTCCAGCAGCAGTTTAATATGAATTAAATAATTCTCCAGTCAAAGGAAAAGCTTTTAAGACATTAAATAATTCCTTAAAATCACTCGGTGGTTTTTATAAATCACTCGGTGATTTATAGATTATATCTGACTTTTGCTTATCTTTTGAGCTGAAGCTAAAAACAGAAAAAACATAGGCCTCTAATTTTAGGCACCTTAACCATAAAGCGCCAGGTTACGGTTTTGCTCGAATTCTGGATATCAAAATCGCAGACCACAACACTCCGCATCACTAAGGCCACCGCAGCCCGCTCCAGTAGCGGATTTCGGGATGTCGGAGTGTTTGACGGATTTTGAAAAAAAAAATCTGATAGTTTATCGTTTGTCAATAAGCACGCAGATATCGCAGATAACGCAGAAATTTAACCTTAACCTTAACGATAACTATTAACTACTAACTATTACTATGACCTCACACAGAAATCACTCTAACTTTGCGGAGGATTGCGACGAAGTCGCATAAAAATAAAAAAAACAAGAAAGATGACAGACAACTCAAGACAGTTTCTTACCTTTGCTGTATGAAGGAAGAATCGGTCTGTCGAGGAGGTAAACCAGAGATTTCACAAGCGCAGAGGCTACTTTCTGTTTAGGCCCTCCCCGACATAGTTGCAGAGACCAGATAGAAAGTTATCGGCCTGGAGCCTTTTTAGAGTGATTTCTGTGTGACATTTGACTTTTTTGCAAAAAAATGCGGTTATATGTGTACCGCGTACACCCGATTTGTATCCCTAGAGGTTCAATTAATGATATTTAACCACTTGACTTATCTTTTCATACAATTCTTTCTCTATCTTTGCGCGGTTTTTTGAGAAAGATATAACTATAAATAACTAATTACTACATTTTTATGAAGAAATTCCTACTTCTTTTATGTGCCCTGCTGGGAACAGTGGGGGCATGGGCTACGGATGTTAAGATCGCTGAGACTTCCAGTGGTCTTCCTACTGCTGTCGGTTTCGGTTCTTTCTCTGGGCAGGTATTTACCACCTCTGCCGGTTCTGGCTTGGCAGGTGTAACTGTAACAGCTTCAACAGGTCTTACCATCGGTGAGCAAAGTGTCAGTACCATTTCTGCAGGATATGGCAACTGCTTTAAACTGGTAACAGCAGCCGCTTCAACGAACTATACCGTTACGCTGGCTGCTCCTGAAGGCTATTTCATCACGGGCTACTATATGGGTTGTTCTGCTAATTCCGACGGCAAAAGACACACCATCACTCCTGCTGGTTGGACAGAAGGAGTCGTTGTATCCTCTCCTCCTTATAATAGTCCAAATGGTCCCAAAGTAATCGAAGTGACAGGCTTGAACGCAAACTCCACATCCTTTACCATCAGTACGGCTAATGAAGGTAATACCTTGTATCTCCCCACTTTCACCATTTACGTCGCTAAGGCGGTCCCTGTCACTTACGTCATTTCAGATGCAAACGGTGTGGTCTTCACATCCGATCCTATAAATGCAGGTGTAGGCACTACTATCACCACGTTGCCCGCATCGCTTCAGCGTGACTATTGCAACTATACCGTACCATCAACGGTTGTTGAAGATGGAGACAATACGATTAACGTAACCGTAGACTATACCTTGCCTTTTACCCCTTCCACAAGCTTTAGTGATGCTGTCTGGTACTATGCTACTCTTCGTGGAAAATACCTTCGTGCTGACGATAGCGCAAAAGATGGAAGCGGACGTTATTCAACAAATTCAACCAATGAGCATACTGATGCTTATAAGTGGGCTTTCTTCGGTAATCCTTATTCCAATTTTTATATTGCCAATAAGAATCAGGGGGAAGGTAAGTATCTCTATGCAGGAACTAATCCTGAATTCCAAACTGTAGCTAATCCAACAGCAGACAATAAGGCTCTTTGGGTACCTTCCGTTAATGGCACGGGCTTCACTCTTCGCAGCGCCTCAGGTGCAACCCTTTACATCAATGATGCAGGCAATGGCGGCAACCTTGGTTATTGGAATGCGTCATGGGGTGCAACGGATGGCGGCTCAAGGTGGGTTGTTGAAGAAGCTCCTGCTTCAGAAGTGACAGTTACATATAACGTTGTATTAAATAACCAAGTCGTTGCTACTGCATCAGAAATGCAAGGTGTTGGAGGCGAACCTTCCGTTCCTGCAAGCCTCAATTACCCTTACACCTCATATACCTATAATATAGATGTAATTCCCGGCTCGGCTACAACCGTTACAGCCACCCCGGTATTCAATATGCCTTTCACGGCAAGTACTGACTACGCAACTGCTACGTGGTATTATCTAAATGGTCACGCCTCTTATAGCGACCGTTACGTCTCTACCAATGGCACGGAAGTGGTTTGGTCTGTAGGTAAGGGCATCACAGAAGCCTATCAGTGGGCATTCATCGGCAATCCTATTGAGGGCATTAAGATTATCAACAAAGCTACAGGTGCTACCCACTTCTTGCAGGAGACCAATCCTCTGACGATGGCCACAACCGATAAGAGTTGGACTATCAAACAACAGACAAATACAGGTTGGCAAAGTGGTGCAAATGGCTTTGGTCTTTGGAGTGAAGTTAATAACCAATATGTGAACACGCAAGGTAGTACCCTTAAGTATTGGAGCTCATTTGACCAAGGTTCTACCTTATGGGTTACAGCTGTTCCTGACAATTATGCCTCTAACGTTCAATCAGAAATCAAGCCTTGGTTTGACAACTATGGCGGCTACTTCCAGCTGAAGACTTCTGTAGTAGAAGCTAATCAGGCTAAATACGAACCTGCTCTTGTCAATTGCGACCTCGAAACCTACCAAGAGCTGACAGGCCTAATTGCAGATGCTAATAACTATGTGTTCCCAGAGACTGGGTTCTACCGTATCAAGAGCATTGGTGCTCGTGCCGTAGGTGAGAGCTATATTGCATACGGAAAGTCAAGTGGTTCTTCTTATTACGGCTTGATTACCAAGACCGCTACTGCCGCTAATCAGGACGCAACAACCGTGTTCTATATCAACAAGCAAAGTAACGGCAAATATACCATGACCATTCAGGGACTTAATGTTCAGGCTGCTTCCAAAAGCACGATTGTAAGTGCAACGTCAGCGGATGCTCCTGAGTTTACCTTCATTCCTTTATCACCAGGTTATGCTGCAATGACCGTCAATGGAGGTCAATACGAATTCCTGCATGAATCTGGTTGGACTGAATCAGGCCTTGATTTTAATGCGGTTTTGGGTTGGACAGCTGACGCTGATGCATCTCAGTGGACAGTAGAGGCAGTGGAAACGCTGACCGTCCCTCTCAATGGCCCAATTGTTGATGAGTACTATGCAACCCTGTGTCTACCGTTTGACGTAACACTTTCAGGTGCTACAGCTTATACGCTTACCAAGAATGGAATAGAACTTACCCTGTCTGAAGGTTCTACCACAGTTGCTGCTGGTACTCCTGTTCTGCTTGTCGGCGCAGGCAATTCAGCAACGGCAACGATTGGTAGTAACTATGCTACTACACCTGTATCAGGCACTGCTCTCACAGGTACTTATCTAGCCAAGACCATCAATGGCACAACTGACTATGTTCTCGGTACGGATGGTTCCAAGGTGGGCTTCTTCCATTGGAACAGCAATAATCTGAAAGCTAACCGTGCATATGTGGCTGGCAGCACAGGTGGCAATGTCAAGGGCTTCTATCTTAACTTCGATGAAGCGGATAAGATTAGTGAGATTGCCGGTGCACAGAACGAAGGTGAGATCTATAACCTCGCTGGTCAGCGCTTGAACAAACTGCAGAAGGGCGTGAATATCGTCAACGGTAAGAAGGTTATCGTAAAATGAATAGCTCTTTAACACGAATGTCCATGAATGATATGTCACATAATAGTCATAAATAATTTATGGTAATTAATGAGATGTAATTCGTGGTTATTTGAGTGAAGAAAAGGAATAATAACACATTAATGTTTACGACAATGAAAAAGACATATATCATTCCCGAGTTGCAGGTTATCAAAATGCACATGCAGGACTCTATTCTTTTGAATACTTCAGAAACAACTGTTGAGGGCGACAGCGGCGGCTGGGTAAAAGAAGAACGCGGCACCGGATGGAGTTCGTCGGGCAAGAGTGTTTGGGACGACGACTGGAGTAAATCTGAATAGCGATTGGAGCTTAAGACCTCTGAACGATAATGATAGCCCCGGGGACTACGGTCCGCGGGGCTTTTCTTTTCATTGCACGGATACTCTCATTGTTATTCAACAGCGGAAAACACGGAAAAGGCGGAAAACACGAAAACAACGGAAAAAAACTCACGCAGATATCGCAGAAAGCGCAGAAATTAACCTTAACGTTGACCTTAACTTCACGCAGATATCGCAGAAAGCGCAGATTAAAAAAAACCGGAAAAACACCTCTGTGATGTCTAATGCTAACGTCTTGACGTTATCATCGGTGATCTTCTTGTCTGTGTGCGTTTAAGAGCGAGCTCTTACGCCACCATCAAGAACATCACATGTGCCGAAACTTTGTTCCGTCACTTAGACATCCCGTCGGCAAAAACACCGCTGCGCTGAAAAAGAGGTCCAGAGAACATGAATCAGTTTAATCTGTTTAATCTGTAGCGAAAGAATATTTCGTAGATTTCGTGTTTTTAGATGTAGAATAATAAAATCTGCGTTATCTGCGAGATCTGCGTGATGTAAGGTCTAGGACATTTCTGTGGTTTCCGTGCTTTCTGTGTGAGCTTATAATCTAGACGACAGGCTATCTTATAAATCCGTTAAATCCGCGCAATCCGTAGCGAAAAAACATTTCGTAGATTTCGTGTTTTTAGATGTAGAATAATAAAATCTGCGTTATCTGCGTGATCTGCGTGAAGTCCTACGGTTCTCCCAGGTAGCAGACAATCGTGCGGACCTGGTAAGAGGTGAAGAGCTTCTGGGTTTTGCGGTAGCCGGAGTGATTGAGGGCTTCCACGAGTTCAGGATTATGACAGATCCAGTCCATCAGACGGTTGACGGCAGCCTGTGTCGTCAGGTTAGGTGCGTAGGCCATGGCGAGTTCTGATTTGCTCATTGGACGCACACGAAAAATCATTTCTTCCTTCATATCATCTGTTTTTGAATTTTCTGCAAAGATAATGATTTTCTTTTAATTACCCAAACTTTTCTGCCCCTTTATCCCACCGAATCACATATCATTTTTCTTCACACGGATAATGCAAATTTGAACAAACCGGGAAAAAAACACCGCTGCGCTGAAAACAGGTCCTCGAGAGTATTAACTCACACAGAAATCACAGAATTTAAACTTAACGTTAACCTTAACGATAACCTTGACCGATTAAGAGTTTAGAGTTCAGAGTCAGTTTATAGTTTGAGTTAGAAATTAATAGCTAAGAGTTAATAGTTAGTAGCGCTGAGCGGAGAGTTGAGAGATAGAACGCTGGCGCTACTCACAGCTGGCTTTTGTCACGACTTGGCAATTCAAGCAAAAACTCATCTACATTCAGTGGCGTGATGACTTTAAAGGTGGCTTCAGGATAGGCAGTTGTGAAAGATGCTGGGCACTTAACATTCGCTTTGTGCTCATTCCACTTGAACTCATAAGCATGGAGCATACCATCCTCATCCTCCAAAAAGTCAAGTTCCTTCTGCTGTTGAGTACGCCAAAACCATACTTGAGTAAAACGATCAATGTCGTAATATAACCGCTTCATGCGTTCGGCGATGGCATAATTCTCCCATAAAGCTCCAACATCGTTGCGGTTCTCTACTTGAGAAAAATTGCCTATGACGGCATTACGTATGCCAAGATCCCAGAAGTATATCTTACGGCTACTCTTAAGTTCGTTTCGCAGGTTTCGACTGAAACTGCTAAGGCGGAAGATGATGTAGGACTTCTCTAGTATATCTACATAACGCTCTACAGTCTTGGAGTCTAGTCCTATTAACTGACCGACTTCATTGTAACTCACCTGGCTACCAATTTGGAAAGCTAGCGCTTGAAGAAGCTTTACCAACTTATCAGGTTTATTGATGCCTTCAAGAGAAAGAATGTCTCGATAGAGATAGCTGTCTGCCAGCTCTTTCAATACCACACGCTCCTGTCCAGGGGTACTGACAACTTCGGGGTAGTAACCAAAAACCATTCGATGTGGCAACAAACGCATTTCTTCTATGAGATTGGTATTGGCAACCATTTCTGCAAAGGTGACTGGGAACATGCGGAACTCTCGTTTGCGTCCTGTAAGCGGTTCATTGATTTTGCTGGCTAGCTCAAACGAACTGCTACCAGTTGCAATAACCTGAACCCCAGGCACCTGATCTGTAATCAGCTTCAAACGGAGTCCGATGTCAGCAATACGTTGTGCCTCATCCACTACTAGTATGTTGCTGTTGCCAAGAATGGTGCGGATGCGCGTGGAGGTCATTTGGCTGAAAAGAGACTGAACATCAACATCATCGCCATTTAACCACATCACATCTCTATGATCAGCCAACAATGTCGATAGCAGGGTAGATTTGCCTACTTGCCTAGCCCCCATGATGATGATGGCTTTTTGTGATCCTAGCAAAGGTCTGATAGCCTTTTCAAGAGTCCTTTTAATCATTATTTCTAACTTTTATTGCGGTGCAAAGGTAGGTAAACCATACGTGAAATCCAAGAATATTATAAGAAATTTGGATTTAAATCCGAAAATATTATAAGAAATTTGGATTTTATATGTATTTATGTCTAAATAAGTGGGGAGTGGGGGAGAGGGTCAGCGGAGCTGCAGTTAATAGTTACATAATGGCAAAGAAACTACCAAAAGAAAATGCAAAAACGTTATCTTGAAACTACGTTTTTTATAGAAAACGTTATTTTAAAAGCACGTTTTTATATAAACCTTGACCTTAACCTTAACCTTAATTGAAGGAACTGCGTTCCGGTGAGAGCTGCTTTCCAGCGGTTAGGGGTTAGAGCCCTTCGGGCGGTTAGGGGTTAGTTGCAACTTTAATCTTTAATCCTTAATCTTTAATCTTTATAAACCTTAACGTTGACCTTAACCTTAAACTTCGCTCGGCGCTTCCACAGCCCATTCGAGCGAAGCGAGGCCCTCTCCCTAACAGGGGAGAGCGGGGAGAGAGGCCCTTAACTACTAACTCTTAACTATTAACTATTAACTCTTAACTATTAACCCTTAACTCTTAACTCTTAACTCTTCTTTAAATCATTGGGCAGGAGCGAGGATGGAGGAGAGGGGCATGAGGTAGGTGTCGTATTGTGTTGCGAAGGGACGGAAGGGAGAGGGGATGTTGGCGGGGTCGAGAAATAGGCGACGGAGGGGGTAAGGTGTGTTGCCTGCCTGGGT
>JAEEGK010000877.1_pt1 | contig 75730 bp, 63 predicted proteins | sample 8958771 | NCBI WGS metagenome assembly JAEEGK01 (sample SAMN16246547, study PRJNA631951) | gut metagenome | biome: gut microbiome; feature: rumen; material: SC-attached | host: Bos | place: Iran: Karaj | collected 2018-10
AACAGTGCTTGTATTGCACGAATAATCAGACACTGCACGACCTGATGCTTGAGTTTGCTCAGCTGTCGGTGTCGCGCGCTTTCCTTTTTAAGGAGCAGACCTATCGCGGCCGCTGTCTGGTGGCCTACAAAGACCATGTGAACGATCTGAACGAACTGAGCGATGACGATCGCAATGCCTTCATGGCGGATGTGGCCAAGGTGACACGTGCCATGCAGAAGGCGTTCAACCCCGAGAAGATTAACTATGGTGCCTATAGCGACAAGCTGTCGCACCTGCACTTCCATCTGGCGCCCAAGTATGTGGACGGCCCCGACTATGGTGGCGTGTTCCAGATGAACCCCGGCAAGGTGTATCTCACCGATGCCGAATATACAGAGATGATCGAGAAAATTAAACAATACTTATAAAAATAGATTATGGCTATTATCAAACCATTCAAGGGCATTCGTCCCCCAAAAGAACTTGTGGAACAAGTAGAGAGCCGTCCGTATGACGTGCTCGACAGCGAAGAGGCGAGGGCAGAGGCTGGCGACAACGAAAAGAGCCTCTACCACATCATCAAACCTGAGATCGATTTCCCAGTGGGCACTTCGGAGTACGACCCCCGTGTGTATGAGAAGGCTGCCGAGAACTTCCAGAAATTCCAGGATAAGGGCTGGCTGGTACAGGATGCTACCGAGCATTACTATATCTATGCACAGACCATGAACGGCAAGACACAGTACGGACTGGTGGTGGGCGCCTATGTGGACGACTACATGAAGGGTAACATCAAGAAGCATGAGCTGACCCGTCGTGACAAGGAGGAGGACCGCATGAAGCACGTACGTGTGAACAACGCCAACATCGAGCCGGTGTTTTTTGCCTATCCCGATAACGCGGTGCTGAACGAGCTCATCATGCGCTATGCCGCCACTGAGCCCGAGTACGATTTTGTGGCACCTATCGATGGCTTCCGTCATCAGTTCTGGGTGATCAGCGACGACAAGGATATGCAGACCATCACAGAGCAGTTTGCCAACATGCCATCGCTGTATATCGCGGATGGTCACCACCGTTCTGCCGCTGCTGCACTGGTGGGTGCGGAGAAGCAGAAGCAGAACCCCAACCACAATGGTACCGAGGAGTACAACTACTTCATGGCAGTGTGCTTCCAGGCGTCGCAGCTCACCATTCTGGACTACAACCGTGTGGTGAAGGATCTGAACGGACTCTCGTCGGAGGAGTTCCTGGCTGCCCTGCAGGTGAACTTCGAGGTGGCGGATAAGGGTACTGAGATCTACAAGCCCCAGCAGCTGCACGAGTTCTCGCTCTATCTGGACGAGCACTGGTACAGCCTGAAGGCCAAGGAGGGTACCTATGATAATACCGACCCCATCGGGGTGCTGGACGTGGATATCTCGAGCCGCCTGATACTGGACGAGATCCTGAACATCGGCGACCTGCGCTCATCACAGCGTATCGACTTCGTTGGTGGACTGCGTGGCCTGAAAGAGCTGAAGCGCCGTGTGGACTCTGGAGAGATGCGCGCCGCCCTGGCACTCTATCCTGTATCGATGCAGCAGATCATGGATATTGCCGACAGCGGAAAGATCATGCCGCCAAAGGCTACCTGGTTCGAGCCTAAGCTGCGCTCGGGTCTGGTGATTCACAAACTGAGCTAACACAATGATTTTAAACAGAGAATGAAGACTAAACATATACAATACGAGACGCAAGGCACATGCTCAAAACTGATTGACGTGACTGCCGATGAGAATAACGTGATACAACAAGTGTTCTTCCTTGGAGGTTGTAATGGCAACCTCCAAGGAATCAGTCAGTTGGTGCGTGGACAGAAAATCGACGATGTGATTCCCAAGATCAACGGCATCCGCTGCGGTGCCAAGGGCACCTCGTGCCCGGATCAGTTGTGCCGCGCGCTCGAACAACTGAAGAACGCTCCCCTGGAGGAGTAGAAAAGAATAAAGGCTCATCAAAATGATGAGCCTTTTTCCTTGCGGAAGGTGAGGGATTCAAACCCCCGATACCCGAAAGGGGTATACCGGATTTCGAGTCCAGCGCGATCGATCACTCTGCCAACCTTCCTTGAAATCGAGTGCAAAGGTAATGCTTTTTTGGCAATCCGCCAAACATTTTCTTTGGAAAATGTGATTTTTATTCAAATGACAGTTTGCTGAGCCTGCTGCGCAGTTGTTCTGCCTCGCTTTTGCGGATGCTGAGCTGGATCTCGCAGGTGTTATCGTAGGTTTGCGACACGATACGCGGCTGCATCTCCTTCACAATGCGCATCACATCGTTCATCATCGGATAGGCAAACGAGTAGGTGATGACCTCCTCTACCTGACGGGTCTCTATCTCGGAATGGGCGATGGCATCGGCGGCGGCCTCACGATAGGCAACGATGAGTCCCGACGTGCCCAGGTTCACACCACCATAGTAGCGCACCACCACGATCAGGATATCGGTGAGCTCATGACTGTTGATCTGACCCAGGATGGGCTTGCCAGCGGTACTCGATGGCTCGCCATCGTCGTTGGCACGGAACTCCAGGCGCTCAGGGCCCAGCATATAGGCATAGCACACATGACGGGCATCGTAGTATTTCTTGCGATAGCCCGCTACCAACTCTTTCACTTCATCGGCTGTCGACACATGATGAGCGAAGGCGAGGAACTTACTTCGCTTTTCGGTGTAGTAGCCCTCGCCTCCGATCTTTAGTGTCTTGTATTCGTCAAGAATCTCTGACATCATTAACTGTTATATTCCTGCCAACTCTTAATCTTCACCTCATCCAGGCTCATAGCAGTGAAAGCCTCGATGAACGCCTTGGCCAAACGTACATTGGTCATCAATGGGATGTTGTGGTCGATAGCACCACGACGGATCTTGTAGCCATTGGTGAGCTCGCGGCTGGTGTGGTTCTTGGGCACGTTGATGACCAGACCTACCTTATGCTGAGAGATGAGATCCATCACGTTGTTCTCGCCATCCTCATCAGGCCAGGCTACTGCTGTTGCCTTCACGCCGTTGTCATTGAAGAACTTGGCTGTGCCGGCAGTGGCATAGATCTTGTAGCCCTTCTTGGCCAGCTGCTGGGCGGGCTCAAGCAGTGACACCTTGCCCTTGGCACCACCTGAAGAGATGAGCACGGCATCCTTTGGAATGCTGTAGCCGGTGGCAATCAGCGAGTTGAGCAGCGCCTCGTTGAGGTCGTCGCCCAGACAGCCCACCTCACCGGTAGAGCTCATGTCAACACCCAGCACGGGGTCGGCATTCTGCAAGCGGGCGAATGAGAACTGTGAGGCCTTGACACCAATGCGGTCGATATCAAACTCGCTCTTGTCGGGTTTCTGATAAGGGGCGTCGAGCATGATCTTGGTGGCTGTCTCGATGAAGTTACGCTTCAGGATCTTTGAAACGAATGGGAATGAGCGGCTGGCACGCAGGTTACACTCAATAACCTTCACCTCGCGGTTCTTGGCCAGGAACTGGATGTTGAACGGACCGCTGATGTTCAGCTCGGCGGCAATCTTATGGGCGATCTTCTTGATCTGACGTACGGTAGAGAAGTAGATGTTCTGGGCAGGGAATACCATGGTGGCATCGCCTGAGTGTACACCTGCATACTCCACATGCTCGGAGATGGCATACTCGATAACCTCACCCTTGTCGGCAACGGCATCAAACTCAATCTCCTTGGTCTCTGTCATGAACTTAGACACCACCACGGGGAACTCCTTGGACACCTCGGTGGCCATGTTGAGGAAGCGATGCAGCTCCTCTTCATCGTAGCACACATTCATGGCTGCACCTGAGAGCACGTACGAAGGACGTACCAGTACGGGATAGCCTACCTTGGCCACGAAATCCTTCACATCGTCGAACGAGGTGAGGGCCTGCCAGGCGGGCTGGTCGATACCCAACTTGTCGAGCATGGCTGAGAACTTGTCGCGATTCTCGGCACGGTCGATATCCACTGGCGAGGTGCCGAGGACGGGCACACCCTGACGGTGCAGCTTCATGGCGAGATTGTTTGGAATCTGTCCACCAACGGAGACGATGACACCACGAGGCGACTCGAGGTCGATCACATCGAGCACACGCTCCAGAGAGAGCTCGTCGAAGTACAGACGGTCGCACATGTCATAGTCGGTTGACACGGTCTCTGGGTTGTAGTTGATCATGATCGACTTGTAACCCAGCTTGCGAGCGGTGTTGATGGCGTTGACAGAACACCAGTCGAACTCTACAGAGGAACCGATGCGGTAAGCACCCGATCCGAGTACGATTACCGACTTCTCATTATTATAATAGTTGATATCATGAGCAGGCACATATTGCTCTCCTTCTGTATTGCCGAATGCAGGCACATGGGTATAGGTGAAGTAGAGATAGTTGGTGAGCTCAGGATGCTCAGAGGCTACTGTGGGGATGCGCTTGACGGATGGCATGATGCCACGCTGCTTGCGGTGCTTGCGAACCTCGAGGTTCTCCTTCTCCATATTGGTAGAGGTTGACTTGAGCACGAAACGGGCAATCTGGAAGTCGCTGAAGCCGCAGCGCTTGGTCTCAAGTAGCAGCGCATCGGGCAGCTCTTCCAGTGTGTTGTATTTCTGCAGCTCATGCTTCAGGTCCACGATATGCTTCAAACGCTCCAGGAACCAGACGTCGATCTTGGTGAGTTCCTCGATACGCTCAATCGTGTAGCCCTCTTCCAGCGCCTGAGCGATGGCGAAGATACGCAGATCGGTAGGATTGGCCAGCTCCTCATCGAGGTTGCTGAACTTGGTGTGGTCGTTGCCCACAAAGCCATGCATGCCCTGACCAATCATGCGGAGACCCTTCTGGATCATCTCCTCGAACGAACGGCCAATAGACATGATCTCACCAACCGACTTCATGGAAGAACCTATCTGACGGCTGACACCGGCAAACTTGGTGAGGTCCCAACGAGGAATCTTACAGATCATATAATCGAGCTGTGGTGCCACATAGGCTGATGAGGTGGTGCCCATCTCGCCAATCTGGTCGAGGGTATAGCCCAGGGCTATCTTGGCTGCCACAAAGGCGAGGGGATAGCCAGTGGCCTTGGAGGCCAGCGCTGATGAACGGCTCAGACGGGCGTTGATCTCGATGATACGATAGTCGTTGGTCTCTGCATTGAATGCGAACTGAATGTTACACTCGCCCACGATACCCAGGTGCTTCACACACTTGATGGTGATATCCTGCAGCATCTTGACCTGCTCCTCACGCAGCGAGCAGGTGGGCGCTACCACGATACTCTCACCGGTATGGATGCCCAGAGGGTCGAAGTTCTCCATAGAGGCAACGGTGAAGCAACGGTCGTTGGCATCACGGATGCACTCGAACTCAATCTCCTTCCAGCCTTTCAGGCTCTCCTCAACCAGAATCTGTGGGGCAAAGGTGAAGGCCGACTCTGCCAGCTCGATGAATTTCTGCTCATCAGGACAGATGCCTGAACCCAGACCACCGAGTGCATAGGCTGAGCGGATCATGATGGGGAAGCCAATCTCGTGAGCGGCCTTCAGCGCATCGTCCATCGACTCGACAGCGTGGCTCACAGGCACCTTCAGATCGATCTCGGCCAACTTCTTGACAAACAGATCGCGGTCCTCTGTGTTCATGATGGCCTCTACACTGGTTCCGAGCACCTCAACACCATACTCCTTCAAAGTGCCGTTGAGATAGAGCTCCGTACCGCAGTTAAGAGCGGTCTGACCACCAAAGGCCAACAGAATGCCATCGGGGCGCTCCTTCTTGATGATCTCTGTCACAAAGTGTGTATTCACGGGCTGGAAATACACCTTGTCTGCAATACCCTCGCTGGTCTGGATGGTAGCGATGTTAGGGTTTACGAGTACACTCTTGATGCCTTCCTCGCGGAGTGCTTTCAAAGCCTGTGAACCGGAGTAGTCGAACTCTCCTGCCTGTCCAATCTTCAAAGCACCTGATCCGAGTACCAACACCTTTTTCAGTTCTTTCTTCATATTCGTATTGGGTTTATTTTTAGGGGTTTCATTATTCGTGTGCAAAGGTACGAAGATTTATTTAAACTGCCAAGCATATCTGGACCGTAAAAATGTTAAAAAATGGGCGCATCTTCTAAAAAATGCGCCCACTTGATATAAACCTAATTTTTATGCGATTATTCGTAGTAGGTGATGGTGCGGGTAACCTCCATCTCCTGGCCCATCATCGAGGTCTTGCGGCTGATCCAGTTGCCTTTGGCATCGAGTTTGTAGTCGCTGAAAGGCACCTCTACTTCCTGGCCCATCACATTCATCTTCTGGGCCTTGAGCTGACCGTCCTCACCCCAAATCAGGGTCTGAACTATCTCCTGACCACCTGCGACAATGGTCTGACTCTTCAGCTTGCCGTTCTCCCAGGCAAACTTCACATCGGCTGTCTGACCCATCATGGACATGGTGGCTGAAACCATGTAGCCGTTCTCGTCATACTTGGCATTGCTCATGCCTTCCTGGCTCATCTTGCCATCCTGGCTGAACTCGATGACTTGCTGCATGCCCATCACACTCATGCTGATTGACTTCACGTTGCCCTTGGCATCGTTTACTTCCACATCGTGGAACTTGGTTTGTGCCTGCATGGCAACTGTCATTACCAGTGCGGCGAGAATCATTGTAAGTTTTTTCATTTTTAATTGCGTTATTATTGGTTATACAATAGTTGATAAATATATCGGTGGCAAAGATACGGCTTTTTCCTGAAACCACCAAATTTCTGTTATTTTTTGTTTGTTCCAATTATTTTGTTTACCTTTGCATCTGTAATACAAAAAAGGAAATAATGGATCATGAGATATTAAGCCAACTGAATGACAGTCAGCGTGTTGCGGTGGAGTACTGCGACGGCGCGAGTCTGGTGATAGCTGGTGCAGGTTCGGGTAAGACGCGCGTGCTTACCTATAAGATAGCATGGCTGTTGCAGCAGGGGATGAAGCCCTGGCAGATACTCGCACTCACGTTTACCAATAAAGCGGCACGCGAGATGAAGGACCGTATAGGACGGTTGGTAGGTGATGAAGCGGCGAGATACCTGCAGATGGGTACCTTCCACAGTATTTTTGCACGTATCCTGAGAGCAGAGGCAGAGAAGCTGGGTTTTAATGCCAATTTTACCATTTACGACCAGACAGATGCCCGCTCGCTGGTGAAGACTATCATCAAGGAGATGGGACTCGACGATAAGGTGTATAAACCCTCGTCGGTAGCTGACCGTATATCGATGGCCAAGAACCACCTGCTGCTGCCACAGGCTTATCAGCAGAGTACATGGGCTACCGATGATGCCAGCCAGAAGCGTCCCCAAGTGGCTAATATATATAATAGGTATGCTGAACGCTGCCGGCAGGCTAATGCGATGGACTTCGATGATCTGCTGGTGCAGACATGGCTCTTGTTCAAAAATCACGAGGATGTGCGCCAGAAGTACGTTGACAAGTTTCATTTTGTACTTGTGGATGAGTACCAGGACACCAACTATGCTCAGCAAGCCATCGTTTATCAACTGACTAAAGAGCGGCAGAAAGTGTGCGTGGTGGGCGACGATGCACAGAGCATCTACTCGTTCCGAGGCGCCAATATCGATAATATTCTGAACTTTCAGACCCTTTATAACGATGCTAAACTGTTTAAGCTGGAACAGAACTATCGCTCTACACAGCTGATCGTTCAGGCAGCCAATTCGCTGATAAAGCGCAACGAACGACAGATTCCGAAGAATGTGTTCTCGAAAAACGAACATGGTGAGCGCCTGCAGTTGAAACCAGCCTATAGCGATCGTGAAGAGGCGCTGATAGTGACACAGGATATCAAGCGCCTGAAGCGACAGGACCAGTGCAGCTGGAGCGATTTCGCCATCCTGTACCGTACCAACTCGCAGAGTCGCAGCTTTGAGGAGCAGATGCGTAAAGACGGTATCCCGTATCGGATCTATGGAGGACTGAGCTTTTATCAGCGCAAGGAGATCAAAGATGTGATAGCTTACTTCCGCCTGATAGCTAACCCCGACGATGAGGAGGCTTTTAAACGTATCATCAACTATCCGGCACGTGGCATCGGTGACACTACCGTTGGCAAGATCATACAGGCAGCCCAACAATACGGGGTGAGTCTGTGGCAGGTGATCAAACAGCCCATGCTGTTTCCCATGGATGTGAATAAGGGTACGATGACCAAGCTGCAGAACTTCCGTGAGATGATTGAGGGGTGGATAGCCCGCATACAGACGGAGGATGCCTATACACTGGGGCACGACATCATCATGAACTCGGGTATCAGTAAGGATATCTATGGGGGACGCAATCCTGAGGACCTGTCGCGACAGGAGAACCTCGAGGAGTTTCTTGGTGGTATGCAGGACTTTGTGGAGAGCCGCCGTGAGGAGGATATGGGCGACGAGGTGTATCTGACTGATTTCCTGCAGGAGGTGGCGCTGCTCACCGATCTGGACAGTGATAATGGGGATGAGAACGACAAGGTGGTGCTGATGACCATCCACTCGGCAAAGGGACTGGAGTTTCCCACCGTATTTGTGGTGGGCCTTGAAGAGAATATCTTCCCGTCGCCGATGTGTACGAACTCTATGAGGGAACTGGAAGAGGAGCGACGCTTGCTGTATGTGGCCATCACCCGAGCAGAGAAACACTGCATCCTGACTTGTGCGCAGAACAGATTCCGCTATGGACGGATGGAGTATGACACACCATCGCGCTTTATTCATGATATTGATCCCGAGTTATTGGAGGTTCATGGAGAAACGGGTGGGGCAGAGCCAATGCCACGTAAGGCCTATAATCGCTATGATGGCGGTGCCTATGGTACAGGAACAACAGGGGGCTATAGTCGCCAGACGCGAGGCTATGAAAGTGAGGCACCCGAGTGGATGCAGAACCCGCGCCCTGTGGCTACACAGTTTAAAGCCGACCCCAAACCCAGAGCGGTGGCGCCTCGTAAACCCGAGAAGCCTGTTGATCCGTTCGGACCAAACTTCAAACGGGTGTATAATGCAGTGGCACCACGACCGATGGCATCTGCACCAAGTGCCAGTGACCTGCATGAAGGAGCGAGGATAGAGCATCAGCGCTTCGGTATAGGCACTGTGCTGCGCTTGGAAGGGAGTGGGGAGAATGCCAAGGCTACCGTTGAGTTTACGCATGCCGGAACGAAACAACTGCTCCTTAAGTTCGCGAAATTTAAGATCATAGGTTGATATATAAAATTAGAGCGCCTCGTCATCGGGGCGCTCTATATTTCTGGGTTTAGCCTTGGGCAGATGTTTCTTCTTGCGGAGCCAGGCAGCCTTGCGGGCCTCGTAGTCCTCATGATGCTTCTCTAAAAATCCGTCGGCCATAACTGTTTAATACTTGAATTTTGCATATACCACCTTGACCTCTATCGGTGTGTTGGCACCACCGGCAAGCTTGGTGCTCGACAGACCCATCTGGTTGTGAACACCAGAAACAGTGGATGTGGAATAACCATAGCTGTCGGTTGTTGACTTGGTTGAAGTGGCAATAGGTACCAGCACCACCTTGTTCCAATCCGGATGCTTGGCCACCCAATTGGCATCATGCTTCAATCCTTCGGTCTTCTGACGGGCCATCTGGGTAATCAGGTTGCCGATATTGTTGAAGGCATAGACATTGTTTGAGAGGGTAGACATAAATGAGGTGGTATAGTCATACATCGTCTCGTTTTCAAAGAAGGTGTAGAGACTATCTTTCTGGACCATCAGGATATTGTTGGACGTTGCCAACGGATACTCACAGTTCAGCGTGCTGTTGATACGCTCGAAGTTGATGCTTACAGACAGCAGTGAGTCGTTGACATGGGCCTGAGAGATATCATCAACAGGCAGCTCAACCTCGGTGAAGATACCTGCAGGCGACTTCAGATAGGTACAACTGTTGTCTGCAGTCAGGCGCTCGAGTGCTGTGCGGTCGTTGACAATATAAGAGGTCTGCAGTACCTCGGGCGTAGAAGACAGGAAGATGGAATTGGTATATATCGTGTCTTCCTTGAACTTGTAGTACATCTGCAAGTCGATCTCTGCCACGTTGGCCATAACACCCAGGCCATCGGTAACCTCGAAATTGAAACCTGGCAATACCTGATGGATAAAGCTGTAGGCATTTTTGAAATACTCGGGATGCTGATAATACTGGCGCATGATATAGGTGCCAATATTCTTGTATGTCTTACCAGACTTGTCTGTGTAAGGGTCGTTCAGCATGATGCGGGCAAAATTCAAGTAGCTGCTGCTGTCGGCATAAATCTGGTTAGACAGGGTGAAGGCAGTACTCTTCTGCAACCCGTCTTCACGGATATAGCCGTTGGTGACAGGGTTGAAATTGGTGTAGTAGGAGCCGTCTTCGATTGGGGTCGCAAGTTCACGAACCTTGATCTTCAGCGGTGTCAGAGAATCGCCATAGCATTTAGAACGATCGAATAACAGCCAGATCTCGCAAGAGTCCACTGCCACATCACCGTCGCTGGCTTTGCTCACGATATCGCTCTTGGCAGGCAGCTTGAAACCCTCAAGCATGTTGAACTGAGCCATAAACTCGTTTTTCACATACGAGTTGGTCTCAGGGTCCTTGACCTTTCCGAAGTAGCAATCGAAGTTTTTGGAATAGACGGAGTCGGCAAGTATCGAACGTGACATGGCACGATAGGTTCCCGTAGAGAACTCCAATTTATCCGTGTTATGAGTAACCGAAGAACCTATCGTAGAGGTGTCTTCGGTACAAGAAGATATCGCCATTGCGGTGACTGCAATCGCTGTAAACAATCTAAATTTCATTGACGAAATGTTTGTCTAAGTTATTTTTATTTTGCTTCGTCGGCATAGAGCGACTCGTAGAATGCCTCATAGGCATCACCGAAGTCTTCGTGATAACCGAGCAGTGGTACATTCTTGGCTGTCGCATAGTCGACCAATGTCTTGCTGGCATCAGGAACAGCTTGAATGACACCGTCACTGTAATCAATGGCCAACTTGCCTAACTCGTCGAAATCAAACTTGTCTTTGTAGGCTGTCAGCAATTCAGGCTTGGCGTCACGGAACTCCATGAACTGCTTGAACTCGCTACCGAAGTCTTTTTCGAGGGTATTGGGATACAATGAGGTTACAACCTTGGTCTCTGCAAAAGAGGGCTCCTCACGATAGGCTGTCTTGATATAGAAAGGCACTACGCCACTCATCCAACCCTGACAATGAATGATGTCGGGTACCCAGCGCAGTTTCTTGACTGTCTCAAGCACACCACGTGCGAAGAAGATGGCGCGTTCGCCATTGTCATCATATTCTACACCGTTCTCATCACGTTCAATCAGACGCTTGTTGAAATAATCATCATTGTCGATGAAATACACCTGAACACGAGCGGACTGAATCGATGCCACTTTGATAATCAAAGGGTGATCGGTGTCGTTAATGATAAGGTTCATACCCGAGAGTCGGATAACTTCATGCAACTGACCGCGACGCTCATTGATATTACCCCACTTAGGCATGAAGGTGCGAATCTCGTGACTACGTTCCTGCATAACCTTGGAAAGGTTTTTTCCCATGAGCGACAACGCGTTTTCGGGAACATACGGAGTAATCTCCTGATTGATGAATAATATTTTCTTTTTAGCCATCTTTAGATGATTTAACTCCGCAAAGTTACAATTTTTTTTGCACAAAAACGTTAATTTGTGCTCGTTTTTAGCAAAAATTAGGCACTTTTGGGTCGTTTTTGAGGTTTATTTCCCCATTTTCCAGAAAAATAAGGTGTAATTTGTACTCAAACGAATTTCTGAATGAGTGACACGAAACGGGTGCCATACTTGCCTTTTTTATGCTCACCGATGCCCTGGATGTTGCCAAACTGCTCCAACGTCGTGGGTTTGATGGTCGCAAGTGAATGCAACACTTTGTCGCTGAAAACGATGTAGGGCGGAAAACCTTCCTCGTTGGCGCATGTCGTCCTGAGCTGACGTAGGGCTTCGAATAGCTTGGGATCCTCGATACCTGTGGTTGGTGGTAACCCGGGAATGGTGATGGTGGGTATCTCCAGGTGTAACTTGCGCTTCTTCTTGGGCGTCTCCTGGATGCTGTGGTCTATCTGGCACAGCTGGGCCGTCTTGCGCCCGTAGAGCACATCATCGCCAATGGCTGTCACCTTAACCTTGTTGCCGTCGTTATAGGCAATCTCGATGAAACCCATTTGAAGCATTTGTAGCAGATAATCCTGCCAGTCGCTGATACTCAAGTCTTTACCAACACCGAAAGTCTTTAACTGGTCGTATTGATGACGGATGATGGTTGGCGACCGCATACCTTTTAAAATCTCGATAATGGTAGAGATGCGTATTTCCTCATGACAGCGTTTGGCAGCACTGAGCGCCATCTGTACGTAACGGGTGCCGTCAAATCGCTGGGGCGGGTTGTCGCATACGTCGCAATTGCCGCAGTCATGGTCGGTCTGCTCGCTGAAATAGTTTAGGAGTATACGTCGTCTGCACACATTCGACTCGGCATATTCCTGCATGCGCTTCAACTTGTCCATATTCACGTCCTGCTGGCCGCTCTGACGGGCAAATTCGGTCAGCTGGATGATGTCTGAAAGGGAGTAGAACAGGACCGTATCGGCAGGTGCACCATCGCGTCCGGCACGACCTATCTCCTGATAGAAACTCTCAATACTCTTGGGCATATTATAATGAATCACCCAACGCACGTTGCTTTTGTCGATACCCATGCCAAAGGCGATGGTGGCGCAGACAACCAGCAGCTGGTCGTTCTTGAACATCTCCTGTGTCTGACTGCGTTCAAGATTTGACATGCCTGCATGGTATGCGGCTGCGTTGATGCCTTTCTTCCGTAAGTCTGCAGCAACCTTTTCCGTGTTTTTGCGACTCAGACAGTAGATGATGCCTGCGTCATGGGGACGTGCCTTGATGAAATTGTGGATGAAATGCATCTTTTCTGCACTTTTATAGCCTCTTTTCACCGAGAGGCTAAGGTTGGGGCGGTCAAAACTTGATATGAACTCGCGCGCGTTCCTTAATTGTAATTGTTCTATTATATCGTGACGTGTAATCTTGTCGGCAGTGGCAGTGAGTGCCATCATGGGGACATGGGGGAATTTTTGACGAAGGAGACTCAGTTGTGTGTACTCGGGTCTGAAATCATGTCCCCATTGGGAGATACAATGAGCCTCATCGATGGCAAACAATGAGATTTGGAGGTGCTTGAGCAGAAAATCAGTCTCTGCAAGAACCTTCTCGGGGGAGATATATAACAGTTTGATTTCACCTTGTATGCAACGGCGCCTGATGATGGTGTCTGTGGTGGGGTCGTTGCCGCTATTCAGTGCCTCTGCCTCAATACCGTTCGCGCGTAATGACTCCACCTGGTCTTTCATCAGACTGATGAGTGGTGAAATAATTATGGCAACGCCAGGCATGGCCAAAGCCGGAATCTGATAGCAGATACTCTTGCCGCCACCCGTTGGCATCAGCACTAAAGCATCGTTGCCTGCTATAACGTGACGGATGATGGCCTCTTGGTTTGCCCGGAAAGAATTATACCCAAAATATTGTCGTAAAACACCAAAAATATCCATAGAAAATCAATTTTTTGGCAAAGGTAATGTATTTTTTGAAATTTTTCTTTATTTTTCGTTGCTAATTCAAAAAAACTTGCTAACTTTGCGCAACAATCAAATTAAGTAAAGACAAATGGCAAAGTACAACATTATCGAGAAGAAAGAAAAAGTAGCGGCTTACAGAAGTTTGGTAAGTCCAAAGATGATGGACGAGATGCAGGAGAAAATAATGAACATCATCGTAATGCAGAAGAAGTATAGAGACAAGGATTATTCAGCAAAGCGATTGGCTGAGGATTTGGGAACAAATACACGTTATATCTCAGCTGTTGTAAATGTGCGTTTTCATATGAACTATACATCGTTTGTCAATAAATACAGAATTGATGAGGCCATGACAATTCTTGTGGATAAACGTTATCAGGACTTGCGTATGGAGGAGGTGAGTGATATGGTAGGTTTCGCTAACCGCCAGTCGTTCTATGCCTCATTCTACAGAGTGATGGGGATGACACCTCGCGACTATCGCATGGAGCATCTGAAGCAGCATCCTGCCATGAAGGCTGCTAAGCGTGGACGTAAACCAAAGACAGAAAAAACAGAGGAATAATAGTGGGATTCAAATATCAAGATGAGCGTTTTGCTGGCTTGCAGATGCTCAGGTATCGTCTGAATGGGTTTGAAAACCTGTCTTTACAGCAAAAGAAGTTAGTTTTCTACCTTTCAAAGGCAACATTGTTCGGACGAGATATTACATTCGATCAGTTTGGAAAGTACAACCTCCGCATCCGCAAGATGTTGGAGGTTGTATATGTTGATATGAATATATCGCATGAGTCAGATGACTTCAAGGCATTGGAGGTTTATCTGAAACGGGTATGGTTCTCAAGCGGTATACACCATCATTATGGTTGTGAGAAGTTTATACCGGCTTTCTCGCCAGATTTCCTGCGTGAGGCACTTCACCAAGTGGAGGAGCGCAAGCTGCCGATGAAATCCGGAGAATCCGTCGATGAAATGTGTGATGAGCTCTTCCCGGTCATCTTTGATGAGGCCGTGATGCCTAAGCGGGTGAACCAGGCGGATGGCGATGACCTGATCATGACTTCAGCTTGTAACTTCTATGATGGCGTTACACAGGCAGAGGCAGAGGCTTTCTATGACCAGCAGAAGAAGCTGGAGAGGGAACCTCAAACACCACCTTCGTATGGCTTGAATACGACACTCGTTAAGGAAAATGGTCAGGTCAAAGAGTTGGTGTGGTCAGCCAACGGGAAGTATTCAAATGCAATCCGACATATTGTCTATTGGCTGGAAAAAGCATTGACTGTTGCTGAGAATGAGCAACAGAAAAAGGTGATTTCTTTGCTGATAAAATATTATCAATCAGGCAATCTGCGCGATTTTGATAAATATTCTATTGAATGGTTGAAGGAGCACGATTCCGTGATTGATTTTATCAACGGTTTTATCGAAGTGTATGGCGATCCATTGGGGCTCAAGGGCTCGTGGGAAGGACTGGTGGAATATATTGACGAGGAGGCTACTCATCGTACGCAGACTATCAGTAAGAACGCGCAATGGTTTGAGGACCATTCGCCTGTTGATGCCCGTTTCCGTAAGTCGGTGGTTAAGGGCGTTTCTGCCAATGTGATTTGTGCTGCCATGTTGGGAGGAGACGAATATCCGGCAACGGCTATAGGCATCAATCTGCCTAATGCCGATTGGATCAGAGCGCAATATGGCAGTAAGAGCATCACAATCAGTAATATCACCGAGGCCTATAACAAAGCTTCGCATGGTAGTGGCTTCAAAGAGGAATTCGTGATAGATGCTGAAACCCTCGATCTGATCGATAAGTATGGTGACCTCTGCGATGATCTGCATACCGATCTGCATGAGTGTCTGGGACATGGCAGCGGACAGTTGTTGCCAGGCGTGGACTCTGATGCGCTGAAGGCCTATAGCAGTACGATTGAAGAGGCGAGGGCCGATTTGTTCGGACTTTATTATTTGGCAGATAAAAAACTGATTGAACTGGGACTCGTGCCGGATGAAAAGGCTTATCAGTCGCAATATTATTCTTATATGATGAACGGATTGATGACACAGCTCATCCGTATCACACCGGGCAACCAGTTGGAAGAGGCCCATATGCGTAACCGCGCCTTGATAGCCCATTGGTGCTATGAGAACGGCGATGTGATCAAGCTGGTTCAGCGGGATGGTAAAACATACGTTGAAATCACCGATTATGAGGGGCTTAGGGCATTGATAGCCCGTTTGCTGGCAGAGATTCAGCGTATCAAGAGCGAAGGCGATTATGAGGCAGCCCGGGAGATGGTGGAACGCTATGCCGTGAAAGTGGATGCAGCATTGCATGCAGAGGTGCTGGCACGCTACAAAAAACTGAACCTGGCTCCCTATAAGGGGTTCATTAATCCCCAGCTGTTGCCTGTCTATGATGAAAACAATGAAATCTGTGATATTCTGGTGAACTATGGCGAGAGCTACTCACATCAGATGTTGCGTTATGGTGCAGAATATGGCACATTAATTTAAGACAAAGAGATGGATGTTAACCAACAAGTGAAAGAAATCAAGCAGTCATTCCGTCTGATGATGGACGGGATGGTTGCTGCTTCCATGCGGAACAAAGGACTGGAATATAAACTGAATTGGGGTGCCACACTCCCCAGACTGAAGGCAAAGGCTGATGAAATCGGCAAGAATTACGATTTGGCCATTGCATTGTGGAAGGAGAATGTGCGTGAATGCAAGATACTTGCTACCATGCTGATGCCGGCAGATGAGATGTTGCCAGAGGTGGCTGATATCTGGATGGAACAGACTGACTCGCAGGAGATTGCAGAGCAGGCCTCGTTTAATCTGTATCAGTATCTGCCATTTGCCGCTGATAAGGCATATACCTGGATGGCTTCTGATAAAGAGTTGTACCAGCTTTGTGGCTTTCATATCTTGTCGCGTTTGTTTATGAATGGACAGGAACCCAATGAACGGGGAATCAATGAGTTTGTTGACCAGGCGTTGGCTGCTCTCTCAGGTGACAGCATGATGGTTAAAAAGGCTGCCATGAATGCCATGATACGTTTCGCTGAGCTGGGATTAGTCTATGAGCGATTGGCAAAAAGTGCACTAAAACGTGCTAATTTAGATTTTTTTTAAATAAAGTTTCTTTTATCTCCCTGAAAATGCGTACCTTTGTGCGGTTTTCTTGATAAACTCAGATGAAAGAGAGTGTAATTGCAGCTGTAGAGCGGTTGTTGGACAACTACCTTGAGATGAACAATCATCGCAAGACACCTGAGCGCTATACCATCCTTAGAGCCATTTATAGTATTAACGGACATTTTACGCTGGATGAATTGAAAGCACGTTTGGCTCAGGAAATGGATTTCCCTGTGAGCAGGGCTACGCTGTATAATACGCTGAATCTGTTTATGTCGCTCAGACTCGTCGTGAGGCACCGGTTCCAGGGCTCGACCAAGTATGAGGCATGCTATGATAACCAGAGCCACTGTCACCAGATATGCACGATCTGTGGCAAGGTGACGGAAGTGAAATCGCCAGAGATCATTGAGGCGGTTGACAATATGCATATGAAGCGTTTTAGAAAAGACGGTTTTACGTTATATGTGTATGGCGTGTGTAGTACCTGTCAGACTAAAATGACTAAACGTAAAAAGACAACAACTGTAACAAAGAGTAAGAACAAAAATAAACTTAAAAATGAACAAAGGTAAAGTTGATGTCCTGCTAGGTTTGCAGTGGGGCGACGAAGGAAAAGGTAAGGTGGTTGATGTGCTGACCCCTAAGTACGATGTGGTAGCTCGTTTCCAAGGTGGCCCTAACGCTGGTCATACTCTGGAGTTTGAGGGACAGAAGTATGTGCTGCGCTCTATTCCTTCTGGTATTTTCCAGGGTGATAAGGTGAACATTATTGGTAATGGCGTGGTTTTGGCACCAGACCTCTTTATGGAAGAGGCTAAGGCACTGGAGGCCAGTGGTCATGAGTTGCGTAGTCGCCTGCATATTTCTAAGAAAGCGCATCTGATTATGCCTACTCATCGTGTACTCGATGCTGCCTACGAGGCTCAGAAAGGTAAGAACAAGGTTGGTACAACAGGTAAGGGCATTGGCCCTACTTATACTGACAAGGTAAGTCGTAACGGATTGCGTGTTGGTGACATCCTTGATAACTTTGAAGAGAAATACGCTAAGGCTAAGGCACGTCATGAGGCAATCCTGAAGTCACTTAACTTCGAGTATGATATCACTGAGGTTGAGAAGAAGTGGCTTGAGGGTATCGACTACCTGCGTCAGTTCCCCATCGTCGACTCTGAGCACGAGCTGAACAATCTGCTTAAGAGTGGTAAGAGTGTGCTCTGTGAGGGCGCTCAGGGAACCATGCTTGATGTCGACTTCGGTTCATATCCTTTTGTTACATCATCCAACACCATCTGTGCTGGTGCTTGCACAGGCCTTGGTATTGGTCCTAATAAGATCGGAGACGTCTATGGTATCATGAAGGCCTACTGTACACGTGTTGGTGCAGGACCTTTCCCAACAGAGCTGTTCGATGAAACGGGTAAGAAGATTCGTGACCTGGGTCATGAGTATGGCGCTGTCACTGGTCGTGAGCGTCGTTGCGGATGGATCGACCTTGTAGCATTGAAGTATTCTATCATGGTGAACGGCGTTACTCAGCTGATCATGATGAAGAGTGACGTTCTCGATGGATTCGACACGATTAAGGCCTGTGTGGCTTACAAACAGAATGGTGAGGAGATAGACTACTTCCCATACAATATTGAGGATGGTATCGAGCCTGTATACCAGGAGCTGCCAGGTTGGAAGACAGACATGACGAAGTTTACCAGCGAGGACCAGTTCCCCAAAGAGTTCAATGATTATATCTCATTCTTAGAGAAGCAGTTGGAGACTCCTATTAAAATTATTTCTATCGGTCCAGACCGTGATCAGACAATTGTAAGAAAGTAATAAATGGCACAGAAACCAAGTATACCCAAAGGAACACGCGATTTTTCGCCCATGGAGATGGCGAAGCGCAATTATATTTTTGACACCATCAAGCAGGTGTACCAGCTCTATGGCTTCCAGCAGATAGAGACACCTGCTATGGAAACCCTCGGTACGCTGATGGGAAAATATGGCGAAGAGGGTGATAAACTGCTCTTTAAAGTGCTGAACTCAGGTGACTACCTCTCTAAGGTGACACCTGAGGAACTGGCTGAGCGTAACTCGTTGCATCTGGCAGCAAAACTCTGCGAGAAGGGATTGCGTTATGACTTGACAGTACCTTTCGCACGTTACGTTGTGATGCATCGCGATGAGCTGCAACTGCCATTCAAACGCTACCAGATGCAGCCGGTATGGCGTGCTGATCGTCCTCAGAAGGGACGTTATCGTGAGTTCTGGCAGTTTGATGGTGATATCGTGGGCTCTGACTCTCTGCTCAACGAGGTGGAACTGATGCAGATTGTGGATACGGTGTTCAGTCGTTTTGGCGTACGTGTCCAGATTAAGATCAATAACCGAAAGATTCTGACCGGTATCGCAGAAGTTATCGGAGCTGCAGAGAAAATCGTTGACATCACGGTAGCCATTGATAAACTCGATAAAATCGGACTCGACAATGTGAATCAGGAACTCCGTGAGGATGGCCTTTCTGAAGAACAGATCGAAAAACTGCAGCCTATCATCTCGTTGGAGGGAACCAACGATGAGAAGTTGAATGTCATTGCTGACGTTCTGGCTCAGAGTGAGACTGGACTGAAGGGCGTAGAGGAGACACGATTCATTCTCGATACACTGAAAACGCTCGGGCTGAAGAATGAAATCCAACTCGACCTCACACTGGCGCGTGGCTTGAACTATTATACGGGTGCCATCTTCGAAGTGAAAGCACTCGATGTTCAGATCGGTTCTATTACAGGTGGCGGACGCTACGATAACCTGACAGGCATCTTTGGTATGCCCGGTATCTCTGGCGTAGGCATCAGTTTTGGCGTGGACCGTATCTTTGATGTGCTTAATGCGCTGGATTGCTATCCTAAGGATGCAACTAATGGCACCCAGCTGTTGTTTATCAACTTTGGTGACAAGGAAACAGCATATTGTCTGCCATTCGTTGCCAAGGCCCGTGAGGCTGGTATCCGTACGGAGATATTCCCAGATTCAACCAAGATGAAGAAGCAGATGTCGTATGCTAATGCCAAGCAAATCCCGTTTGTAGCGCTCGCTGGTGAGAACGAGATGGCAGAAGGTAAGTTGACACTGAAGAATATGGAGAGTGGCGAACAGTCACTGGTATCACCCGAAGAATTGATAAAGATCGTAGTAAAATGAAGAAAGGTCTCATAGTCGTCATGGCTGGCTTGCTCATGCTGACAGCTGCTATGCCAGACAAAACCACCACCATCTTTGTGATTGGTGATTCTACTGCTGCCAATAAGGATACTACCGGTGGCAAACAAGAACGTGGGTGGGCTATGATGTTGCAAGACTGTTTTGATGCCAATTACATTGTGGTTGACAATCATGCAGTAAACGGCAGAAGCTCAAAGAGCTTTATCAATGAAGGGCGTTGGGATGCCGTTTTGGCAAAGATCAAACCTGGTGACTATGTGATTATTCAATTCGGACATAATGACGAGAAGCCTAAGCCTGATCGTCACACTGATCCAGGATCGACATTCGACTATAATCTGGCGAAATATGTGCGTGAAACGCGTGAGCGTGGTGGAATCCCCGTATTGATGAATCCTGTTGTCAGACGTAACTTCTTTGTACAGACACCAAAGAATGATGATGATGAAAAGTTGCGTAACACCACCTTCAAAGATGGTGCCAAACAGAAAGAAGGTACGGTGCTGAATGATACGCATGGGTTATATCGTGTGGCTCCAAGAGACGTGGCAGAAAGAATGCATTGCCATTTTGTTGATGCCAACAAGTTGACACACGACTTGGAGCAGGGGTTGGGAACCGAAGCCTCCAAAAAGCTGCATATGTGGTTCTTGCCTGGTCAGGAAGCATCAGAGCCGCTAGGAAAGCAAGACAATACACATTATAATGTATATGGTGCTAAAGTGGTTGCAAATCTGCTGGCCGACGCATTATGCGATGAGGTTCCTTTGCTCAGCAAATATCGCAAGAGATAAGAATTGCGCAAAAAGCGAAAATAAATCCTGCAAAATATTTGCGGGATTTATTTTTTATGTTTATATTTGCAGCCGGAAGTATTTATACTTGCGAAAGTATTCACATTATTAATTACTAAACAGATACAAAGTATGAAAAAGAAATTTATTTGCGCTGTTTGTGGATATATCTACGAAGGCGATGCAGCACCTGAGAAATGTCCAATCTGTAAGGCTCCTGCCTCTAAGTTCTCTGAATTGAAAGAGGATGGTGATGTTACATATGCCACTGTTCATCGTATTGGTGACGGTAAACCTGAAGGCGTATCAGAAGAGATGATCAATGACTTGCGCAATCATTTTAATGGTGAGTGTGGTGAGGTTGGTATGTATCTGGCTATGGCTCGTCAGGCTGATCGTGAGGGCTATCCTGAGATTGCAGAGGCTTTCAAACGCTATGCTTTCGAGGAGGCTGACCACGCTTCACGTTTCGCAGAGTTGCTGGGTGAGTGCGTTTGGGACACTAAGACTAATCTGGAGAAGCGTGCAGCTGCTGAGGCTGGCGCCTGCGAGGATAAGTTCCGTATTGCCAAGAATGCGAAGGCGGCTGGATTTGATGCTATTCACGACACTGTTCATGAGATGGCTAAGGACGAGGCCCGTCATGGCGCAGGCTTTGCTGGACTGTTGAAGCGCTATTTCGGAAAGTAACAGGCACAATAAAATAATAATTAATCCGTTTTATCATTAAGATGAAACGGATTTTTTATTTTTTCATACTTATCATGGCCTTTGTGGCTTGTACCGATGATGACTCATTCTCGGCAGCTAAAGGTCTGAAACTTGAATTTCCTGCAGATACCATTACACTTGACACGGTGTTCAGTCTTACACCCTCGGCAACCCATTCATTCTGGGTGCATAATAGAAATGATAAAGGCGTGCGGTTAAAAAGCGTGCGCTTGAAACGGGGAAATCAAACAGGCTTCCGGGTGAATGTCGATGGCATCTATCTTGACCACGCGAATGGTGCGCAAGCCAATGATATAGAGATTCGTAAAAAAGATAGTATACAGGTGTTTGTAGAGATAACCCCTCATACCTCTTACAGTTCTGTACCCGAGTCTGTCACTGACCAGCTGCTATTCTTACTCGAAAACGGTGAGGAACAAGGGGTGTATGTGCAAGCGTGGACGTGGGATGCAGTAAAGTGTTATTCGTCGGTTATTGAGAAAGATTCCACCATAGAATCGGATAAGCCTATAGTGATTTTTGGCGATTTGATCGTCAAGGAAGGTGTGCGGCTTACCATTCAGAATACGACACTCTATTTTCATGCAGGAGCAGGCTTGATGGTTCATGGTAGTCTGCGTACCAATAACTGCATTCTGAGAGGAGACCGTCTGGATCATATGTTCTCTTATTTGCCATATGATCGAGTGCCTGGACAATGGGAAGGGGTGAGACTTTTTGAAACATCCGATAATAATGTGCTGATTAATACGCAGATACGAAATTCTGTTAACGGATTGGTTTGTGATTCTGCCGCCATTAATCATATGGACTATCGGTTAGTCATGCAACAGTGTGTGGTACATAATAGTCAAGGTGATGGTGTAAAATTGACCAATGCGCATGTACGTTTAGAAGACTGTCAGTTGTCAAATGCGATGGGACATTGCCTATCTGTTGACGGTGGAATCGTGGATATTTCTTATTGTACTTTGGCGCAGTTCTATCCTTTTGCAGGTGGTCGGGGAGCAGCCTTGCATTTCACTAACTTGACAGCGCCTCTGGTTGGACTGACGTGCCAAGGCGTTATCGTAACGGGGTATGATGAGGATGTCTTGATAGGGGAGCCATCCTCTGGAAATGATCCTGATTTTAACTACTCATTCGTTCGTTGTCTGCTGCGTACACCGTTGGTAGAGGATACCGGCCATTTCAACGATATTATATGGGATGATCCGGAAGCTGAGATCCAGGGAAAGAAACATTTTGTCAAGGTGGATGAAGATAACCTCGACTATGATTTCCATCTCGATTCCCTATCAACGGCGATAGGGCTGGGATGCTATCGCTAGAATTTGGAGAAGGTGAGAGGCATCAGTTTTCTCACACCATCGATCACATATACGTATTTCGTTCCGTATAATAAGATTCTGATAGGTGCTTTGGCACGTGTCTCCGATTCAATGATGACCTGACGGCATGCGCCACAGGGACCTACGGGTTCTGCTTCTAACGCTCCATGAGTACCCTTGGCAGCTATGGCCAACATGCGTACTGGCTGATCGGGATACTGGGCGCCTGCAGCAAACAAGGCTGTACGCTCTGCACATAAGCCTGACGGATAGGCTGCATTCTCCTGATTACAACCTATAATCTCTACGCCATTTTCCAATCTTACAGCTGCGCCAACACAAAACTTGGAATAGGGGGCATAGCTGCGATTAGTGGCTTCTATGGCAAGCTCTATTAAGTGACGTTCTTCTGCGCTCAGTTCATCCATGTCGCATACCTGAATGACCGACTTTAGCTCTAGTTCTCTCATAAATATCGATATTTTTGTGCAAAATTACAAATTATTCAAGAGAAATCATTACTTTTGCAGAAATAAATAGCATAATATGAGAAAAATAGTTGTCTTTATTGCTCTTCTGATAGCTGTTTCGGCATTTTCACAGGCCAGATGGAATCAGGCATACCAGCAATATATCGATCAATACAAAGATATTGCCATCGAACAGATGAAACGTTACCGGATACCCGCTTCAATCACTCTGGCGCAAGGACTTTTGGAGAGTGGAGCTGGACGGAGCGAGTTGACACGTAACAGTAATAATCATTTTGGAATAAAATGTAATAATGGGTGGACAGGCCGACGAACATATCATGATGATGATGCGCGTAATGATTGTTTCCGCGTGTATGATAATGCTTATGAGTCGTATGAGGACCACTCGAAGTTTCTGGCAGGAAACCAGCGATACCGTTCCTTGTTCCAGCTGAAGACGACCGACTATCGCGGTTGGGCAAGAGGGTTGAAGGCAGCTGGTTATGCCACGAATCCTGTTTATGCGGAAAAACTGATCGAGATCATACAGCTCTATAAACTCTATCAGTATGATGGTGCTAAAACCTATGACCATTTTATGGCTCAGCGTGCAAAAGTGCCTGAGATGGGCGGTACCGCATTACATAGTATTAAGATCTTTAATAAGAACTATTATTTGATAGCTCGACGAGGCGATACTTTCAAGTCTATAGGTAAGGAAGTGGGAATCAGCTATCGCAAGATTGCAAAGTATAATGAGCGTCATCGTAAGGATCAACTGAAAGAGGGCGAGGTAATCTGGCTGAAGAAGAAACAACGTAAGGCACCCAAGGATTATAAGGGCCGCTTGCATTATGTGCGCGAAGGGGAGTCGATGTACTCTATCGCCCAGATGTATGGCATCCGTCTGAAGAATCTATATAAGATGAATCACCTGGCGCCAGAATACCAGATCCGCGTGGGCGACGCACTTCGTCTAAGATAAAAGAAAAGTAGGGGGCTGATGCCTCCTACTTTTCTTTGAGCGGAATACGGGAATCGAACCCGCCTCCCAGGCTTGGGAAGCCCGTGCACTACCGATGTGCTAATTCCGCAACGTGAACAAAGATCTCTGATGATTGCTGAGGAGAGCCGATAGCCGGACTCGAACCGGCGACCCACGCATTACGAATGCGTTGCTCTACCAACTGAGCCATATCGGCAGGTCTCCTTAAGCGGGTGCAAAAGTAATATTTTTATTTGGTACCTGCAAATTTTACGCCTCTTTTTTTCGTTTAAACCGCATTTTTTGTTTTACGGCTTATGTAATAGGGTATGATGGGGCTTCATTTGATATGAATCAATAAATGAGCTGTGTTCGCACACAAATAGGCGGAATACTTGCGCACACCCGGAAAAAGTGATACTTTTGCATCGTCAAATAAAAACAACCGGCGTATGTCGGGTATGCAGCGCAAGCTAAGATAGCACGCAAGTAGGATAACAATTAGAGATTAAAGAAAGGGTAAAAAGATGAAGAAGTTTTTTTTGATGATGGTTGTGATGTGTTCTATGACAACTGCTTTTGCTGAAGGTGAGAACTTGAACGCAGCTGGCACTATTGATGCCTACGAAATAAATATTAATATGAATAAGCTCTCAGAGGCACTTGACCTGGCCAACGACCAGAAAGATGCAGTAGAGAATATCCATAACGAGTTTAATACAGAGATGACCTATGCAACACAGTATGATAGTGCTGATCGTGAAATCATGGTTAAGCGCGCCATCAATACCGATGTGAAGCGCATGAGTTATGTGTTGAACGAAGAACAAATGAGCAAATATATGGCATTGCTCAATGCGACGATTGCAAATCGTGGCTTAAAGAAGTGAGTTATAAACTGGCACCCCGTCACATCCCCCTCCGCGAGTTTGTAGGTAAATCGTAGCGTAATCGTAGCGTAATCCTAGGGTAATCCAAGCGTAATCCTAACTATATCCTAGGTATATTCTCATTGCCGAAGTGTAACTATATAGTGTCAAGGCGTATCTACTCATCCGCCTTGGCTGACAATATAAGTAACTTTATCATGATAGTTACCTACGACAAAGAAGAATCTTTTATTTAATAATAAACATAAAAAAAGGCGAGCATTCACTGCTAGCCTTTTTTTAAAATAAAAAACTAAATTAATCAACCATAAACCTTAACCATTAAAATCGTTTGCAAAGGTACATATAATACCTGAAACAAACAAATCTTTAGTGTATTCTTAACAATATTTATATTTCTTGTATATTAATACTTAAAAACCATACATGCCCAGTCTTTATCGCTCTGTTGGGATAGGGATGACAGACCAAGTGAATGGGCTTTGGCATTCAATACATCACAATCGGTTGTGTAGAAACCACTTAGGATAAGAATGGAGCCTGGATGCATCTTCTCAACAAAGCTTGGCATATCTGCTAACAGGATGTTCCTGTTAATATTTGCCATGACGATATCAAATGTGTCATGAACCGTAGTGAGTATCTGGGCATCGCCTAATAGGGATGTGAAATGTGCATCCACCTGATTGATGACTGCATTGTGTCGGGCATTATCTGCACTCCATTCATCGATATCGTATCCCACGGCTTCCTTGGCTCCGAGTTTTAAGGCACATATGGAAAGGATACCTGTTCCAGTGCCACAGTCCAGCACTTTCTGATAGCATGACGGCCGCTCCGAAAAGAGAGCAATGAGTTGACTGCATATCATTCGGGTGGTTTCATGGGTGCCAGTGCCAAAGGCCAGCTTGGCATCTATCTCTACCGAGATGTCACAGGCTGTTGTAGGAAGATGACGACCATCGTGAATAGCCAGTGTGTCATGACCGATGATGATGGGGTCGAAGCCCTCCTGCTCCCATTGCTCGTTCCAGTCACGATCCTCTGCCTCGCCTACATGATACTGTACACTGGTGCCTTCGAATGGCATCTCTTCGATACAGGCACGTAACGCATCGTCGTCGTAAAGCGATTGTTGTATATAGCCCTTCATGCCGTTCTCTGTTTCCTCGAATGATTCGAAACCTACTTCGCCTACAAGCGAAGCCAGGAGGTCGGCAGCATCAGCTGAGAAGGGGGAAATGGTGAATTCTACCTCGAAATATTTCATATTATAGTTAATTTTTGATGCAAAATTACAAAAATTAGGGAAAATCCTACCATAAGTTAGGGTTTTTCCCTACATTTGCACCAAAATTCGTTGTATTTTTGCAACGTGAATCATTAAATGAAGAAGAAAATGAAGAAACTGTTATTAATTTCAATGCTGATCGGAGCCATGCCACTTTCTATGATGGCTCAAGATGACGATCTCTACTTTGTACCTAAAAAGAAAAAGGTATCCAAGGTGGAGTTGGTGAAGGACAATGCCGCCATGGTAGCTCCACAGCCTAAAGCCAAGAGCAGCTATGAGGTGATTGACGGTGATACGACCAACCTTGACGTGATAGACTTTACTGAAGGGAAAGGCATTTATCCTGCTGACACCTTAGACACAGAAGACTATGCACTGACCAAGAAGATGGTTCGTTTTGATGACTATGATGTGAGTGACAACGAAGCTTTCTGGGCCGGTTATCGCGCTGGTCGTAGTACCTGGATGTGGCATTCGCCTTGGTATTATAGCCGTTATGGCTGGTATGATCCATGGTATTATGGCTCGTGGTATGGCTATAACAGTTGGTATGGTCCATCGTTCTATAGTTGGTATGATCCCTGGTACGATCCTTGGTATGGACCCTATTGGGGCTCATGGGGCTGGCCTTATTATAGCTATGGCTGGTATTCGCCCTATCGCTATTACGGATACTATTATGGCGGTGGTGGCCGTAGTCATTACTATGGTCGTACTGGTAATGCCGGCACTATTGACGTGAGAGGCCGTACAGGCTATCGTCCTTCACACCGTAACATGGTTGCTACCAGCAGTTCGCGCATGAGTAGCTTGCGAGATCGTGCTGCACGCATGGGAGGAGGTCGCGTGTACAGCAGTGGTAACACACAGCGAAGCAACTCCGGTAACTTTAGTGGGCGTCGTGGCGGCAACAGTAATTACTCTGCTCCCAGCCGCTCTTCAAATAGCAGCTTTGGCAGCTCAAGCAGTAGTGGCAGCTTCGGAGGCTCGCGCAGTAGCGGTGGTAGCTTCGGAGGTTCCCGTAGCAGCGGCGGCGGTGGTGGTAGTCGCATGGGTGGCCGCAGATAATTTGTAACGTTGAATAACTTTAGAATATAAAGATGATGAAGAAAATAGGAATTGCAGTTCTTGCTATGGGCATGGTTTTGCCAGCAGCTGCGCAGGATACATATGAGAGTGCACGTTTGTTGGGCGACGATCTGAATGGTACAGCCCGCTATGTGGGTATGGGTGGTGCCATGGAGGCCTTGGGTGCTGACATCTCGACCATGGGTACGAACCCTGCCGGTATCGGCTTGTTCCGTCACTCTACAGCCAGCTTGGGTTTCGGTGTCGTGTCACAGGCTGACGCCAAGGAGTTCGATGGTTTAGGTAAGACCAATATGAGTTTTGATCAGGCCGGATTTGTCTACTCTGCTCGTATCAGTCCATCGTCAATCATTAACGTGGGCTTTAATTATCATAAGAGTAAGAATTTCGATCAGATTCTGTCTGCTGCCAATGCTTTGCGTAACTGCTCGCAGAACGGACTGACTTTCGAGAAGGGTAACTCTATCTATGAACTTGAGGAAAATTCCTCTGGTGACATTATCGGTTGGGAAGGCAACTATCGTTCATACTCCTTTAGCGAAGCCGACTACCTGAATGCCAAAGCCTTGTTGCTTGATCCTAACGACAATAACTTCTATTGGAGTGCTGCCAATGGCTACGAATTCGATCGGGCGCACAGAGGTTGGATTGCTGACTATGACTTCAACCTGAGTGGTAACTATAACGACCAGTTCTTCTGGGGCTTGACCGTTGGTATTAAGGATGTGCATTATAAAGGCTATTCTGAGTATGTAGAATCGTTGGTAAACGCTTCTGATGCGAATATTGGCAGCGTGGCCTATGGGGATGAGCGCAAGATTACAGGTACGGGATTCAACTTGAAGTTCGGTTTTATCGTTCGTCCATTGGAGGAGTCGCCTTTCCGCATCGGTGCCTATGTACACACGCCCACCTGGTATGAGCTGACAGCGAAGAATTCGAGTGTTCTCTTGAATAACTCAAGCATAGGCTCATGGGATAGAGGTGAAAGTGGACAGAGCTACGACTTTGCTTACCACACACCATGGAAGTTTGGCCTGAGCCTGGGTACTACCATTGGAACACAGATGGCTATAGGTGCAGGCTATGAGTATAGCGACTATAGCGCCAGCCAGAACCGTATCATCGATGGCTATGACTATTATGACAATGCAGAGACTTCAAAGGATGTGGCCATGAAGGAGAATACAGAACGTGCATTGAAAGGGGTGTCGACACTTAAGTTTGGTGCAGAGTATAAGCCAGTGCCGGAAGTGGCTTTCCGCGTGGGCTATAACTATGTGACAGGTGGCTATAAGATGAATGGTGAGCGTGATATGACCGTGGATAGTCCAGGCGTGATGTATGCTTCGACCACCGATTATGTAAACTGGAAGGATACCCAGCGTTTTACTTGTGGTGTCGGTTTCAAGGTGGGTAAGGTAAATATCGATCTGGCCTACCAGCTGAGTAAGACGGATGGTGAGTTCCATCCCTTCCAGCATTACGCTGCCGGTATAGACACGGGTGTGGCTAAAGTTACTAATAAGCGTAACCAGGGGTTGCTGACCATTGGCTATACCTTCTAAAAAGTAATAATTAGAAATTATTTGGATGAAATAATTGCAAAACTGAAAGATTGAGGTATAAAAATACGGCTTATGCAAAATAAGTCGTATTTTTTTGGCTGTTTGCGTAAAAAGTGTTACCTTTGCCCTCAGTGAATGAAACTGTAAATGATAAAATCTAAAAATAGTCAAATTGTAAAATGAAGAAACTTTTATTGGGAGACGAGGCTATTGCCCAGGGCGCTATTGATGCGGGACTGAGCGGTGTCTATGCTTATCCCGGCACGCCATCAACGGAGATTACCGAGTATATCCAGGAGTCGCCAATTGCCAAGGAGCGCAATATCCACCGTCGTTGGAGCACCAATGAGAAGACGGCTATGGAGGCTGCTCTCGGTATGTCGTATATGGGAAAGAGAGCATTGGTGTGTATGAAACATGTTGGACTGAATGTTTGTGCCGACCCGTTTGTTAATTCAGCGATGACTGGTACTAACGGTGGTGTCGTGGTCTTAGTCGCTGACGACCCCTCGATGCATTCATCTCAGGATGAGCAAGACTCTCGTTTCTATGCCAAGTTTGCCATGATTCCTGCGTTGGAGCCAAGTTCTCAACAGGAGGCCTATGATATGATGCAGGAAGCATTCGACCTGTCGGAGAAATTGCATCTGCCTATTCTCATGCGTGTCACCACACGTATGGCCCATAGCCGTGCCGTTGTTGAGATCAAGGATGAGGCTCGTCCACAGAACGAACTCAACTATGATGCGCAGGCTTCTAACTGGGTGTTGTTGCCTGCTTTTGCCCGCAAACGCAATGTGGTGGTAACAGGTCAGCAACCCTTGCTCGAGCAAATGGCTGTCGATTCAAAATATAATAAGTATATCGATGGTACTGATCACCAGTTGGGTATCATTGCCAGTGGTATAGCCTATAACTATCTGATGGAATGCTATCCTGATGGCTGTCCGTTCCCTGTACTGAAGATCTCACAATATCCCATTCCCAAGAAGCTCATCCGTCGTATGACAGACGACTGTGAGCAGGTGCTGATAGCAGAAGAGGGACAGCCATTTGTCGAGGATCAAGTGCGCGGTGTGATGCCTGGCAATGCCGTGATAAAAGGGCGTCTGACTGGGGAACTGCCACGTACAGGTGAATTGAATCCCGACTTCCTGAAAAAAGCCCTTGGCATTGAAAGCGGTGAGAGCTATGCGCCTTGTGAGGATGTGACGCCTCGTCCACCCGCACTCTGTCAGGGATGTGGCCATCGCGATGTATATACGGCCCTCAACGAGGTTCTGAAGGAGTATCCTAATGCCCGTGTGTTTGGTGATATCGGCTGTTATACCCTTGGCTTCTTGCCGCCATATAAGGCCATTCACAGCTGTGTGGACATGGGCGCTTCGATTACGATGGCCAAGGGTGCTAGCGATGCTGGTCAGTGGCCTGCTGTAGCTATCATTGGTGATTCGACATTCACCCATAGTGGTATGACAGGTCTGCTTGATGCCATTAATGAAAATGCGGATATCACGGTTATCATCAGTGACAACCTGACAACTGCCATGACTGGTGGCCAGGATTCTGCAGGTACCAACAAATTCGAGGCAATCTGTAAGGGATTGGGCTTGAGCGAGGAGCACCTGAAAGTGGTGAACCCCATTCCTAAGAACATGCCTGAGATTACCAAAGCCATCCGCGATGAGATTAACTATCATGGAGTGAGTGTCATCATTCCTCGTCGTGAGTGTATGCAAACTTTACAACGTCATCTTAAACAAAAGAAAGCAGCAAAATGAAAACAGATATTATACTTTGTGGAGTAGGAGGTCAAGGTATTCTGTCGATAGCCACCATCATTGGCGAGGCAGCGATGAAGGAGAATCTCTATATCAAGCAGGCTGAGGTACATGGCATGAGTCAGCGTGGCGGTGATGTACAGTCTAATCTGCGTATCTCGAGCAACCCTATCCAGAGCGACTTGATTCCTTTGGGAGGAGCAGATGTGATTATCTCCATGGAACCCATGGAAGCATTACGCTACTTGCCGTTTTTGGCAAAAGATGGTTGGATTATCACTTCGAGCGCTCCTTTTGTAAACATTCCGAATTATCCTGATATTGAGAAAATTAAGAACGATTTGAATGGCGTTAAGAATGTGATTCTGCTGGATATCGAACAGGCTGCCAAGGATCATGGCGTGCCACGTTCTGCCAACGTTATCCTATTGGGTGCTGCCCAGAAGGCCTTAGGTATTGAATATGATAAGTTAGAGGACGCCATCCGTCGTGTGTTTGCCCGTAAAGGCGATGCCATCGTCGAAGCTAATATCAAAGCTCTTGCGATAGGAAAGGAGGCGCAGAAATAATGGATACACCAATCAAAAAGGAAATTGTCGACGGACTGGTGGCTGAACTTGGTATCGATGATTTTGCCAAAGCTACTATTCGTGAGGTGAAACAGGTTGCTGCCCAATCTGAGAAAGCCAGTGGGGTGGAGTTTATTAAGATGGAGATGGGTATTCCCGGACTGCCTGCCGCAAAGGTAGGCGTTGAGGCCCAGATCAAAGCGCTTGAAGACGGCATCGCGCATAGTTATCCTGACATTCAGGGGGCTCCTCTATTGAAAGAGGCTGCTTCACAGTTTGTCAAGGCTTTCATCGGTGTCGATATCAAACCGGAAGGGTGTGTGCCTGTAACTGGATCTATGCAAGGCACATACGCCTCTTTTCTTACCTGTTCTCAATGCGACAAAAAGAAGGATACCGTACTCTTCATTGACCCTGGATTCCCTGTGCAGAAGATGCAGCTGCAGGTGATGGGGGTGAAGTACGAGACTTTTGATGTCTATGATTATCGAGGCGACAAGTTGGGTGCCAAGCTCGAGAGCTATATGAGCCAAGGTAATATCTGCGCTATCGTTTATTCTAATCCCAATAACCCTTCGTGGATATGTCTGCGTGAGGAGGAGTTGAAGACCATTGGCGAACTGGCCACCAAGTACGATGCGATCGTGATGGAGGACCTGGCCTATTTTGCGATGGACTTCCGTAAGGACCTGTCGAAACCTTTTGAGGCACCTTATCAGGCCACGGTAGCACGCTATACCGATAACTACATGCTGTTGATATCAGGTTCGAAGGCGTTCAGCTATGCTGGCGAACGTATAGGTGTGGTTTGTATCAGCGATAAACTGTTCCACCGTCATTATACGGCGCTGTCTGCGCGTTATCAGGGATTACCTTTTGGTCTCGTGTTCTCTACACGAATGCTCTATGCGTTGAGCAGTGGCACAAGTCATAGTGCACAGTATGCTATGGCGGCCATGCTGAAAGCGGCTTATGAAGGTCGTTATGACTTCCGTAAGGAGATTAGTGTGTATGGTGAGCGTGCCAAGAAGCTGAAGGAGATTTTTTGTAGGCATCATTTCTATGTGGTCTATGATAAAGACCTTGATGAACCTATCGCTGATGGTTTCTACTTCACGATAGGCTATCCAGGAATGACTTCTGGTCAGTTGGCCAAGGAACTGATGTACTATGGCGTATCTGCTATTTGTTTGATAACGTGTGGCTCTGAACAAGAGGGCCTGCGTGTATGTACCTCATTTATTGAAGATCATCAGTATGCGATGTTAGAGGAACGCATGAAGATTTTTGAGATCAACAATCCTTGTTAAAATAAGAAAGCCCTCGCCAACGGCGGGGCTTTCTTTTATTTTTTTATTCTTCGCTCATGTTTACCGGAGTAAACTTGAAGTCGCTATCAGCTATCGTGCGAACATCGTAGGGTTTTTTGCTCTTAACCAGATACTTATTCTTCATCTTGGTGTATTTCTTCTCGAGTTTCTTGCGATTGACATTTGCTACGACAACACAGGTGCGATTGGGTTGATTGCGCTTCTGGGCAAAATACTCACGCAACTGATAACTATAGTTGTTTCTGCCCGACAGCATTTTCTTTTTCTTGGTAACCCAAACGCTGTCAACCTGCTGAATATTGGTAAAATAGACCGTAGAATCGTTGAACGAAGCTACGAATCCAAACATGTAAGCCTGTGGTACTTTGACAATCTGTGCCTGCAAGTGTGTGGTGCTGGCTGCCATCAGCACGATGGCAAGTGCAATCTTTCTAATTAATTTCATTATCCTAAATATGTTTTTAAAAATTTATTCGCTTTACTATTCCTGAGTTTTCGGATCGCCTTCTCTTTGATCTGTCTGACACGCTCACGGGTCAGTCCGAATTTCGAACCAATCTCTTCGAGCGTCAGCTCGGGCTGATTGATGCCGTATGATGCTTCTACCACATTGCGCTCACGCTCGTTCAGCGCGTTCAGCGCATTTTGTATCTCAGACCTCAGAGACTCCTCAACCAACTCGTTATCTGCCAGGGGGGCGTTATTGTTGGTCATCACGTCCAATAGACTGTTGTCTTCTCCTTCTACGAATGGCGCATCCACAGAGATATGGTGTCCATTGATATTCATGGCCTCGTCAATTTTCTCTTGAGGCAGGTCTATCTTTTCTGCTATCTCGTCAACCGATGGGCGACGCTCATTAATCTGCTCAAACCTGTTGATCTCGCGATTAATCTTATTCACCGATCCAACCTGGTTGAGAGGTAGTCTCACAATGCGACTTTGTTCTGATATGGCTTGTAGTATGCTTTGCCTGATCCACCACACGGCATAGGAGATAAACTTAAATCCGCGTGTCTCATCAAATCGCTCAGCCGCTTTGAGCAGTCCCAGGTTTCCCTCATTAATGAGGTCGGGTAGGGATAGGCCCTGGTTCTGATACTGCTTAGCCACAGAAACGACGAAACGAAGGTTGGCCCTCGTCAGTCGCTCCAGCGCTTTCTGGTCGCCTTTTTTTATGCGCTGCGCCAATTCCACTTCTTCCTCAGCCGAGATCATGGTTTCCTTACTTATCTCTTGCAGATACTTCTCCAGAGCCGCACTTTCTCGGTTGGTTATGGATTTGGTGATTTTTAGTTGTCTCATCGTGGTAATATTTTTATAGCTGTGCGCAAAAGTAAGACTTTTTCCTGAAACCACCAAAAAAAGCCACGAATTTTTATCATTCGTGGCTTTTTTTTCTTTATTTGGGCTTATTCGTTCTGCAGATAGACTACAAATCCACCCTTTTTGCCTGATGGGAAGATACCGCGGACAACCAACATCTGGTCTCTTGAGTTATTGGCCTCTTTCACAGCATTCTGCAGATCATCGAATGATCTCATAGGTATATCATTCACACGCTGGATGATGAATCCCTTAGGAACACCGGCTTCCTTCATCTTACCACCGTTCACCTTGACAACCTCCAGACCATAGTTGATCTCCAACTGCTTCTTCTGAGCGTCTGTAATAGGACGGAAGTCTGCACCCAATACGTCGGTATCGGCATTCTTCACTACCTTGGTGTTGCCCTGCTCGTTCTTCAGCACAAGGGTGGCATTGTGACTCTTCTTGTTACGCAGATAGGTGATGGTGATCTTGTCGCCAGGACGCTTCTTGGCAAGGATGCCCTGCAACTCACCAAACTGGGTTACCTTCTTGCCGTCAATCACCGTGATCACGTCGCCTTCCTTCAGACCAGCAGCCTCAGCGGCACCGTCTTCAACAGTCTTGGCTACATAGATACCTTCCATAGTGCCAAGGTCAACTTCCTTACCTTCATCTTTCTTGGCGTCAACATAAGTCTTGACATCGCTACCCTGAATGCCGATCATGGCGCGCTGTACATTACCATACTGTTTCAAGTCGTCAACCACCTTGTTCATGATGGCTGTAGGAATGGCAAAACCATAACCGATATTTGAACCGGTAGGAGAGGCCAGCATAGCGTTGATGCCTACCAGCTCACCTCGGGTGTTCACCAGAGCACCACCAGAGTTTCCCTGGTTGATGGCGGCATCGGTCTGAATGAAACTCTCAACACCGTTGGCACCCAGTGTACGTGCCTTGGCAGAGATGATACCGGCTGTTACCGTGTTGTTCAGTCCGAGTGGGTTACCAACGGCCAGCACCCATTCGCCTACCTTTACATTGTCACTGTTGGCAATCTGAATGGCAGGGAGGTTTTTGCCGTCAATCTTGATGAGAGCCAGATCGGTGGTCTTGTCAGCACCGATCACGCGTGCAGAATATTCCTTTGAACCCTCGTTCAGACTCACTGTCAACTCGTCAGCACCATCTACGACGTGGTTGTTGGTTACGATATAACCATCAGCGGATATGATAACACCTGAACCGGCGGCAGCACGCTTAGGAGTCTGTACCTGGCGCTGGCGACGACCGCCATTGCCTTGGCCGAAAAATCCGCCAAAGGGGTTTGAGAAGAACTCCTCGAATGGGTCAACAGACTCTACTGTCTGAACCTTAGAGTTCTGTACTGACTTGATGTAAACCACTGAGGGCAACGCTTTCTCAGCAGCGTAGGTCAGGTCTACAGGCTGTCCTGCTGGTGTGGCAGGGGCAGAAGTCATGAAAGGAGCGGGAGCAGTAGCAGCTTTGGTATTGGCGAATGCTACTACAGAAAGCGTCAAAGCAACCGCACATACAGCTGGGGTTGCTACATTTACGATTTTTTTCATATTCTCATTCATTTTTTTAAGTTTTAAATTCTACAATCAGAGTTTTTTTGTTTCACGGTGCAAAAATAAGTGCATTATTTGGAATACTGACAATCTGGCGCAAAGATTTGTCCCATTTTAACAATTCCCGCAGAATGGTTAACGACCATTTGCGATTAACACTTTAAATCTTAAATTGCTGATAAATTTAAGTATTGATGACGATTTTAGTTGCTTATTTTTAATTATGATGATAATTTTGCATATATTATTCGTGATTTATGAAATTTATTGGTAACTTTGCAGGCAGAAAACGCACTGCAACGGTTTGTCGCTGGCGCTTCTGAAAGGTCGCGCGAGAGGAAAGTCCGGGCAGCATAGGGCGCTCCACTTCTGAAAGTAGAAGCTATTGGTGACAGTAGGTGCCGGCAGAAGAGAATGACCGCCTCGTGTCTAGGCATGGGGTAAGGGTGAGAAGGTGGTGTAAGAGACCACCAGCCAGCGGGTGATCGTTGGGCTGTGTCGACTGGGGGCTGCAAGTTCATGTAAACCATCGTCTGAGGGTTGCCCGCCCGAGTAATACGGTGGAGGGTAGAACGCTTGAGCCATAGGGTGACCTGTGGACTAGATAAATGACAAACGCCGTCTTCGGGCGGTACAGAACCCGGCTTATAGGTGCAGTGCTTTTTTTCTTTGACTATGAGGTTAAACCAGATATATCGTACGCTTCTGCTTACCATTCGTTTCTTTACTACGAAACGAGTGCTGACGCAGGCGTCGGCACTTACTTATTCAACCCTGTTGGCTATTGTCCCGATCCTGGCGGTTATCTTTGCCATTGCGCGCGGTTTTGGTTTTAATAAGTATATTGAAATCTGGTTTCGTGATGCACTGTCGTCGCAGCCTCAGGTAGCAGACATCCTTACCGATTTTGTCAATAGCTATCTTATACATACCCAGAGTGGCATCTTCTTAGGAGTAGGCTTGTTGTTTATGCTCTATACGGTGCTCATGCTGGTGAATAATGTAGAGGAGACATTCAATCAGATATGGCAGGTGAACAACTCACGCCCGCTCATCCGGTCGCTCACCAATTATCTGGCTATGTTTTTTGTCTTTCCCATCATCATCATCGTGTCGATGGGTCTTTCCATCTTCATGGCAACAGTGGCCCGTCATATGGAGGGACTACTCATTCTCGGTCCTGCCGTGCGAAGCCTGTTGGATTTCTCTCCTTACCTGTTACTGTCGCTGCTGTTCATCGTGCTCTATGTATATATGCCCAATACGGAAGTGAAGTTCAAAAGTGCTTTGGTGCCAGGTGTCCTGGCCGGTGTGGCGATGCAGTTGTTGCAATTGTTTTATATCCATTCTCAGATATGGGTAACAGGGTATAATGCGATCTATGGTTCTTTTGCTGCTCTGCCGTTGTTCATGCTCTGGCTACAGATATCGTGGACCATCTGCCTGTTTGGTGCTCAGCTCACATATACCAATCAGAACCTGGATCGAATAGGTATCAACTTGGATGAGATAACCATGCATCCGCTCGTTGACATGACTGACGATGAAAGAGATGAAGCGGCCAGAGAATTATACTCCGACCGCCTCGATTCACTATAAAGAAAACGATTTTATTGCTTCATCAAGAAGGTTTTGAAGGCTTCAAAGTCTTTGCTCATCTCTACACTTTGTTTCTTGCCACGCATAAACGCAGCCAGGCGTTCTGGTATCGCAGTGTCTATGCCAAGGATCTCGTCAACCTTCTCCTTGAACTTGGCAGGGTGTGCTGTCTCGCAGAACACACCGATCTCGCCGTCTTTCAGCTCGTCAACCAATGCCTGATAGCCACAAGCGCCATGGGGGTCCAGAATGTAACCTGTGTCTTGATAGCATTCACGCATGGTTTGCTTGATCTGTTCGTCACGATAGGTTTCACCACTGATAAGTGAGGTGATACGTGCATGACTCTTGCCATAGAGATCATAAATACGGGCAAAATTGGATGGGTCGCCCACATCCATGGCGTTGGCCAGTGTCTGCTTCGACGGCTTGGGATTGTAACTGCCTGTCTGCAAATAATTGTAGAAAATGTCATTGGCATTGTTGGCAGCGATAAAGCGCTTTACAGGCAGCCCCATCTCGTGACCGAACAGCGCGGCACAGATGTTACCGAAGTTTCCGCTTGGCACACACATGACAAGGGATGCGTGGTCTTTGTGCAGTGTCTCCTTGAGTCGTGCATAGGCGTTAAAATAGTAAAAAGCCTGTGGCAGGAACCGGGCCACATTAATCGAGTTGGCAGAGGTGAGCTTCATATGGCTGTTCAACTCAGCATCCATGAAGGCATTCTTTACCAGTGCCTGACAGTCATCGAACACACCATCCACCTCGATGGCAGTGATGTTCTGACCTAGTGTGGTAAACTGGCACTCCTGTATGGGGCTGACCTTGCCTTTGGGATAGAGCACATACACATGTATGCCATCCACACCAAGGAAGCCATTGGCAACAGCAGAGCCTGTGTCGCCACTGGTGGCAACCAGCACGTTCACCTGCTGACGGTTTGGCTCTGTGTTGATGAAGTATTGTAGCAGGCGGGCCATAAATCGTGCACCCACATCCTTGAACGCAAGGGTGGGGCCGTGGAATAACTCCAGTGTATAGATACGATCCTTGATGTTCACTACAGGGCAGTCAAACTGCAGGGTGTCGTATACGATGTCGTGCAGCGCATCAGGATCCACGTCCTCACTAAAGAATGCGCTGGCCACTGTGTAAGCAATCTCTTGAAAGCTCATGCTTTCGATATGGTCGAAAAACTCCTTGGGCAGCTTGTTGATACGCTCTGGCATATACAGTCCGCGATCTTCTGCCAATCCTTTTACTACTGCTTTCTGTAGGGTGGCAATAGGAGCCTTGCCGTTGGTACTATAGTATTTCATACGTTCATAAATGTTTTCATAAATTCCTCCAGTTTCAGCAGGCCATAGGCGCCTGCTGCACAGCTCACCTCATCATACTGTTGCACCTCGTCGGCGACTATGCCTCGATGCCAGATCAGGAACGGTACGGGCTGTCCCACATGCACACGAAGCTCTACGGGTGTGAGGTGGTCGGGAAGCACGGCAATGGCCACAGGCTCGTTCATCTGCCGTACGTGGTTATAGATGGGTGCAATGAGTCGCTGATCGAGATATTCAATGGTCTTGAGCTTTAGTGCCAGGTCGCCATCGTGTCCGGCTTCATCGCTGGCTTCCACATGTACAAACACAAAATCGTCGTGGTTCAGGGCATCAATGGCTGCCTGTGCCTTGCCCTCGTAGTTGGTGTCGGCCAATCCTGTTGCGCCTTCAACCTCTACAATTTTCAATCCGGCATAATGACCGATGCCGCGAATCAGGTCGACAGCAGAAATGACGGTGCCTGACTGGATACTTGGATAAAGCTGCATCAGTGTTTCCATGGATGGACGATAACCGCCGCTCCAGGGCCAGATGCTATTGGCCTGGCGTTCACCTTTTGCCGCACGTGCCTGATTGAAGGGATGGGCAGCCAATAATGTCTGCGACTTCAGAATGAGTTCGTTTATCAGGTCTGCAGTGGCCTGTGCTTCGGGTGTCTCTGCCTTGACTAACAGTGGGCGCCATGCCTCGTTGGGGTGGTCGTGCGGTGGGGCACAAACCACGTGCTTGTTGCCGCCTTTGATGACCAGCAGATGACGATACTGAATACCTGTGATAAACTTCACTCGCTCACAGCCTTCGCGCGCATTGATGGGCTTGGCCAGTGTCTCGTTCAGATAGTCTATCAGCACACGTGCATTCTCAGTATCCAGGTTACCGCCGTTGTGGGTGATGATCTTGCCATCAGCCAGCGTGATGATATTGCAACGCATGGCCATGTCGTCATCAGCCATCTCATAGCCAATGGAGGCCGCCTCCAATGGTCCGCGACCCTCATAAACCTGATTAAGATCGTATCCCAATATGGCGGTGTTGGCCACCTCGCTTCCTGGGGCAAATCCCTCTGGAATCGTGATGAGACGACCGCAACGTCCCTCTCTTGCCAATTGGTCCATCATGGGCTTCTTGGCGTGCTGTAACAGGGTCTTACCGTTCAGTCGTTCAACTGGCAGGTCAGCCATGCCATCGCCTAATATAATGATGTGTTTCATAACGCTTAGATATTTGCAATCGACATGATGTTAGCAAATACGCCTGCTGCTGTCACGCTGGCTCCTGCACCATAGCCTTGAATCAGCATGGGGTATTCTTTATAGCGTTCTGTGGTGAGCAAAACGATGTTGTTGGAACCCTCCAATCGATAGAACGGGTGGTTGATGTCCACTTCTTTAAGAGCGACATTGGTCTTACCATTCTCCATGGTGGCAACAAATCGCCAACGCTTGCCTGTGGCTTCCAACTTCTGTCGACGTTTCTCGAAGTCTGCATCCAACGCAGGTAACTTCTTCCAGAAGTCTTCCACACTGCCATCGAAGTATTCTTTGGGCACAAACAGGTGTTTCTCAACGTCAGACTGTTCTACTTGATAGCCTGCCTCTCGCGTCAGGATAACCAGCTTTCGCACAACATCCGTGCCGCTCAGGTCTATGCGAGGGTCGGGCTCGCTATAGCCTTGTTCTTTGGCCCTGCGAACGGTCTCGCTGAAAGGCACATCAACGGCAATCTCATTAAAGATAAAGTTGAGCGTGCCACTCAGGACGGCCTCAATCTTAAGTATTTTGTCGCCCGAGTTGCGTAAGTCGTTAATCGTGCCAATGATGGGGAGTCCTGCTCCCACGTTGGTTTCATAACGGAACCATACACCACGGTTACGGGCTGTCTTTTTCAGTTTCATATAGTTGGCATAATCGCTTGATGCTGCCAGTTTATTGGCTGCAATCACGCTGATGTTATGCTCCAGGAATGTTTGATACAGGGCAGCAATATCTTTGCTGGCGGTACAATCCACAAACACAGAATTGAAGATGTTCATGCCGATGACCTCGTCGCGCAGACTCTTACCTTGTGCTTCGGGATCTTTAAGCAGTTCGCGATAGTTCTCAAGGTCAATGCCATCGCGGTTGTAGATACCTGCCTTCGACGAGGCGATACCAACCACGTTGAGTTTAAGACCATTACGCTGCATGAGCGTCTCATACTGACTGCGGATCTGTTCGATCAACTTGCTGCCTACGGTACCCACACCACAGATAAAGAGGTTGAGCACTTTGTATTCCGACAGGAAGAACGAATCGTGCAATACGTTGAGGGATTTACGCAGGAACTTACCGTCGACCACAAACGAGATATTGGTCTCCGAGGCACCTTGTGCGCAGGCTATCACGCTGATGCCACTACGGCCCAATGTGCCAAACAGTTTTCCTGCTATACCTGGTGAGTGCTTCATGTTCTCTCCTACGATGGCAATCGTTGCCAATCCACTTTCTGCATGCATGGGGAACATGGCACCTGTCTCTATTTCTTTGGCAAACTCGTTGTTCAACACTTCAACGGCATCGTTGGCATCTTCGTCGCGGACACCTATTGAGGTAGAGTTCTCTGAGGATGCCTGTGACACCATAAAGACGCTAATACCTTTGTTGGCCAGCGTGGTGAAAATACGGCGATTCACACCTATCACACCAACCATCGACAAACCTGTAACGGTAATCAGGGTGGTGCCTTTGATACTGGAGATACCCTTGATGGGCTTCTGGTCGTTTTCTATATGATCCTTGATGAGTGTGCCAGGATGCTCCGGGTTAAAGGTGTTCTTCACCTTGATAGGGATATTCTTGACACATACGGGGTATATGGTTGGTGGGTAGATGACTTTGGCTCCGAAGTTACACAGCTCCATAGCCTCTATATAACTCAACTCATTAATGGTGTAAGCGGTCTTGATCACGCGGGGGTCAGCGGTCATAAATCCGTCTACGTCAGTCCATATCTCCAATACTTCTGCATCGAGCGCTGCTGCGATGATGGCTGCTGTATAGTCGCTGCCGCCACGTCCCAAGTTGGTGGTCTCACCAGTGTCCTTGTCACGGCTGATGAAGCCAGGAACCACAGCCACGTTAGGCATGTCGTCGAAAGCTTGGCGTACCAACTGGTTGGTCAGGTCGGCCACCAGACGGTGCTTCCCGTTTTTCTTTTCGGTACGGATAAAGTCACGGCTATTCATGCGGCGACCGTTCTTGAACATTGCTGCTACGATGTTAGAAGAGAGCCGTTCGCCATAGCTCACGATGGCATCGCCAGTCTTGTTGGATAGGTCGTGAATAAGGTATACACCATAGTAGATACTCTTCAACTGGTCGAAGAGCTGATCCACCTTATTAAATAAATCTACGCGTTTCTTGTCATCGTTGATAATCGTGTCTATCATCTGGTGATGTCTTGTCACCATCGCGTCGAATTCCTCGCGCCATTTATCATCACCCTTCAGGGCCAACTGTGAGGTGGCAATCAACTTGTCAGTGATACCGCCTAACGCACTCACTACTACTACGACAGGTTGCGTCCGAGCCTCTGCCTCAACGATTTTTTTTAAGCTAAGAATGCTTTTTACGGAACCTACGGACGTTCCGCCGAATTTCAATACTTTCATATTCCTATGCAATTTATCTTGTCTGGTGGTACCCTGTTTACGAGTAGGGCTTCATCCACCGGCGCTGCAAAGGTAGGTGTTTTTATGTAAACAACCAAATTTCTGAAAGAATTTTTGCCTATTTGCTTTCATTTTATCATAATACCGGTATAAATCCTTCCACTTTTGATACTTAACCGCCTGGCTGAGAAGAATCTGTCATAATGCTCATAGGTGCAGATGGCTGTGGTTTCGATATGATGGGGGGGTACACCAGCCTGCTGCAGGTCGATGGCGTTGGCTTGCCATAGGTTAATGTGCCATTTCTTTTCAGGCCTACTGGCTATCCGGCTCATGTCAAAACCTGCTTGCTCAAAGGCTTCATAGACCTCGTCGCCCACTTCGAAAGCACGGGGGCCAATGCTTGGGCCAATCACCACCTGCATGTCCGCTGGGTGTGCCCCGAAGCTGGCCTGCATCGCCTGAATGGTTTTGCTGCCTATCCTGCCCACGGTGCCCCGCCAGCCAGCATGAGCAGCGGCAATGGCTGCCGTTCGAGGATCATACATCAGTAGTGGCACACAGTCGGCTGTCGAGACACCAATGCATGTGTGGGGCAGGGTGGTGATGAGTGCATCTATGCCTTCAAATGTGCTGCCAAGGTTGCTGGTTGTAACCTCTGCTATCTTAGTGTCGTGCACTTGCCTGGGAAGTAGCAGGTGCTGGTCATCTATCTGCAGCAGCTGGCATAACGCCTTCCGGCAGTCGGCTATATGCTGTGGTTCATCATCGGTATACCACGTGATGTTGAAACCATCATAGGGGGCATCCTTGTCAACTAATCCTCTCTCTGTTGAGAAGGCGATAATATCGTTTTCTGATTGTAAATGTAACATCCTTTATTCTATATTAACTGATTAGCCTGTCAAAGCACGCTGCAAAGTTAAGCAAAAAGTTTAAGCAACAATGCAAAGATGGAAATAATAGTGCGTTTTTTGGGGACAATGATGATGAATAAATAAAAAAATAATGTATATTTGCATCCAGATTAATAACTAAAAAGATAAATATGGAATTTTGTGGCTTTGGATTGGATGCATGGATTACGATTGTAACGGTTTTGGGAATGTTCAGCATACTGCTGTTTACAAAACTGCGTTCAGACATTGTGTTTTTAGGCGCTATGGGCGTGTTGTACGTGACAGGCGTGCTTGATGCCAAAGAGGCCTTTTCTGGTTTTGCCTCAACGTCAGTGGTGGTGATAGGCGTGCTGTTTGTAGTGGTGGCCGGCCTGACCTATACTGGTGTGCTACAGTGGATAGTGAAAAATCTGTTGGGACAACCAAACAGCTACTCCAAGGCTGTGATGCGATTGATGTTGCCTGTTGCCGTGCTGAGCTCGTTTCTCAGTAACACCACTGTCGTGGCGTTGTTTGTGAATATTGTGAAGATGTGGTCAAAGAAATTGGGTGTGTCTCCATCAAAACTTCTGATACCACTTAGCTATGCATCGGGTATGGGTGGTGTTTGTACGTTGATAGGAACGCCGCCAAACCTCATTATAAGTGGACTTTATAGTGATAAGACCGGTGAGGTGATGAATGTGTTGGCCACGACAATACCAGGATTGTTCTGTTTGGTTGTCGGAGTGCTGTCCGTGATCGCTATGCGCCGCCTGTTGCCAGATCGTCAGGCACCTGAGGATAATTCGGAGAATACGGTGGATTATACCGTTGAGATGCTTGTGCCGTCAAGTAATAAGTATATTGGCGAGACCCTGGGCTACGCCGGTCTGATGGACGTAAAGGGTGGAAGACTCATCAAAATGCGCCACTTCGACAATGTGGCTGTACCTGTGAACAAAAACGAATATCTGATGGGCGGTGACCATCTGGTATTCGCAGGAAACATAAAAGATATACTGGCGTTAACAGAGTCGCACGGACTGGTGGCTGGTGAGGAGGTCATTAATGTGGGCTGGAAGACCTTGGCATCATCGCTGATAATGATAACGATGGTGGTTCTTTCTGCCTTGGGCGTCATGACGTTGTTACAATGTGCTTTCCTGGCGGCCGCTGCCATGCTCCTCTGTCGCTGCTGTAATGCCAACCAAGCGATGAAAGCTGTAAACTGGGAGATCCTGATGGTTTTCGCTGGCAGCGTGGTGTTGGGACTGGCTATACAGAAGACCGGTATCGCTGAGCGATTGGCATATGGTATCCTGGATACCTGTGGCACCAATCCGTTGGTCGTGATGACGGTCATATGTTTTGTGGGCACCTTCATTACGGAATTCATATCAAATACCGCTGCTGGCGCCATGTTCTTTCCTATCATGTATGAGGCTGCTTTAAAGCTGGGTTATGAGCCTTATCCATTCCTCATCGCACTGATGGTGAGCGTGAGCAGTAGCTTTGCAACACCTATTGGTTCGCCTACACACATGCTGGTGTATGGTCCTGGAGGCTATCGCTTCAGTGATTTTATGCGCATCGGACTGTTGATGAACCTAATCATCCTTTTGGCAAACATCTTTATTGTTAACGTGGTATATCCGTTAACACCTTTGCAATAAAGAAGCTGCATAGGAGGCTTATTTCCAGTCCTTTAGTGTGCTGCAGATGTCAAGCAGGTAATCACGACGGGCTGCAACGCGCTCGTTGAAGAGCTGCTGACATTGCTGAATGACCTCTTTGGGGAACGAGTCGCTGAGGGCAAGCCAACTGTAATTGCGGATGCATGCCACGGCAGCTATCTGTTCCTTGCGTGTCGCTATAACATCGTCAGGAAGTCCCTCGAAATAATACCTGATAGCCAGATCCCATAGCTGCTGCCCTAACTGGCGTGGCAGACCAATGGTGCCTTCATAATCGCCTATGAACAGAATCATCGCTGAATAGGCGTGAGCCAGGTCGAGTACTGGGTGCCCATAGCCCACTTCGCCCATGTCAATCAGCATGAGCTCGTCCCCCTGCACCATGGCATTCTTTACTTGCAGGTCGAGATGCAGCAAACGGTTGTCTGCAGGCACGGCATCAAGAATCTGAAGCAATAGGTCAACAGACTCTTGGGGGAAGTAGCGACGGATGTGCTGTACCTGATGGCGTTCGTGTTCGAGGGCATTGGGAACAGTGCTATTGGCAGGTACCTGGATGGCATGTAGCTGATGAAACAGGTTGGCATACATACGGGCATAGTCATCTATACGCTCGGGGTGGTGCTTGATGAGCGAACTCAGGGTGTCGGCATGGAGCAGTTCGTAGACCAGACCATATTGGGAACCGACCTTCACAATATCGAACGAGATGGCTGTAGGCATGCCCATCACAAAAGCCTCCTTCGACATGGTTATCTCTGTACGTACCTCATCAATGGTGGTGCCTAGGCGGAAAACCTTGATGATGGTATCGTCATTAATACGATAAACGGTGCCCACGCCGCCAATGCCAATGACCTCACAGTCATCAACACTCATTTGACGAAGCGCTCGGTCTACTTTCATGATCTTCACAAAGCCTGTCGTGTTAAGCACGTCGTAGACGTCGGCATTAACATCGATAAGCCTGAAATCTTTATATTGTTTGGCCAACGCAAGTAGGATGCGTAAGCCTGAACTGGATATGTATTCCAACTGTCCGGCATTGACCGTGATGCCTTGGATGGGCTGCTGGTCTGAAAGGAACTGATCGATGTCAGCCTTTGTCTGCATAGAGCACGATGTGTCGAGACGTCCGCATAGTGTGATAATGGCATGTCCGTTGTTATTGGTAAATTGTAGTGTCATCATATTTATTTGGGGTTATTACCCTGCAAAGATAGAAAAAAAACGGTAAACAAACAAATATTTACGGAAAAAGTGATTACCTTTGCAGTATGATTAACGAATATCAGATAAGAATAGCGCCTGAATTGGCAGCGCAGGAGGATCGGTTGAAAGCATATCTGGCCGATCAGTATGGGCTGAATCCAAGTAGTGTGAAGGCTGTGAGGATACTGAAACGGAGTATCGACGCCCGCCAGCGACAGATATATGTGAACCTGAAGGTGCGTGTATATGTAAACGAACTGCCTGCAGACGACGAATACCAGCATACAGTTTACCCCAACGTAGAGGGTAGACCACAAGTGATTGTGGTGGGCGCTGGACCTGGTGGTCTTTTTGCTGCGCTGAGGCTGATAGAACTGGGGCTTCGTCCTGTTGTGCTGGAGCGTGGTAAAAACGTGCACGACCGTAAGAAAGATTTGGCTGCTATCAGCCGGACACAACAGGTGGACAGTGAGAGCAACTATTGTTTTGGCGAAGGTGGAGCTGGCGCTTATAGTGATGGAAAACTATATACGCGTTCAAAGAAACGTGGTAATACAGATAAAATATTGAATGTGTTTTGTCAGCATGGCGCCTCAACGGCTATCTTGACGGATGCGCATCCACATATAGGTACAGACCGTTTGCCAAAGGTCATCGAGGCCATGCGTAACACCATTGTCAACAGTGGTGGTGAGGTGCATTTTGAGACCAAGATGACACAGCTGATCCTGCAGGGAAATCAGGTCGTTGGCTGTGTGGCAGATAAAGAATACCGTGGACCAGTGATATTGGCTACAGGTCATTCGGCAAGAGATGTTTATCGCTATCTGTTCGAGGCCAAGATTGAAATAGAGGCCAAGGGTATTGCTGTGGGTGTGCGACTGGAACATCCGAGTCATCTGATAGACCAGATACAGTATCACAGCAAGCAGGGCAGGGGCCGGTGGCTGCCTGCTGCAGAATATGCCATGGTGACACAGGTGGACGGACGAGGTGTATATTCGTTCTGTATGTGTCCTGGTGGGTTCGTGATTCCTGCTGCCACGGATAAGGAACAGATTGTGGTAAATGGTATGAGTCCGGCAAGCCGTGGTACTGCTTGGAGTAATTCCGGCATGGTGGTAGAGGTGCGTCCCGAAGATATCGAGGGCGACGATTGTCTGGCTATGATGCGATTCCAGGAAAAGTTGGAGAAGATGTGTTGGCAGCAGGGTAATATGAAACAGACCGCCCCGGCTCAACGTATGGCCGACTTTGTGAATGGAAAGTTAAGCTATGACCTGCCTAAATCGTCGTATGCGCCAGGCTTGATATCGAGCCCGTTGCATTTCTGGCTGCCCAAAATGATAGCGCATAGGTTGCAACAGGGCTTTAAGACATTCGGACGGTCGGCCCATGGATTCCTGACCAACGATGCGGTGATGATCGCGGTTGAGACACGTACGTCAAGTCCGGTACGTATCGTGCGTGATCGGGAAACACTGCAACATGTTCAGGTTCAGGGACTTTTTCCTTGTGGCGAAGGTGCCGGGTATGCGGGAGGAATCGTTTCTGCCGGTGTGGATGGCGAACGATGCGCGGAATCTGCTGCGTTATACATACAACAAATACGATAAAAAATATCTAAAAAGGTTTGGTTGTTCCAAACCTTTTTATTATATTTGCAGCATCAAAACTTGTGTATAACTAAAAATTGGAACGATATGAATAGGGAGGAAAAATTTGTGATTACAATTAGTCGCCAGTTTGGTACAGGCGGACATGAGATTGGCGCTGAGATGGCGCGCAGGTTAGGTGTGAAACTGCTCGATAAGCAGATCTTGAATGAGGTTGCTAAACGGATGCAGGTTGTAGAGGATGCCATGGAAAAGATTGAGACGCGTAATCCATTGTGGCGCGATGATTTTACGAACTTCTATCGTAACTATATGGCAAAAGCTGAGTATGACGGGGCTGAACAAGATCAGACCAGTCATGAGCTCTTTGAGGCGCAGTGTGAAGCCATCAGGCAGATTGCGCAGAAGGAGAGCTGTGTGATAGTGGGACGATGTGGCTTCTATATTTTTAAGGACCACCCCAATGCGCTCAAGATTTTTGTCCATAGCAGCGAGGATTGTCGTAAACGGCGCATAGCGGATAAATATGGGCTCGACTTGCGCGATGCTGCGGCTATGGTTGTGGATAACGACTATAGTCGAGAGCTGTATACGAAGACCTATACTGGCTGTGAGTGGACCGATGCACGCAACTATGATGTGTCGCTCGATGTTCGTAAATTCGGCATAAACGGTGCTGTGGACTTTCTAATGAAGTGTATTGAGTAGATTTTTGCAGGAAAAATTTGTGTATATACCATTTTTTTACTACCTTTGCAACCTGAAATTTCAAAGATAGTAATTACTAAAGATTTGGTATAATGAATATTTCCTACAAATGGTTGAAGGAATACGTGGATTTCGACCTGACTGCACAGCAGGTGTGCGATGCGCTGACATCGACAGGTCTTGAAGTCGACGCATTAGAAGAAGTACAGAGTATTAAAGGCGGACTGAAGGGTCTCTACGTAGGTAAGGTTCTTACCTGTGAGGCCCATCCTAACTCAGACCACCTGCACGTAACAACAGTTGACCTGGGCAAGGGGGAGCCATCACAGATTGTTTGTGGTGCGCCTAACGTTGCTGCGGGCCAGAAAGTGATCGTGGCAGATCTTGGCTGCGTGCTTTATGATGGCGATCAGGAGTTCGTGATCAAGAAAAGCAAGCTGCGTGGCGTGGAGAGCAATGGTATGATCTGCGCTGAGGACGAAATTGGTATTGGTACTGACCATGCTGGTATTATCGTACTGCCTGAGGATGCTGTGGTAGGTACACCTGCAGCAGAGTACTACCATCTGGAGAGCGATTGGCTTATCGAGGTGGATATTACTGCTAATCGCGCTGACGGACTGAGTCACTGGGGCGTGGCACGCGACCTCTATGCGTGGTTGAAGAGCAATGGCTATGAAACCCAGATGCACCGTCCTGACTGCTCAAAGTTCAAGGTGGATAACCACAACCTGCCCATCGAGGTGAAGGTTGAGAATACTGAGGCCTGCAAGCGTTATGCTTGCGTGAGCATCACCGATTGTGAAGTGAAGGAGAGTCCCGATTGGTTGAAAAACAAACTGAACACGATCGGACTGCGTCCTATCAATAATATCGTGGATATCACCAATTATGTCATGATGGCTTACGGACAGCCACTGCACTGTTTTGATGCAGATATGGTGACTGGCCATCAGATTGTTGTGAAGACCATGCCTGATGGTACACCGTTCCAGACACTGGATGGCGAGGAGCACAAGCTCTCGGATCGCGATTTGGCTATCTGTAACGCTGAGGAGCCCATGTGTATCGCTGGCGTATTCGGAGGTAAGGGTAGCGGTACCTACGAGACCACCAGAAATGTGGTTCTTGAGAGTGCCTATTTCCATCCTACCTGGATCCGCAAGAGTGCACGTCGTCATGGATTGAGTACTGACGCCTCGTTCCGTTTTGAGCGTGGTGTGGATCCCAATGGTACCATCTATGCCTTGCAGCAGGCTGCTATCCTGTGTCAGGAATTGGCTGGCGGTAAGGTGAGCATGGACATCGTCGATGTTTATCCGGAGAAAATGGAGAATGCAGTGGTGGATCTGAACTATCAGTATGTACACGACTTGGTTGGTAAGACAATCCCTGTAGCTAAGATCAAGGCCATCTGCGAGAGCCTGGAGATGAAAGTGCTCGAAGAGACGGCTGATGGTCTGAAACTGGAAATCCCTGGCTATCGTGTCGATGTGACTCGTCCTTGTGATGTGGTGGAGGATATCCTGCGCATCTATGGATACAATAATGTAGAGATTCCTACACAGCTGAAAGGTAGTCTGGTTATCAAGGGCGATGAGGATCAGAAGCATAAGTTGGCCAATTTGGTAGGCGAACAGCTTGTTGGCGAAGGATTCAATGAGATCCTCAACAACTCGCTGACTAAAGGTGCCTACTATGAAGGACATAATGCCTATGCCGCTGAGAACTGTGTGAAGATCATGAACCCACTCTCTACCGATCTGAATGTGATGCGACAGACATTGCTGTTTGGCGGACTGGAGAGCGTGCAGCACAACGTGAACCGCAAACGTCAGAATCTGCGTTTCTTCGAGTTTGGTAATGTATATACCTTCGATCCGGAGAAGGCCAATCTCGACGATCCCATGCAGGCCTATAAAGAGCAGTATCATGCTGCTCTGTGGATCACAGGTAAACGTGTGGAGGGTAGCTGGGCACATGCCAACGAGGATGCATCTTTCTATGAGCTGAGTGCTTATGTGGAGAATATCCTGCGCCGTATCGGAGTGAAGCCTGGTATGCTGATGCGTAAGAAGACGGACAACGACATCTTCTCTGCAGGTATCACTATCGAGAACCGTGGCGGCAAGAAGTTGATTGAGATGGGTATCATCGCCAAGAAAGTTCAGAAACAGTTCGGACTTGATGCACCGGTGTTCTATGCAGAGTTGAATTGGACTGCCCTGATGAAGGTCATCAAAAAGAATGAGGTGATCTTTACTGAGGTTCCTAAGTTCCCTGCTGTAAGCCGTGACCTGGCTCTGTTGGTTGATAATGGTGTTGAGTTCGCTCAGATTGAGCAGATTGCCCGTCAGACAGAGAAGAAACTGCTGAAGAAGGTTGAGCTCTTCGACGTTTATGAGGGCGACAAGTTGCCTGCTGGCAAGAAATCATATGCCGTGAACTTTATCCTTCAGGATGAAGAAAAAACCATGGGCGACAAGCAGATTGAGGCCATCATGAACAAGTTGATTGCACAACTCAAGAAACAGCTGAACGCTGAGTTGCGTTAATAGAAAAAGTAAATAATAAATTTAAAAAAGTAAAATAATATGGGAAGAGCATTTGAATATCGTAAAGCGACAAAGCTGAAGCGATGGGGCCACATGGCCAAGACTTTTACTAAGATTGGTAAGCAGATTGCTATTGCCGTGAAGGCTGGTGGGCCAGAGCCGGAGAACAACCCTGCACTGCGTGCTATCATCGCCAACGCCAAGCGCGAGAACATGCCAAAGGATAATATCGAGCGTGCTATCAAGAACGCGATGGGTAAGGACCAGAGCGACTACAAGGAGGTGACTTACGAAGGATATGGCCCTCATGGTATTGCTGTATTCGTTGAGACACTGACTGACAATACCACACGTACTGTGGGTGATGTTCGTTCCGTGTTCAATAAGTTCAATGGCAACTTGGGTACTCAGGGCTCTCTGAGTTTCCTCTTCGACCATAAGAGTGTGTTCACCTTCAAGAAGAAGGATGGACTGGATATGGACGAGATGATTCTCGACCTGATTGACTACGGTGTTGAGGACGAGTATGATGAGGATGAGGAGGAGAACAGCATCACAATCTATGCTGATCCTTCAAGTTTCAGCGCTGTACAGAAACATCTTGAGGAGAATGGCTTCGAGGTTACAGGTGCTGAGTTTACACGTATTCCTAACGACTTGAAAGACGTTACCCCTGAGCAGCGTGAGACCATCGATAAGATGATCGAGAAACTCGAGGACTTTGATGATGTTCAGACTGTTTACACAAACATGAAACCTGAAGAGGTTGCTGAATAATTCATAAAATCCCTCGCCAAGTGGCGGGGGATTTTTATTTTAATAATCCTTATCTGTGAAAATCACGTCTAACAGAATCTTATTGGGGTCTTTGGCTGAACGGTAAGTATAGGCGAAGCGATACTTGGCATCTTTGTATGTCTTCACGGAAGTGCTGTTCTTCAAACTCTGTCTAAGCTCGTTTACAGCATCTGTCTCGTTGATACCATTCGCATCAGCAGCCCCGGTGAGCCTATAATAATAATGTATGGTGTGCGTGGCACGCTCAAAGGTGAGGCTGTCGATAATCGTGTTCTCATCCATCGCTGTGGGACAATGTTTGCGCGTATACTCCTTGGCATCACGCTCAGCGCGCTCTTCAAGCGACTCTTGACACGCAGAAAATAGAAGACCGATAATGGCCCATATCCAATACTTTTTCATAATAGTTGCTTTTTTTTGCCTGCAAAGATACAAAAAAAAGCAAAAATCTGCGATTTCTAAGACTTTTTTTGTACTTTTGCATTCTAAAGCACAGTTTTATTAATGAATCATATAAGGAATTTCTGCATTATTGCCCACATTGATCACGGTAAGTCAACTCTGGCTGATAGATTGCTGGAGTATACGAAAACCATTCAGGTGACTGAGGGGCAGATGCTTGATGATATGGATCTGGAGCGTGAACGTGGTATCACGATTAAGAGTCACGCGATTCAGATGGAATACAACTATAAGGGTGAGAACTACATATTGAATCTTATCGATACCCCAGGACACGTGGATTTCTCGTACGAGGTGTCGCGTTCTATTGCTGCCTGCGAGGGCGCTTTGTTGGTGGTTGATGCCACCCAGGGCGTGCAGGCTCAAACAATCTCAAATCTCTATATGGCCATTGACCATAACCTTGAGATCATCCCTGTGATCAATAAGATTGATATGCCTAGTGCCATGCCCGATGAGGTCGAAGACGAAATCATTGATCTGATAGGTTGTGATCGCGAGGATATTATTCGTGCATCGGGTAAGACGGGCGAGGGTGTTGAGGCAATACTCAATGCGGTAGTGGAGAAAATACCACATCCGGAAGGTGATGAGAAAGCACCTCTACAGGCACTGATCTTTGACTCTGTATTCAATTCGTTCCGTGGTATCATCGCCTATTTCAAAATTGTAAACGGCTCGATTAAGAGTGGCGACCATGTAAAGTTCTTCAATACTGGAATGGAGTATGATGCAGACGAGATTGGTGTGTTGAAGATGGACATGATTCCCCGTAAGGAGCTGAAAACAGGCGACGTTGGCTACATCATTAGCGGTATCAAAAACTCGAAGGAAGTGAAGGTTGGTGATACGATTACACATGTGGCGACACCTTGCGAAAAGGCCATCGAGGGATTCCAGGAGGTGAAGCCCATGGTGTTTGCAGGTGTTTATCCCATCGATCCTGCTGACTATGAGAACCTGCGTGCCTCGCTGGAGAAACTGCAACTCAACGATGCTTCGCTTACTTTCATGCCAGAGAGCTCTGTAGCGCTGGGATTCGGATTCCGTTGTGGATTCCTGGGATTGTTGCATATGGAAATTATTCAGGAACGTTTGGACCGTGAGTTTGACATGGATGTCATCACGACCGTGCCCAACGTTAGCTATATGTGTTACACCAAGCAGGGTGAGGTAAAAGAGGTGCATAACCCATCAGGTTTGCCCGATCAGACCATGATAGATCATATTGAGGAACCATATATCAGAGCTTCTATCATTACGGCTGCTGACTTTATTGGTCCTATTATGACCCTCTGTCTGGACAAGCGCGGTGAGCTGCTGGATCAGCAGTATGTAAGTGGCAATCGTATCGAATTGCACTTTATGCTGCCCCTGGGAGAAATTGTGATTGACTTCTACGACAAACTCAAATCGGTATCGAAAGGATATGCTTCATTCGATTACCATATTGATGGTTTCCGTCCATCAAAGCTTGCCAAACTCGATATCCTCCTCAATGGTGAGCCCGTGGATGCGCTCTCTACATTGACTCATCAGGATAATGCTGTGACCTTTGGTCGCAGAATGTGCGAAAAGCTAAAGGAACTGATTCCGCGTCAGCAGTTCGATATCGCCATTCAGGCTGCCATTGGTGCGAAGATCATTGCCCGTGAGACAGTAAAACAGGTGCGTAAGGACGTGACTGCCAAGTGTTATGGTGGTGATGTGAGTCGTAAGCGAAAACTGCTAGAGAAGCAGAAGCGAGGTAAGAAGAGAATGAAACAAATCGGTAACGTGGAAGTGCCGCAGAAGGCATTTCTCGCAGTATTGAAGTTGGACTAAAAACAAACGATATCTATGGCAAATGTTAGCTTGACAACAAGAGACGTAGCCCGCGAATTAGCTCGCAGATACAGTACGATGACCCACGATGAACTCGACCTTCTGGAGAGTATTCTTGTGCCGATGAAATTTGCAAAGAACGATTATGTTCTCAGAGAGGGTGAGGTATGTTCGAATATCTATTGGGTGGTACGAGGATTGGTACGTCAATACTACTTTAAGAATGATAAGGAACTGACAGAGTATATGGCTACGGAGAACAATATCGTGATGTGTATCGAGAGCTTGTTCCGTGAGCAGCCTTCACAACTGCAGATAAAAGCACTCGAACCAACCATCCTTATTGCCTTGCCAAAGGCAGACCTGGAAGCGGTGGCCATGAAGAGTGTCAATATACAGATCCTGTACCGTAAGATATTGGAGGAGAGTCTGATCCTTTCACAGCATCATGCTGACATGCTGCGTTTTGAAAGTGCGCAAGACCGTTACCAGAAGTTGGTGAAGAATCAGCCTCAACTTGTGCTGCGTGCGCCACTGGTCTATATTGCCAGCTACCTACAGATGACTCCCGAAACGCTGTCGAGGGTACGTACTGCGGCATTGATGGAGAAATAAAGACTAATGTCTTAACAGATAGAGTGAGTTATCGATACAATTCGGTAACTCATTTTCGTAATGGGTCACATAGATCAACGTACGCTCTGGGTTCTCGTACATATAGCGGTCTACTATTGTCTTAACCAGGTTGCGGTTGCATAAGTCGAGACCATGAAGGGGCTCGTCAAGAATCAATAGATCAGGACTTTTGACAAAAGCACGAGCAAGAAGAACCAGGCGTTGTTCACCACTTGACATCTCAAGAAAACGACGATCAGCCAGATGCTTAATGCCAAAGAGATTCATCCATTCAATACATAATTCTTTCTCCTCCTGAGTAGGACGGTAGTACAGGCCAATGGTGTCTTTAAAACCACTGGCTACAATCTGAATGGCGGGAAGATTCTGCTTGTAGCTCCTGTGCATCTCTGGCGAGACGTAACCGATATGCTTCTTGATCTCCCAAATACTCTCGCCAGAACCACGCTTACGACCAAACAGGGAAATGTCACAGGCGTAACTCTGAGGGTTGTCTGCACATACCAAAGAGAGTAGGGTGGACTTGCCTGCACCATTCTGCCCCGACAGGGCCCAGTGTTCACCCTTGAGTACCACCCAGTTCAAATCCTTAAGGATTGTTCGCTCGCCATAGCTTATGGTCACATGGTTAAATCTGATCACTTCCTGGGGGATGGGTGGAATAGGGTTGTTTTTCTTAACTTCAAGCGCCAACGGACAACGTTCGATGGGAAACTCCGTCTTAACTTTGATATCGGACACAAAACGCAGACCGTCGAGTCTGAGGACACGGGTGACGAATGATGGTATCTCGTCAATCTTGGAGAGCACCAGTATCAACTGCATGTTGTGCTCGTTGACTAAGGTCTGCAGCAGCTCCTTGACCTGCTCACGGGTTTCTGCATCAAGACCTATAAAAGGATCCTCGATAATGAGTACCTTGGGTTGAGAGAACAAACTGGATGCTAACTTGTATTTTCGTAACTCACCACTACTCAATAGTATAATGTACTTATCGAGTAAGGTGTCGAGATGGAACAGAGAATAAAGTTTCTGTTGGAAAGCACGACGCTCAGGTGTGTCGTCACCTGATAAGAGAAACGATTCTTCGAGTTTGCTCCCAACGGTTGGCGTCTCTTCGTCTATCTCCATCTGGTTCCAGCGCTGCTGAAGGAAATAGGTACGATCGTTCTCGCCTCCATAACTATCGCGAAACGCGATGTATTTCAAGTTCTTATAAGGCTCGTCGAAAGAATAGCTGATGACTCCTGGAGCCACAGGATGGCGGCCTGTAATCATATCGACTAACATGCTCTTGCCACCACCGTTACGTCCTACGATTGCGATGTGCTCACCTTCATCCAACCAGAAGTTGACGGGTTCTGCTAAGCACCATTCTGGTTTGCGGGCTACAGCATTTTTCAGTTCAATAGTTCTCATTGTTTATATCTTCCGTTTTGAAACTTTCTCTTGATGCTTATTGATAAAATCTTTCCACCCCCGATATTTCACGGAACTCTCTGGACGTCCCATCTGCAGAAAATGACAATAGGCTGCTGCCAGTGCATCGGTCGCATCCATATACTTGCCCATCTCTTCTGTCGGAATCTTAAGCAAACGCTGTAACATGTCTGCCACCTGCTCCTTCGAAGCAAGACCATTACCCGTAAGGGCCATTTTGATTTTCATGGGTGCATACTCATGAATGGGAACGCCATGATGAACGGCTGCTGCTATAGCAGTGCCCTGTGCACGGCCTAACTTGAGCATAGACTGGACGTTCTTGCCAAAGAAAGGGGCCTCAATGGCCATCTCATCGGGCAGAAAACCGTCGATGATACCTGTGACACGTTCAAAGATGTGGCCCAATTTCAGATAGGCATCAGGGAATTTCCGCAAATCGATGACACCCATCGTCATCATCTGCGCTTTTCCATCGATAACTTTCAAAAGGCCATATCCCATCAGATTTGTTCCAGGGTCTATCCCAAGTATTATCTTTTCCATTTCAGGTGCAAAAATACAAATAATTGTTCAATTTCCCAAAAATATTTGTAATTTTGCACCCGAAATGAGACAGATAAGTAAGATAACGATAGCATGGATGCTATTTTTGATAATCATATCATGTAAATCAGGTCAGCATGAGGAAAACATACTAACACCCGAACAAGTAAGAATGGCTGCTGTCAGTCATGTGGATAGCACATCCCTGTTGATGGTCGTTAATACTGATACGATAGAGGGACGCTCGAAACTTGATTCGCTGAGTGCTGATGCATGGATGCTGGTCGATGACTCGACGGGCATCATTATTAGCGCGAAAAACGCTTATACCCGACGTTATATGGCATCGATTACCAAGATGATGACCGGACTGTTGGCCTTGGAGAGCGGACAGCTAACGGATACCATCGAGATAACCGACGATGTCTATATCAACAAAGATTCGCGAGTGAGAAAGGGTGATACCTATATCAAGAGCGATTTGATATACGAGATGATGATGATCAGTGATAATGATGCTGCCTACGCCTTGGCAAAACAGGTGGCTGGAGATACACTGCAGTTCTATGATATGATGAACCGTAAAGCCATATACATTGGCATGGACAGCACACACTTTGCCAATCCTAATGGTATGCCTAATGAGAATAATTTCAGCAGTGCTGCCGACTTGGTGAAGTTAGCGCGCTATTGTATGCGCGACAGCGCTTTTGCGACCATTGTGGGTACGGCAGAGAAAAGCATCCCTCTTGTCGATGGGCGCCATCTGACTTGTCGTAACAGCAACGCACTGATACATACCTACGAGGGCTGCACAGGAATCAAGACGGGTTATACGCGTCAGGCAGGCTATTGCCTGGCATCGCAGGCTACACGTGGTGACATCACACTGACATTGGTGTTACTGAACAGCCGCTCCTTCAGGTCGAGATTCATCGAGTCGGCTGCCCTGCTCGACTATGGCTTCCGCGTGATGAATGCCTACCATGCTGCTTCCTGTTCGCATAGTCACTAACGGTACTCGAAATGTTGGTAGTCCTTGACACGCTTCCAGGCGCCACCCCAGGTAAAGCCGTGCTTGATGAATAGCTTATAGCATAAATCGTCGGGGGTGATCTTATAAGGAAATGAAGCCTGACGGTTGGTATAACGTGCCGCGGTGGCGGGCTCAACAATACGTCGACCGTTCTTGTCGTAACGGATGTAGGGATTATAGAGGGTGTTGATGTCTACCGCCAGTCCACGTGCATGTTTCGAAAGATGCTGGGACCCCGACACCTTACGGTAGCAGAAACAGCTGGTGTTGTTGTCACGCATCTGTCGTTCGTCATCAGCACCATACACATCTGGCAGACGCATGCGCTGGATAGGGTAGTGAGCAGCATAGAGCTCACGGAAGATGACTAGCAGCTTGTTGGCAATCAGCTTATTACAGATCATCTCGCCCACATGGGTGCGACCTTCCAGGTCATAGTGCGACAGACGTAGATAGCGCAGATCGGAACGACTGATATAGGGATTGTCATGCCAGGTGATACCCTGCATGGTGGCCCACACACTATCTGGGATAGCCTGTGAGGTAAAAATCTGGCCTTGCGCACACAAGGTGCAGCAAAGCCAGAATGAGATAGTAGTGAGTAGTTTCTTCATAATTATGACATAAACGCGACGGTCAGACCGGCCATAACGATGCTGACCATCGACATCAGTTTGATGAGGATGTTAAGCGACGGACCGGAAGTATCCTTGAACGGATCGCCAACGGTGTCACCCACGATGCAGGCCTTGTGGGCAAACGACCCTTTTCCGCCAAATGCACCTTCTTCAATATTCTTTTTCGCATTATCCCATGCACCACCGGCATTGGCCATGAACACGGCCAACGTGAAACCGCCAGCTAAGCCACCAACAAGCAGTCCAAGCACGCCTGCCACACCTAGCACACAACCCACAATGATGGGGATGAGGATGGCCAGCACCGATGGGATGACCATCTCGCGCTGAGCAGCTCGGGTGGAGATCTCTACACAACGGCCGTAGTCGGGGGTGCCTGTGCCCTCGAGTATGCCTGCGATCTCACGGAACTGACGACGAACCTCTTGTACCATCTTCTCAGCAGCACGCCCCACAGCTTCCATGGTCATTCCACAGAACAGAAAGGCGGCCATCGCACCAACAAAGGCACCAACGATTACCTTGGGGTTCATCAGGTTGACCTGGAAGAAATTCATGAAGTCGGGAATGTTGGCATCAGCGGCTGAGATCAATTCGCCTCTGACGTTCTCCATCATCACGCCAGCACGGGTCATGGCAATCTTAATCTCTTCGATATAAGAAGCCAACAAGGCTAAGGCCGTGAGTGCTGCAGAACCAATGGCAAAACCCTTACCGGTGGCTGCCGTGGTGTTTCCAAGGGCATCGAGAGCATCGGTACGGTGACGTACCTCTTCACCTAAGCTCGACATCTCTGCATTGCCACCAGCATTATCAGCAATAGGGCCGTAAGCATCAGTTGCTAAGGTGATGCCTAATGTAGAGAGCATACCCACAGCGGCGATGCCAATACCATAAAGACCATGAGCCAAGGATGTTGATGACATGGTGAGGTCGAATCCGTTAGCACACAGATAGCTGAGCATGATGGCCACACCAATGGTGATAACAGGGATGCAGGTAGAAATCATTCCTGTACCGATGCCTTTGATGATCACTGTTGCCGCACCGGTCTGACCAGCTTCCGAAATCTGCTGGGTGGGCTTGTAGCTGTGTGAGGTGTAATACTCAGTAGCCTGACCAATGATAACGCCTGCTGCCAGTCCGGAGATAACCGAGAACGAAAGTCCTAGCCAGTTCTGGATGTCAAGCAGATACAGGATACAGAAGGTGGCGGCTGCAATCAGGATGGCACTCACATTGGTGCCAACAGAAAGGGAACGCAAAAGGTCCTTCATGGTGGCTCCCTCCTTGGTACGAACCAGGAAGATACCCAACAACGAGAGGAATACGCCCACAGCAGCAATCAACATGGGGGCAATAACAGCTTTGAGTTGAATGTCGAGACCAGCGACACCAAAGGCTGCGGCGCCAAGGGCGGCAGTAGACAGCACCGAACCGCAATAGCTCTCGTAGAGGTCTGCACCCATTCCTGCCACATCGCCTACGTTATCACCGACGTTATCAGCGATGGTAGCGGGGTTGCGCGGATCATCTTCCGGGATGTCTGCCTCAACCTTTCCAACAATATCAGCACCTACATCAGCTGCCTTTGTATAGATGCCACCGCCCACACGAGCAAACAGGGCCTGGGTAGAGGCTCCCATGCCAAAGGTAAGCATCGTTGTAGTGATTGAAATGAGGCCATCGGCATCGAAGTAGTTTAATACGACGAACCAGATGGCGATATCAAGCAAACCGAGACCTACTACGGTGAGACCCATAACAGCTCCTGAGCGGAAGGCAATCTTCAGACCGGCATCCAGACTCTCGCGGGCAGCATTCGCTGTGCGAGCTGAAGCATAGGTGGCTGTCTTCATGCCAAAGAAACCTGCCAACCCCGAAAAGAAACCGCCCGTTAGGAAGGCAAACGGCACCCAGGGGTTCTGCACATTTAGTCCGTAGGCCATAAAGGCAAACAGCACGCAGAGCACCGCAAAAACGATGCCTACAACCTTGTACTGCTGCTTTAAATAAGCCATTGCACCCTTGCGCACATAAAGCGCAATTTCTTTCATGCGTGGCGTTCCTTCATCAGCTTTCATCATCTGAGTGAAGAAAAAGTACGCCATAGCTAGTGCCACAATCGATGCGATGGGCACTAGCCAGAATACTTGAGGAATAATCATAATAGGTTTTAGTTTTATAGGATTTGTTGATTGAGTAAACAGTGTCTACTCTTCGGAAAAATCAATCAGTTCGGTTGACTCTTCATCAGAATCACCACCCAGATCCATCATTGTAGAGTAGTTGTCTTCTGTGATGTCATCATCGTTTGGACCATCTACCTCCTCGTCTTCTTCATCGTGTGAACTGTAATTGTCTTCAACTTCAACGTCTGAATCATCGTCCTCATCGAATTCTTCATCACCATCGCGTAACTGCATGCGCAGTTTCACTTCTTCTGGTTTCAACTTGGCGAAGATGGCTTCCACCCAGCCACCTTTGGCTACTTCTAGTACTTCGAAGCCATCCTCAACCTTCTTGTCGTACATGCCACCTTTCTTGTGAAGACGGTCTTTGGGGAGGGTGGTTGTCGAGATGTCGAAACCGCTCATAATGATGTCTTGAACAGACTGAGAGAGCGAATCCCAACCTCCTCCGAAGTTGCGGTCGATGACCTCAAGGAGTTGAGTAGCGCTGATGTGACGGATATTCTCGTAAGTCAAATCGGTAACACGAGAGATAGGACGCTTCTTGATAGCCCAGATAAACTTCATGCTATCATCGAATTTGATCGTCGCTACCTTATAGCCACGATTCTCAAAACTCTTGCGGATAGGTGTTGAGTCATCGCGAAGATCTTCTATAAAGAAAGCACTCTTGAAAATCTGAATATAGTGCTTTACATTCTCTTTGACTTCAGCATCCTTACAAGCAGCCTCCCACATGCGGATAACATCGTTCTCCTGAATATCCCATACACTGCTCTTGGTTACTGACTTAATTGATAGTGACGGATTACTTTCCGGTTGTTGTACTTTTGTTCTTGCCATATATATTACACTAAATTTGGTGCAAATGTAACCACTTTATTTTTTATTAGCAAGTTTTTGGCCATTATTTTTTGTAATTTTCGTAAATTAGCGTAACTTTGTGCCCGAATATGGCACAACCATTGGCTGAAAGACTACGTCCTCGCACCTTAGATGAGTATATCGGACAAGAACATCTGGTAGGTGAGGGAGCTGTTCTGCGTAGAATGATCGACGCAGGACGAATAGCTTCGTTTATACTCTGGGGACCTCCTGGAGTAGGTAAGACCACCCTGGCTCAGATCATCGCACATAAACTCGAAACTCCCTTTTATACGCTTTCTGCTGTGACAAGCGGTGTCAAAGATGTGCGTGATGTGATAGAGAAAGCCCAGAAGGGCAGGTTCTTCAATGAGGCATCACCAATCTTATTCATCGATGAGATACACCGTTTCTCAAAGTCCCAGCAAGACTCTCTCTTAGGGGCCGTTGAGAAAGGTGTCGTGACACTGATAGGTGCCACAACGGAGAATCCTTCATTTGAGGTGATCCGACCGTTGCTCTCCAGATGTCAGTTGTATGTATTGAAGTCGCTCGAGAAGGCGGATCTTCTGAAACTGCTTGATCGAGCTATTCATACTGACTCGGTTCTGAAGGAGCGTAACATCCAACTCAAGGAGACGGACGCGATGCTTCGCTATAGTGGTGGTGACGCACGTAAGTTGCTGAATATCCTTGAGTTAGTGGTAGAAGCTGAAGAAAAGGATGAGGTTGTTATTACCGATGAAAAAGTCGTCAACCGACTCCAGCAGAATCCTTTGGCTTATGATAAGGATGGTGAGATGCATTATGACATCATCTCTGCTTTTATCAAGAGTATCCGAGGCTCTGACCCTGATGCAGCGCTCTATTGGCTGGCACGTATGATAGAAGGTGGTGAGGATCCGCTGTTTATTGCCCGTCGTCTGGTTATCAGTGCGGCAGAAGATATCGGTTTGGCTAATCCCAATGCTTTGTTGTTAGCTAATACAGCATTTGATGTTGTACAAAAGATCGGGTGGCCGGAAGGCAGAATACCTTTAGCTGAAGCAACAGTTTATCTGGCTACATCGCCAAAGAGTAACAGCGCCTATCTGGGCATCGATACGGCATTGGAGCTGGTACGTCGTACTGGTAACGAACCGGTGCCCCTGCCAATCCGGAATGCGCCAACGCAATTGATGAAAGATTTAGGTTATCATGATGGGTATAAATATCCGCATGATTATGCAGGTCATTTTACACCACAGCAGTATCTGCCAGACGCATTGAAGGATGAGCGTATATGGCATGGACAACATAATCCCAATGAAGAGAAACTGTATCAGCGTATGGTGAACTATTGGGGGAAACGTTACGAGGATTAATTTATGGAACAGAATCTGATTATCGCATTTATAGAACTGCTGGGCACATTCGCTTTTGCCATATCGGGCATCCGACATGCTGCTGCCAAGCATTTTGACTGGTTTGGCGGTTATGTGTGCGGCGTCGCTGTGGCTATAGGTGGTGGAACAATACGTGACGTGATGCTGGGTACAACACCTTTCTGGATGACTAATTCTATATACCTGATATGCACGGCTGTGGCATTGATGACTGTCGTGCTGTTTGGAAAGTGGATGGAGCCACTTAAAAACGCCTGGTTTGTATTTGACACACTGGGACTAGCACTGTTCACTATAGCTGGCATACAGAAGAGCCTGGCCTTCGATCAACCATTCTGGGTGGCTATCATCATGGGATGCATCACAGGTTCTGCAGGCGGCGTTATCCGTGATGTGTTGTTGAACAACGAACCGGTCATATTCCATAAAGAGATCTATGCGATGGCCTGTGTGATAGGGGGCGTCGCGTATTGGGGACTCGCTGAGATAGGTCTGCCTGCAGAGATCAGCGCGAGTATCAGCTTCGCAGTCACCTGTCTCATCAGGTTCCTGGCCGTACGCTATCACCTTTCACTCCCCGTATTAAAAGAGAAATAATATAAACGCTAAAAGATAATTTGTCAAATAACAGAGATGGCAGAACAAACAAATAGAAGAAGAAAAAGCAACCAGTCCGTTGATATTACTTACGGACATCTACAGCCACAGGCAACGGATATTGAACGGGCTGTGTTGGGCGCTTTGATGATTGATAAGGATGCATATGCAGTGGTGTGTGAGATCCTGCGTCCAGAGAGTTTCTATGAACCTCGTAACCAGATGGTCTATGCCGCCATACGCGACCTGAGCATGGAGGAGAAACCTGTCGATATCCTGACGGTCACTGATCAGTTGGCTAAGTCTGGTACTCTGGAACAGGTTGGTGGACCGGCTTATGTTGCAGAACTGAGTTCGAATGTTGCTTCGTCAGCTAATATCGAATACCACGCCAACATCATTGCTCAGAAATCGCTCGCACGCCAATTGATATCATTCTCAAGCATGATCCAAACAAAGGCCTTCGACGAGACAATCGATGTGGAAGACCTGATGCAGGAGGCTGAGGGCTCACTTTTCGAGCTGTCGCAGCATAACATGAAGAAAGACTATACAGCTATCGATCCTGTCATTTCATTAGCTGTAAAAGGCATTCAGGATGCGGCTCGTAATACGGATGGACTGACGGGCGTCTCTACAGGCTATTTCAAACTTGATGACATGACGAGCGGTTGGCAGGCTTCCGACCTTGTCATTATTGCAGGACGACCTGCGATGGGTAAAACCTCATTCGCCCTTTCAATGGCAAAGAATATTGCAGCAGACATGCGTGTTCCCATGGCATTCTTCTCTCTTGAGATGTCGAACGTTCAGCTGGTAAACCGATTGATATCAAACGCTTGTGAGATTCAAGGTTCCAAGATTCTGAACGGACAACTGCAACGAGATGAATGGGAACGATTGGATAAGAATATTAATCAGCTGCTGGGTGCACCGCTCTATGTTGATGACACGCCTGGTCTTTCGGTATTTGAACTTCGAACCAAAGCACGTCGATTGGTACGCGAACATGGCGTTAAACTGATTATGATTGACTACCTGCAGCTGATGAATGCAAACGGCATGCGTTTCAGTAGTCGTCAGGAAGAGGTTTCTACGATTTCGCGTTCGCTGAAAGGACTGGCCAAAGAGTTGAATATTCCTATCTTGGCACTGAGTCAGCTGAACCGTGGTGTCGAGAGCCGTGAGGGATTGGAAGGAAAACGTCCCCAGCTGTCTGACCTGCGTGAGTCGGGAGCCATTGAGCAGGATGCCGACATGGTACTCTTTGTGCACCGACCTGAGTATTATCATATCTATCAGGATGACAACGGACGTGACCTTCATGGTATGGCACAGATCATTATAGCCAAACACCGTAAGGGTGCTACAGGTGACGTGCTGTTAACCTTCCGTGGTGAGTTTACCCGATTCGAGAATCCTGAGGACAAAGCGATTGAGAACAGAGCACCTATGGGTGGTGGAGAAATCTTAGGATCAAAAATTAACGGAGACAGCCCTCTGCCGCCTCCGTTACCTGATGAACCATTACCTTTCTAAGGGGGTTATTGATATTTCTGAATCAGTTTATCTGCCTGCAGATTGCCTAAGTCTTTAGCCTTCTGCAGGTTTTTTATACCTTCTTTCTTGTTGCCTTTCAGACACTGCGCAACACCAAGGAACATGTAACCGTCGCTGTCATTGGCATCAATACTGATACACTCTTTGGCTGTGGAGATGGCATTGTCATAAAGACCCACGCGAATCTCGAGCGAGGCTTTCTCTGCATAGTAGAAGGTCTCCTTGGGATTCATGACAATGGCACGTGTGATATCATTGAGCGCCTGTTGATACAGACGTCCCTCAATCTCTGCCTGATGACGGATATAATAGAAGTTGTCATTGACAGTAGCCTTCATCAGTTCTTCGTAATCATTCATATCCGAGATGGCCTCACGATATTTCTTGGCGCTCAGACGGGCCTGAGAGCGTGCCCACAGATATGGTGCCACCTCTTTCAGATAAGGCTTGGTAAAGGTGCTCATCGCACTATCCATCAGGGCCAGCATGGCAGTGGTATCCTTTACCATCTCCTTGCAGCGCGCTGCACTGAAATACAGTTCTGCACTCTTCAGATTGGTTGTCGTCAGTTCTTTGTAAATATCGTAGGCCTCATCGTATTTCTTTTGGGCGAATAGGATATTGGCTTCCAACTGATGATAGGTGGGCTGCGGATTGAGTGTGTTGGCTAAACGAATCTCATTAATCGCCTTGTCAAGACTCCAGGCATCATAGGGCTTATCAGCTTGGAAGATAACCTTGTCATAGATCAGACGGGCATAGTTATAATGGGCATCGTCTTTTTTCAGTGAATAGCTGATGACACGCTCCATATCCGCATCAGCGCCTGCAAAATCAGCATAGCGCGCCTTTAACTGGGCCCGGTACAGATAGCCATCGGAAGCCTGAGGGAACTTCTGGATGAAATCCTCCACGAGATTCACATAAGCTGAAGAATCCTGACGGCTGCTGGCCATATACAGTGCCAAGACCGCTTCTTTGATATTGTCAGGCAGTTCTTTCTTAATCTTGGTCTGAAGGAGCGTCTGCTCGTTCATTCCAAAGCCAGAGATTTTCAGAGAGTCCACAAATCGGGCGCTGATAGCATAACTCAGCGTATCTTTGTCTGTGGCTGGCTGTTGCATCAACCCAATCACCTCACCGGTCTGGTTAATCAGTGGCGTACTGACTGTATTAGCAGGCATGGATAGGGCTACCGTATAATAGTGATACTCGCCTTGGAAGGTTTCTGCCTTACGAATGGTTCCACTTGGAATCTGCTTTAACTCATGATAGGGCAGAAGCCATACCTTCTCACCAATGGCTGTTGTGCCTGTGGTGATGGCCAATGGCTGCGTTTTTCCGTTGACACGGAATTTGACGACATCATACATATCGTTTACACCCACGATGCTCACCACGGCCATCTCCTTACCGGAAGCATCGATGACGACTGCTTTTGAAGCCCCTTTAAAAGGCGTGAAGTTACTGATAGCATCACCCTTATAGCTTGTAAAGAAGCCATTGCTACTTCCAATGAGCGAGCCATCTTCTGCAAAGGTCTTCAGGGTGAAGACTGATTTTGAAGCTTTCTTTACCCAACTGGGCTGAGCCATCATTGTTAAAGGAAAACAACTGATGACTACAAAGGCTATCTTGAAAATTTTTCTGATAAAAATCTGATTCATTCTGTTTTAATTTAATAGGTTTTATTTCTTGAGTAATTCCTTGGCATTCTGTATGGCCGCTTCCGATATGTCGCTACCACTCAACATCTGGGCTATCTCACGTATGCGTTCATCCGTATCAAGTTGCCGCATCTGACTTGTAGTGCCATTGGCAGTCTCAGTCTTCTCAACTTTGTAATGAACAGAACCCAGCGCAGCAATCTGTGGCAGGTGGGTAATACTGATGACTTGACGTCCTTGACCACCCATCTCTTTCATAATCTGTGCCATCATCTCTGCGGTCTTTCCACTGACACCGGTATCGATCTCGTCGAAAATGATGGTGGGCAGCTTTACAGCACCGCTAATCATGGCTTTGAGAGAAAGCATGACACGTGCTATCTCACCGCCTGATGCAACCTGCGAGACAGGCTGGAGTGGGGTGGAGGTGTTGGCACTGAATAAGAATGACACCTTGTCTGCACCTTTAGGATGTAGGTCTGTGGTGCTGAGTTGAATACAGAATTTAACATGTGGCATCCCTAATGGAACAAGACGTCTTTGCATTTCTGATTCAATCGCCCTGGCGGCAGCTGTACGTAGCTTGTTTAATACGGCTGCTTCCTGGTGACATTGGGACTCAAGCTGATCTCTGCTGGCTTTTAACTCGTCAATCGATTCCGCACCGTTATCGATGGCATCGAGTTGCTGCTTCAGATCGTCACGCTTTTCTATCAATGCTTCAACAGTCTCTACGTGGTGCTTCTTCTCTAGGTCATACAAGTGGTCAAGTCGACTGTTCACCTGATCTAACTCCGCAGGATTGAAATCCACAGAATCAAGCAGGTGACTGATCTCCTGACTCACATCTTTCAGGTCAATATAATTACTGTCGATACGTTGTATGAGTTCTGAGACCTCTGGATAGACAGCTTCTATATTTCTTAATGCGGAAAGAGAGGAACGCAGTGAATCGATGATGCCTGTTTGTTCTGCAGAGAGAAAACCATCGGTAGCATAAAGCGCACTTTTGATGTCTTCAGAGTGCTCCATCGTTTCACTGCGCTGTTCCAGTTCTTCCTGTTCGCCAACAGTCAGATTGGCGCGAGCCAACTCTTCATATTGAAAGTCAAGGAAGTCTCGGTTCTCGCGATGACGTTCTATAGCGGCCATCAACTCAGCCAGTTTCTTGTCTGCTTCTAAATATGCAGAATAGGTCTTCTGGTACTGTGCGAGTTGAGCTGTATCATTGGCGATGATATCAACCACTTCTAACTGGAAGTCTTGCTTGTTCAATAATAGGTTTTGATGCTGCGAGTGTACATCCATCAACTGGTCGCCAAGTTCTTTCAACATGGCAAGCGCCACAGGCGTATCATTGATGAAAGCACGACTCTTACCAGCCGCTGTCAATTCACGACGGATAATACAGTCTTCTGCATCATACTCTATATCGTTATCGTCAAAAAAGGCTTTCATGTCATAGCGCGAGAGGTCGAAATGGGCTTCTATCACGCACTTGTCAGCCCCTTGCTTGATGGTTTTGGAATCAGCACGCTGACCAAGAAGCAGAGCGATAGCACCAAGAATAATACTTTTTCCGGCACCTGTCTCACCAGTGATAACCGAGAATCCCTCATAGAGCGAGATGTCAAGTTCGTCTATCAGAGTAAAGTTCTTGATATATAAATGCTTAAGCATAACTGTTTTTATTTAGTTATTTGTTCCCAACTGTTGTTTTGTGAGGCATTCAGTTCCATTAGGATATCATATATACGCTGTTTCTCCTTTTGCGTACCTTTTCCCTTGTAGATATTGACCAACTCATCCTTCTTGAAGTCTGTCCATATCTGTGGCAGCAGACTGAGTGGCTTGTCTGAATGCGCCTTCTTCAAGTCTTGTTCTAGCGCTTCGGAGATTTCTTTTCGGCCTCGCTCGACATGATTGGCCATCTCGTCTAGTCCTTTCCGGTAATAATCGTATTGTAACTGACGGAAGGGGGTCATGGCCTCGTCCAAATAATCACTGATGATGGCAAAGCGGTTCCTGTTGTCATCAAACATCTTCCATCCAGGGAAGTCCAGCTGTTGCGCATTATTCACCAGCACCAGACAGCGCTGCAGAACATCTGTGCCACCTAATGGAGCAAAACTGTCAAGGTCGAGTCCGATGATGAGCATTGCATAGTATGCTAACAAGGCTGTTAATTGGTTGTCAACATGTTCTTCAGCAAAGTTCAACTGATCGAATTGCTGGAAAACAAAGTTGAAGTTAACATCCCTATTATTATATAAGGTGGATGTATAGGCTGATTGATAGATAGGACGATTGGCTTGAATCTGAGCGGTACACTCAAAACGGTTTTCTTCGCGCTGATACTTATTGACGGTGAGATGAAGATTACACTGGATACGCTCGTTCTTCTGGAACTGCAACGCTGTCCAGGAACGCTCGTTCATGAACTGTTCTATAGTCTGTTGCAGGTTTTCAAAGACACTGGCATCGGTACCTTGTATCTGGCTATGATTAACATTAACTTTAACTTGCAGCTCTTGAGCGTCAGTCTCAAGAACTGCAAGTGTAAGTATTGCTGTTAAAAAAGCCTTTATGCTACTCATCCGTTCAGTTTTGATTCACGAAGGCGAATGCGCGTAAGAACCTGTTTGGTGTTATAGGTGAAATCGCCAGAGAGAATCCAACTGTAATAGCCTGGATCAATATGCAGGACATCTGCTACAGGGATACCTTTGTGCTTACCAAAATTGAATACTTCTGTCATACGAGGATGGCCGTCAGCATCGAGTAGGGGATTGCCATTGCGATCCTTCATCTCTGCCCACACAATGCGTCCTGCAAAGTCAACATTGTTGTTGACACGTGAGAATTCTGCCAACTGATCCATGTCGTTTTCAAGTACCTTTTCTGCATCCTCATTAGCACCTGGCGCATACTTATCAAGTTCGCCCATCAGCACACGGTAGGTGGCTTCCGTATCCTGATCAGCGCGGTGGGCCTCAAAATCTTCTTCCATCTTTCTGCCGCAATAGAACTTATAAGCAGCAGCCAGATTTCTGCGTTCCATCTTATGGAAAATCGTTTGAGCGTCAATCATACGACTTTTGTTGAAGTCGAAATCGATGCCGGCACGCAGGAATTCCTCTGCAAGCAAGGGAATGTCAAAGTGATTGGAGTTGAAACCGGCAAAGTCACAGCCTGTGAACTTGTCAGCTAACTTTGCAGCCAACTGCTTGAAGGTTGGCTTGTCCTTAACATCTTCGTTTGAAATACCTGTTAACTGGGTGATGAGCGGCTCAATGGGTTTCTCTGGGTTCACCAACTCATTGCCACGTTCCTCACGTCCGTCAGTATATACTTTGATATATGAGATCTGGATAATACGGTCCTTGACTAAATCAAGGCCCGTAGTCTCCAAATCAAATATAATCAGCGGTTTGGTTAGATTAAGTTTCACGTTTCTCTTCGCTTTTAATCGTTAATCAACATGGGCATCATTAACATTAGAACCTCCTGATCCTCAGGCTGTTCACTTGGCAATACCAGACCTGCGCGACTAGAATCAGCCAACTGGATGGTAACCTCCGGGCACTCAATATTGCTCAAGATCTCAATGAAGGCATTGCCCTTAAAACCGATACTCATAGGTGTACCGTTATAATCGCAAGTCATGCGCTCAGTAGCTGTTTTCGAGAAATCGTAATCTTCTGCATCCAACTGGAAGGTTGAACCCTCTACATGGAAGCGAACCAAATTGCTAGAGTCATTAGCAAATGGCTGTACACGGCGCAGAGCGGCCAACAGAGCCAGACGGTCTAAGCGCACCACGTTTGGATTATTCTGTGGAATCACGGAATTATAGTTGGGGTAGCGACCTTCTATCAGACGGCACTGCAGTACACCATCGCCAAAGTTGATTTCTGCATTTCGCTCATCAAAGCGAATCGTTACATCGTCTCCGTCCTTGCCAAGCAGGTTCTTGAGCAGAGTGGCGGGTTTCTTTGGCAGGATGAAGGCTGCAGGCTCATTGCTCTTAATGGTGTAGATCTGGTTACGTACCAACTTGTGACCATCAGAGGCAACAACGGCCAGATGATCAGTTGTCAGATCGAAATAGATACCATTCATCACAGGGCGCAGCTCGTCCTGAGCAGTAGCAAAGATGGTTCGGTTGATGTTCTCTGCCAAGATGGATTTCGACATGGTGATCGTCTTGGCAAACTCATTCACTTCTTGTGCTACAGGATATTCATCAGCGTTGTCAATAGGCAAAGAGAACAGACCGTTCTGATAGCTGATCTTAACCAGGTTCTGTTCAAGATTGACATCGAAAGTGATGGGCTGCTCAGAGAAACCTTTAACAGCTTCCAACAAATCGTGATTGCCAATTGCAAAACGGAAATTGCCTTCACTTTCTGTCAATTCCAACTGAGTCTTCATCACATTCTCTGAGTCTGAAGCTGTCAGATACAGGATGTTGTCATTAATCTCAAACAAGAAGTCTCCCAAGATGGGAAGGGCATTCTTGCTGTTAATCACTCTTGAGAGCGCTGTGAGCTTTGCGCTCAATGCTGTGCTTGATAATCTAAAACGCATAGTTTATAGTTATTTTATGTTTACTACTTATTTATATTATGAGCACAAAATTACAAAAAAACGTTGTAATGAGCAAAAAAAAAAGGAGAAATTTGTGTTATTCAAACTATTTTTAGTAATTTCGCACACTGAAAACGATAATTTCAACAAATAAAAACAAAAAAGATAATGGAATTAACAGGTAAAATTATTGCCGTAATGGAGGCTCGTGGCGGTGTATCAGCTCGCACAGGTAATTCGTGGAAAACTCAGGAGTATGTACTTGAGGTTCCTGGTCAGTATCCAAAACGTTGTTTGTTCAATGTGTTTGGTGAAGACAGAATTAACCAGTTCAATATTCAGAATGGTGAAGAGTTGACCGTTCAGTTTGATATTGATGCGCGTGAGTACAACGGACGCTGGTACAACGATATCCGTGCTTACAATGTGATTCGTGGTCAGCAGCCTGTTCCAGGTGCGCCTGTAGCTGCTCCGTCAGAGGCAACGTCTCCATTCCCTCCAGCTCAGGAACCTGCAAGCGAGGGTTCTTCTGATGATCTGCCATTCTAATACGGCACCAACAAATCCAAACCAAAAAAATTGCCTTCAGGATGATTCCTTGGAGGCAATTTTTTCAGGCCTCCTTTTAAATATGAATCAACATTATGATAAATTGAGTATAACGGTACGGTCCTATTCGGGGAATCAGGGAACTATTTAATATAAAAATCTTTTGTAAGCTCATGATACCAGTCACTCCTGATGCCTGGCGATATTTCGAGCACCTGCTCTGTGAAATCAATGGCGTCAACTGGTTGCTTCCGGATTTCCATGAGTAACCGTTTCGGTAATTTATTTGGCGTTGTTTTAATCTGGCAGACACGACTAACGAACAGTCCCTCGAATGTAACCGCCGATTCTATATTTTCTTCATATTCCACAGGAATAACAACGGATAATACAGCATGAGGCTTTAAAAGCTTTTTGGCTATTTTTGCTAAACTTTTGTAGTTTAGCGTGGTGGCATGTCTGGCCATGGTGCGTTGTGCTTCCGGACAGGTCAAAGCATCCACAAAGTAAGGAGGATTGCAGACAATGGCATCATACCCTTCCATGTCCGTAATTTTGGTGGCGTCGCATCTATTTATCATAATTCTGCTGGCAAATGGAGAACGTGCCACATTCTCTGTGGCTTGCGCAACAGCTTCCGTGTCAATATCTATGCCATGAATCGTTGCCTCAGGAAACCGCTGGGCCATCATGAGCGCAACAAGGCCAGTACCCGTTCCGATATCTAAAATGCTTGAGGGACCTTCGGGCGCATTGGCCCAGGCGCCAAGTAAAGTGCCATCCGTGCCTACTTTCATGGCACAGCGCTCTTGATACACAGTGAATTGTTTAAACTGAAAGCTATTTTTACTCATAATTGCTGCAAAGATACTAATTATTTGTAAAATATCTGCCTATCATTCTTATTTCTTAATTATTATTAGTAACTTTGCACACCAAAACATATATTAGAAAAATGAGTAATCAGTATAACAATTCAGGATTCTCTATGATAACTGATATCGAAGGAGATTTCAAAGATTTTTTGAAGATTAAGGAGCCAGAAGTCCTGCCTATTCTTGCCTTGCGTAATATGGTCCTGTTCCCAGGTGTTATGACACCGGTGTTGATAGGTCGCAAGAAAAGCAAGTCACTGGTGATGAAAGCTGAGCGCAAATCGCTTATTATAGGTGTGGTAGCACAAGTTGATCCGGAGGTGGAAGACCCCGAATACGCAGATCTGTATCATGTAGGCGTGTTTGCCAAGGTGATGAAGATCCTGACACTTCCCAATGGTAATTGTACGGCTATTATCCAGGCATATGGACGTTTTTCTCTGGATGAGATCGTCTCAACCACACCTTATCTCGAGGGAAGCGTGACGCCTATGCCTAGTCAGATGCCTGCAAAAGGTGATAAAGAATTTGACGCAGCCATTGACGACCTGCGTGATATGGCTTTGCGTTATATCAGCATGGCAGAAGAAATTCCAGATGAAGCATCTTTCGGAGTGAATAATGTGTCAAGTCCGGTGGTGATGCTGAACTATGTCTGCTCGAATATGCCCATCAATCATCGGGAGAAGCAGCAGTTGCTTGAGTCGGACATTATCAAAGAACGCCTGTTCTTGACGATGAGAAAACTCGATCGTGAAATGAAGTTGTTGAATTTGAAGGCAGAGATCCGTAATAAGACGCGTGAGGATCTTGATGAGCAACAACGTAACTATTTCTTGCAGCAGCAGATTAAGAATATCCAGGCAGAGATGGGAAATGGCGAGAGCGCTGAGACTCAGGAACTGAAGAACAAAGCGCTCCACAAGGCTTGGCCATTGGAAGTTGAAAAAATTTTCCGCAAGGAGTGTGATAAGTTGAATAATATCAATCCGCAGAGTCCGGATTATAATGTGCAACTCACATACCTTCAGACCCTGGTTGGTCTGCCTTGGGGAGAGTACAGTACCGATGATCTGAACCTGAAGCGCGCACAAAAAATCCTGGACCAGGACCACTATGGCATGGAGAAGGTTAAAGAGCGTATCTTGGAATATATGGCAGTGCTGGCGCTGCGCGGTGACCTCAAGTCCCCTATCCTATGTCTCTACGGCCCTCCAGGAGTTGGTAAGACATCGCTGGGTAAGTCTATTGCAGCTGCCATGAAACGTAAGTATGTACGTGTGTCACTGGGTGGTCTTCATGATGAGGCAGAGATCCGTGGTCACCGACGTACGTATATTGGTGCCATGCCGGGACGTATCATCAAGAGCATCCAGAAGGCAGGTACCAGCAATCCTGTGTTTATTCTTGATGAGATTGATAAGGTGACACAGAACACCGTTCATGGCGACCCCGCATCAGCCCTGCTGGAGGTGCTCGATCCTGAGCAGAATAATGCTTTCCACGACAACTACCTGGACGTGGATTACGACCTCTCAAAGGTGCTTTTCATTGCCACCGCGAATAACTTGAGTACTATTCCTCGTCCCCTACTCGACCGTATGGAGGTTATCGACGTAAGTGGTTATATTACAGAGGAAAAGATAGAAATTGCGAAGCGTCACTTGATACCACGGGAAATCAATAATACGGGTCTTAACATGAAGGGTTTTAAGCCCACATTCAACAAGTCGGCCATCGAGATGATCATTGAGCGCTATACCCGTGAAAGTGGTGTACGCCAACTTGAAAAACAGATCAATAAGGCACTCCGTAAGATTGCCTTCAAGCGTCAGATGGATGATGCGATGGACTACAAGAAGATTACGCCGAACGAACTGGAGGACCTGCTGGGTAAGCCACCTTTCTACCGTGATATCTATCAGGGTAATGACTATGCAGGCGTTGTCACTGGCTTGGCATGGACCTCTGTGGGTGGCGAGATTCTCTTCATAGAGACCTCATTGTCAAAGGGTAAAGGTTCTAAACTCACGCTCACAGGAAATCTGGGCGATGTGATGAAGGAGTCGGCAATCCTGGCTCTCGAGTATGTCAAAGCACATGCTGAGACCTTGAATATCGACTATCGCATCTTCGACCATTGGAATATTCATATCCATGTGCCTGAGGGAGCAACACCGAAGGATGGTCCATCTGCAGGTATCACTATCGCCACTTCCATCGCTTCTGCCCTTACCCAGCGTAAGGTACGTAAGAACACAGCGATGACGGGTGAGATTACACTCCGTGGTAAGGTATTGCCTGTTGGAGGTATCAAAGAGAAAATCCTGGCTGCCAAACGTGCAGGTATCACCGATATCGTGATGTGCAAGGAGAATGAGAAAGATATTCTCGAGATCCCTGACATCTACCTCAGTGGCGTGAACTTCCACTATGTGGAGAATGTGCAGGATGTGTGGAAATTTGCACTCACCGATGAGATTGTAGAGAATCCACTTGATTTTACCATTAAGGAAGAAAAAGAAGAGAAGAACTGATGACATTTGAAGTACAACATACCGATGCTGGCAGTGATGCTCGTGCGGGATTGATAACAACCGATCACGGACAGATTCAGACGCCTATCTTCATGCCAGTAGGCACGGTAGGAAGTGTGAAAGGCGTGCATTTCAGCGAATTGCGTGAGCAGGTAAAGGCACAGATCATCCTAGGCAACACCTATCATCTTTATCTGCGTCCAGGTCTTGATATCCTGCGACAGGCTGGCGGCTTACATAAGTTTAATACATGGGACCGCCCCATCCTGACTGACTCTGGCGGTTTCCAGGTCTTCTCGCTCACTGGCATCCGGAAGCTGCGTGAGGAGGGATGTGAATTCCGTAGTCATATTGATGGCTCAAAACATATCTTCACCCCCGAGAATGTCGGGGATACGGAACGTGTTGGTGGTGCTGAGATCATGATGGCGTTCGATGAGTGTGCTCCAGGTCAGAGCGGCTACAAATATGCAGAGAA